>Ga0194038_1000053_pt1 | contig 48045 bp, 37 predicted proteins | sample JunL226m_MetaG_FD_148630 | JGI IMG/M metagenome (GOLD analysis project Ga0194038, IMG submission 148630) | Anoxic zone freshwater microbial communities from boreal shield lake in IISD Experimental Lakes Area, Ontario, Canada - Jun2016-L227-6m | ecosystem: Environmental > Aquatic > Freshwater >... | reverse complement strand
CTAGAGGATCCAACCCGCTAAACCCATCAGGGACCAATTGAGTCCGAATGTACGGTTGCAATCTCTCCGACTCGCCAGCACTTGCAATGTGGCTTGCAAAACAAGGGGCGTCCATGTACGCGATGACTGCTCGTGGTACGCGTGCGCTTGTAGGACGGCTACAGGAGGTTCGCAAGAAGCGGCATAAAAGTCAGGCATGATCGCGTGCTTGAAAATCCCCGCTGCAATGAACTCCCCCGAATTGACTGCCAGCGCGCCGCCGCGCTGGGTCGCCTATTGTTTTCTTGCGCTAAGCATGGCGCTGGTGGGCAGTTATGTGGCGCTGTCCAAACCGCTGGTTGCTGCCCTGCCCGTTTTTCTGCTGGCGTGGTTGCGCTTCGGCATAGGTGGCCTGGCCATGCTGCACTGGCTCAAGCGCCCAACGCACGAAGCCCCGCTGACCAGCGCCACCAAAAAGCTGCTGTTCCTGGAGTCGTTTCTGGGCAATTTTCTTTTCAGCATTTGCATGCTGTTTGGCGTGAGCATGACCAGCGCAGTGTCGGCCGGGGTGATCATGGCGTCGATTCCGGCGGTCGTGGCGGTTCTGAGTTGGGTGTTTTTGAAAGAGCGTATCGGCGTGCGCGTCTGGTTGGCTGTGGCCTGCGGCGCGATCGGCATCGGCCTCTTGGCGCTAACCAAAGGCGACAGCGAAGCACCATCGGCGCACGCTGCCAACGATATCTTTGGCATCAGCCGCGCGTTGGTTGGCAATCTGCTGGTGTTCGCTGCCGTGATGTGCGAAGCGGCCTATGCCGTGATCGGCAAGGCGCTGACCGGCAAGCTCTCGCCCAAGCGCATTACCGCGCTCATCAATCTGTGGGGCTTTGCGCTGATGACGCCGATGGGGCTGTACACCGCCTGGCGCTTTGACTTTGCTGGCGTTGCCGCCCCAGCCTGGCTACTGCTGGTGTTTTACGCGCTGGCCGCAAGCGTGTGGACCGTGTGGCTGTGGATGACCGGGCTCAAGACCGTGCCGGCCGCGCGTGCCGGGGTGTTTACCGTGATGTTGCCGATTGCGGCCACGATGGTAGGCGTGCTGGTGCTGGGAGAGCCACTGGGCACGGTGCAGGTCGTGGCCTTTATCGTGGCCTTGCTGGGCGTGCTGCTGGCCACGCTGCCAGGCAAGGAAGTCGCCGCTTAAAGCAGTGGCCCAGACGCCACCACCATGCCGTCCTCGTCGGCGTAAAGCCACTCGCCTGGGTGCACCCACACGCCCTGGATCTGCACCGACACTGCGCTTTGCCCTTGGTTACGCTTTTCCGTGGGCCAGGGCATGGCCGCCAAGGCGCGGATGCCGACGCTCTGCGTGGCCAGTTCTGCGCTGTCGCGCACACAGCCGTCAATCACCACACCGGCCCAGCCATTGCGCGCAGCCGCTGCGCCCAGGTTGCCCCCGAGCAGCGCGCGGCGCAGCGACGCGCCTCCATCCACCACCAGCACCTGGCCAATGCGTTCCTGGCCATGCTCGATCCACCCCTGGGAATCGACCGCCGCCTTGACAAGGGTGTTGTCTTCAAAACACTTGACCGTCACCACCGGCCCGCAAAAGCGCCGCAGGCCGCCAAAGTCCCTGAAAACCGGGGGTAAAACCCGAAAATTACCTGAGAGATCGTTCTTGTTTTCGTCGCATAAATCGCAGGTGGCAAACAGTTTTGGCATAGCTTGGGGCTCCTTTTGGTCAATGAAGTGTATTTTCCAATGAAAAAAACAACATCCCAGAGCGAAAAATGCACTTTCTCCCTTGGAAACACGCTTTTTCTCCAGTAGCATCCGGGGTACCAGTGAGAAGGCAGATTTTTCACTGGTGATTAATCAACTTCTAGAAGGACAATCAATCATGGCAACTGCAAAGAAAGCACCGGCAAAGAAAGCCGCTCCCGCGAAGAAGACTCCTGCCAAGAAGGCAGCCGCTCCGACGAAGAAGGCCCCTGCGGCCAAGAAGGCAGCTCCGGCCAAGAAGGCAGCTCCGGCCAAGAAGACGCCCGCCAAGAAAGCCGCTCCCGCCAAGAAGACGCCTGCGAAAAAGCGCACTCCCAACGCTGCGTTCATGAAGGCCCTGACCCCCAGCTCCGCTCTGTCGGCCGTGGTTGGCAACAAGCCCCTGCCACGCACGGAAGTGGTCAAGCAACTGTGGGTGTACATCAAGAAGCACGGCCTGCAAGACGCCGTCAACAAGCGCATGATCAACGCCGACGCCAAGCTCAAAGAAGTCTTTGGCAAGGTGCAGGTCTCGATGTTTGAGATGGCCGGCCTGATCGGCAAGCACCTCAAGTAATCGACCTCTGCGTCATTACAGAAGGCCGGTTCTACCGGCCTTTTTTGTTAAGCTCGCCGCCATGTTGCGTTTCGTATTGACCCGTCTGAGCCTGGTCATTCCGACTTTTTTCGGAATGACCCTGCTGGCGTTTTTTCTGATCCGTCTGGTGCCGGGCGACCCGATTGAGACAATGGCCGGCGAGCGCGGCATCGACGCGCAGCGCCACGCCGAACTGCTCACCGCCTACGGGCTCGACCGGCCGGTGATGGTGCAGTACGGCATCTACATCGCCCGCGTGCTGCAAGGCGATCTGGGCAAGTCCATCATCACGCAAACCCCGGTGCTAAGCGAGTTTGCCGCGCTGTTTCCCGCCACCATCGAACTGGCACTGTGCGCCATCGCGTTCGCCCTGGTAATTGGCATTCCGGCGGGCATCATCGCAGCGGTCAAGCGCAACTCGATTCTGGACCACGGCGTGATGGGCATATCGCTCACCGGCTACTCGATGCCGATCTTCTGGTGGGGACTGCTGCTGATCCTGCTGTTATCGGTGCAACTCGACTTGACGCCGGTCTCGGGCCGGATTGCGGTACAGCACTTCATCGAACCAGTTACTGGTTTTCTGCTGATCGACACGCTGCTGCTGGGCGACAAGGCCGCGTTCCTCTCCTCGGCGTCCCATCTGATACTGCCCACCATCGTGCTCGGCACCAACCCGCTGGCGGTGATTGCGCGCATGACGCGCTCGGCCATGCTCGAGGTATTGGGCGAAGACTACATCCGTACCGCCCGCGCCAAGGGCTTGTCGAGCTTGCGCGTGGTTTCGGTGCACGCCTTGCGCAACGCCCTGATTCCGGTGATCACGGTGATTGGCCTGCAAGTGGGCGTGCTGTTTACCGGCGCGATTCTGACCGAGACCATTTTTTCGTGGCCGGGGGTGGGCAAGTGGCTGATTGAAGCCATCAGCCGACGCGACTACCCGGTGCTGCAAGGCGGCATGCTGCTGCTCGGTGCCGTGGTGATGACCGTCAACCTGCTGGTCGATGTGACCTACGGCATCATCAACCCGCGCATCCGGTACCAACGATGAGTTCCCTGCCACCCCCCCACGCACCCGGCACAGCGGCGCACGTGCATCCGCTGCGTGACTTCTGGCGCTATTTCAGCGCCAACCGGGGTGCCATGGCCGGTCTGCTGGTGGTGGTTGCAGTGCTGCTGCTGGCGGCGTTGGCCGACCTGGTTGCGCCCTACCCGCCGTTTCTGACCGACAACAGCGTCTTCCTGGTGCCGCCCGCGTGGGACAAGGCGGGCTCATCAGCCCACTTGCTGGGCACCGACGCCATTGGGCGCGACATCCTCTCGCGCCTGATCCACGGCGCGCGCCTGTCGCTGTCCATCGGTATTGCAGTGGTCGCAGTAGCGGTGGTTGCAGGCACCGTGCTCGGGCTACTGGCCGGCTATTTGCGCGGCGTGTTCGAGATTGCGGTGATGCGTCTGATGGACATTTTGCTGACGCTGCCGAGCCTGCTGCTGGCGATTGTGATCGTCGCCATTTTGGGGCCGGGCCTGATGAACGCCATGCTGGCGGTGTCGATCGTGGTGCTGCCGCACTATGTGCGTATCACGCGCGCGGCCGTCATTGCAGAGATGTCCAAAGACTACGTGACAGCGGCGCGCATGGGCGGTGCCGGTCCGTTGCGCGTGATGTTCAACGAAGTCTTGCCCAACTGCGCCGCTCCGCTGATTGTGCAGGCCTCGCTGGGTATTTCCACCGCGATTCTGGACGCGGCCGCGCTGGGCTTTCTGGGGCTGGGCGCGCAGCCCCCGTCGCCCGAATGGGGCACCATGCTGGCCGATGCCCGCGAGTTTGTGCTGCGCGCCTGGTGGGTGGTGACCTTCCCCGGCCTGATGATCCTGATCACGGTGCTGGCCTTTAACCTGCTGGGTGACGGTCTGCGCGATGCGCTCGACCCCAAACTCAAGCGCTGAACATTCCATGGCACTGCTTGAAATCGAAAACCTCTCGGTGGATTTTCCGTCGCACGACGCGGTGATGCACGCGGTTGAGGGTGTGAGCCTGTCGCTCGACGTGGGCGAGGTGCTGGGCATTGTGGGCGAATCGGGCTCGGGCAAGAGCGTCACCATGATGGCCTTGATGGGTCTGGTGGCCTACCCCGGGCGCATCACCGCCGACAAGCTGCGCTTTGACGGACACGACCTGCTGGCCCTGTCCGAGCGCGAGCGCCGCCGCCTCACCGGCAAAGACCTGGCGATGATTTTTCAGGACCCCACCACCAGCCTCAACCCGTGCTTCACGGTCGGGTTTCAACTGGCCGAAACGCTCAAACTGCACCTGGGGCTGGACAAGGCAGCGGCACGCCGCCGATCGATCGAACTGCTGGAGCAGGTCGGCATCCCCGCGCCCGAGAGCCGCATGGGCAACTACCCGCACCAGTTGTCCGGCGGCATGAGCCAGCGCGTGATGATTGCCATGGCGATCGCGTGCAACCCCAAACTGCTGATTGCCGACGAACCCACCACGGCGCTGGATGTGACCATCCAGGCGCAAATTCTGGACTTGCTGCGCGGCCTGCAAAAAGAGCGCGGCATGGCCCTGGTGCTGATCACCCACAACATGGGCGTGGTAAGCGAAATGGCGCAACGCGTGGCGGTGATGTACGCCGGGCAGTTCATGGAACAGCGCTCGGTCGCCGCCTTGTTTGGTGCCGCGCAACACCCCTACACCCAGGCGCTGATGGCGGCCGTGCCCGAGCGCAGCGACGGCCACTCGCGCCTGGCCACCATTGCCGGCCTGGTGCCGGGCCTGTACGACCGCCCGCAGGGTTGCCTGTTTGCGCCGCGCTGCAGCCGCGCTGATGGGCTTCTGTGCAGCCAGCGCCCGGCGCTGCGCGACTGGCAAGACGGTGCCGTGCGCTGCCACCTGCCGACAGGTCAGGCCGCACACGCCGATGAGCCGGGAGGCGGCGCATGAACCAGCCGCAAGCACAAGGCAATCAACCCGTGGTGCAGGCCGATGCGCTACACCGCATCTACCCCATCAGCCGGGGCTTTTTGCGTGCAAGCGACCGCCTGCAAGCGGTAGGTGGCGTCAGCTTCAGCCTGCAAGCGGGGCGCACACTGGCCATCGTGGGCGAATCCGGGTGCGGCAAATCCACCCTGGCACGCATGGTGTCGCTGATCGAGCCGCCCACCAGTGGCACGCTGCACATTGGTGGCGTGGACGCGGTTGCCGCCAGTGGCGCAGAGCGCCACTCCCTGCGCCAACAAGTCCAGTTGGTGTTTCAAAACCCCTACGGTTCGCTCAACCCGCGCAAGCGCATTGGCCAGATACTGCAAGCCCCGCTGGAGATCAATACCACCATGACTGCGCCAGAGCGTGCCGAGCGCGCGCTCTCCATGCTCGCCCTGGTAGGGCTGCGCGAGGAACACTACGAGCGCTACCCGCACATGTTCTCGGGCGGCCAGCGCCAGCGCATCGCCATTGCTCGCGCGCTGATGCTCAAGCCCGCGCTGGTGGTGGCCGACGAACCGGTGTCGGCGCTCGATGTCTCGATCCAGGCGCAAATCCTGAATCTGCTGTCTGACCTGCAACGTGATCTGGGGCTGGCTTACCTGTTCATCTCGCACGACCTTGGCGTGGTGCGCTACATTGCCCATGAGGTGCTGGTGATGTACCTGGGGCACACCGTTGAACAGGGCGAAAAGACCGCTATTTTTGAGCGCCCGCTGCACCCTTACACCCAGGCGCTGTTGGCTTCCACGCCAGGTCTAGCTCACTCAGGATCAACAGGTAAGCGCGTGCTGCTCAAGGGTGAGCTTCCATCGCCCCTGAATCCGCCGGTTGGTTGCGTTTTCAGCACACGCTGCCCGCACGCCACGGCCCAGTGCCAGGGCGAGCGCCCACCCCTGCAAACACTGCTGGGGCGGAACATCGCCTGCTTTGAAGCCGAGCGGCTTTCGCAAGCCTGAGGGGTTTGGTGCTGGGGTTAGCGCTTCGCGTAATATGCGGTTTGTGCTGGCTGTGTTGCCGGTTTCGAGTGCTTGCGGACCACCCCAGGCAGTTAATTTTGTAGGAGCTATTCATGATCCCAATGCGTTTGCGTCCCTCCCAGCGTGCCTTGCTTTGCGCCTTGGCCTTGCCTGCCGTGCTGGCGCTCAGTCCGGCACACGCCAAGACCCTGGTGTTTTGCTCGGAAGGCAGCCCGGAAAACTTTTACCCCGGCATCAACACCACCGGCACCTCGTTTGATGCCAACACGCAGATCTATGGCCGCATCGTTGATTTCGAGCGCGGCGGCACAGCCGTGGTTCCCGGACTGGCCGAAAAGTGGACAGTCTCCAAAGACGGACTGGAATACACCTTTCACCTGCGCAAGGGCGTGAAGTGGCATTCCAACAAATACTTCAAGCCTTCGCGCGACTTCAACGCCGACGACTTCATGTTTGCCATCGAGCGGCAGTGGAAAGAGAACGACCCCTACTTCAAGGTCACCAGTTCCAACCACTCGTACTTCAACGACATGGGCATGCCCAAGCTGCTCAAATCGGTGGACAAGGTGGACGAATACACGGTCAAGATCACGCTCAACAAGCCCGAAGCGCCGTTCCTGTCCAACCTGGCGATGGAGTACGCAGGCATTCAGTCCAAGGAATACGCCATTGCCATGCTCAAGGCCGGCACCCCCGAAAAAATCGACCAGGAACCGATTGGCACCGGCCCGTTCATGCTGGTCCAGTACCAGAAGGACGCCATCATCCGTTACAAGGCGTTCCCCGACTACTGGCGCGGCAAGGCCAAAATTGACGACCTGATCTTCTCGATCACGCCCGACGCCTCGGTGCGCTGGGCCAAGCTGCAAAAGGGTGAGTGCCACGTCATGCCCTACCCCAACCCGGCCGACCTGGATGCCATCCGCAAAGACCCCAACATCGCCGTGCTGGAGCAACCCGGCCTGAACATCGGCTACCTGGCCTACAACACCACCAAGAAGCCGTTTGACGATGTGCGCGTGCGCAAGGCCATCAATATGGCGATCGACAAGAAGGCCATTGTCGCGGCCGTGTACCTGAGCACCGGCGTAGCGGCAACCAACCCGATTCCGCCGACGCAATGGTCGTACAACAAGTCCATCAAGGACGACGCTTTTAACCCGGCTGCCGCCAAGAAGGCGCTGGCCGCCGCCGGCTACCCGGATGGCTTTACCACCGACCTGTGGGCCATGCCGGTGCAGCGCCCCTACAACCCCAACGCCAAGCGCATCGCCGAGTTGATGCAGGCCGACCTGGCCAAGATCGGCGTCAAGGCCGAAATCAAGACCTTTGAATGGGGCGAATACCGCAAGCGCATGCAGGCCGGTGAACACCAGATGGGCATGCTGGGCTGGACCGGCGACAACGGCGACCCGGACAACTTCCTGCACACCTTGCTGGGTTGCGACTCGGCCAAGACCAATGGCTCCAACGTGGCCAAGTTCTGCTACCAGCCGTTTGAAGACCTGGTGCAAAAAGCCAAGGTGGCCTCCAAGCCAGCCGAGCGCACCAAGCTCTACGAACAGGCCCAGGTGATTTTCAAGGAGCAGGCACCCTGGTTCACGATTGCCCATGCGGTGCAACTCAAGCCGGTGCGCAAGGAAGTGATTGACTTCAAGCTCAGCCCGTTTGGGCGCCACTCGTTTTACGGCGTTGACATGAAGTAGCCTCGGGCATGCTGCGCGTTCCCATTCAACATTGTCGGCAGTGCGGCACCAAGGTGGTGTACCGCTTGCCCGACGATGGCGATACCAAAGAACGCGCCATCTGCCCGAACTGCAACACGGTGCATTACGAGAACCCGCTCAACGTGGTGGGTACCGTGCCGCACTGGGGCGACAAAGTCCTGCTGTGCAAACGCAACATCGAGCCGCGCTGGGGCAAGTGGACGCTGCCAGCGGGTTTTCTGGAACTCAACGAGACCACCGCCGAAGGCGCGGCGCGCGAGACCGACGAAGAAGCCGGTGCCCAGTTCCGCTTGCAGGAACTGTTTACCTTGCTCAACGTGCCGCGTGTCGGGCAGGTGCATCTGTTTTACCGTGCCGAACTGCTCAGCGACCAGTTCCAGCCCGGTACCGAAACGATTGAGGCGCGGCTTTTTGCCGAGCATGAAATTCCTTGGGATGAAATCGCTTTTCGTACCGTCAAGGAGACGCTGGAGCGCTATTTTTCCGACCGCCGCAGCGGCGTATTCAACATTCACACCGTCGACATTCTTTAAGTTTGTAACAACATTCCCGTGCTGCACCTGCCGTACGCGCCAAAGCCATGCAAAAATGGTAAAAACACCAACAGGTCTCTATGAAACTCAGAACAGTAAGTGTCGCGCTGTTGCTGGCCGGTTTTTCCCTGGGTAGCTCGGCCTTGACCTTGGGCCGGATGCACGGTGCCGCCTGGATCGGCCACGGCCTGGACCTGAGCGTTCAAGTGCAAATGGACGCAGGCAGCACCGATAACAACCTGTGCGCCGAAGCCGACGTTTTCTACGCTGACAGCCGCCAGGAGAGCACGCGCATTCGCATCTCACAAGAGCCCGGTGCTGAAGCCGACGCGATGCTGCTGCGCATCATCTCTCCAGGCATCATCGACGAGCCTGTGGTCACGGTGTACCTCAAGGCAGGTTGCAGCCAGAAGGTCACGCGCCGCTATGTGCTGCTTGCCGACTACCCCACCGACGGCCCGACCCCGCTACCCCCTGCACGCAATGCGCCTGAGGCGGTGTTGCCGATCACCCCGCTGCCCGTTAGCCCTGCGCCCCTTGCCCCGGCACCGGTTGCCAGTGCTGCACCAGCAGAAGTCAGCCCGGCCAAGCCTGCGCCCGAACCGGCCGCCGCCGCGCACGCGCCTGCTGCCAAGGCCCCAACGCCTCCAGCACCGCGCAACCCACCCGCACCCACCAGCAGCGGGCGACCACGGTTGAAACTTGATGTGCCCGACGTGCTGACCGAGCGCGCCAAAGTACCGCCCACGGTAACCACCCCGGCGGGTGAAGAAGTGGCGCGCGAGACACAGCGCATGGAGCAGATGCAAAACGACGTCAAGGCGCTGTTGGAACAGTCGGCCAAGAACGATGCCCTGCTGGTGGCCATGCGTGAGCGACTGGAAAAAGCCGAGTCCGAGCGCGTGCCGGTCGAACTGGTCTATGCACTCGCGGGTCTGCTGGTGCTAAGCCTGGCTGGCGTCGCGTTTTTGTGGAAGCGCCTGCGTGCCCCGTGGGGACCAAAGGGCGCAAGTGCGCTGGACGGCCATCCGTCTCAGCAGCACATCGATCTGGACTTGTAGAGCCTGAGACCTAACTCAGCCCACCAGATCGCGGATCTGTTGCAGGGCGGCGGGGTCTTCCATGGTGGTCAAATCGCCGGGGTCGCGCCCTTCGCACACGGCCTGAATCGCCCGGCGCAGCAATTTGCCGCTGCGCGTCTTGGGCAGCACCGAGACAAAGCGCACGCGTGCCGGACGGCCCACCGCGCCAATCGACTGGTCCACCACCTTCATCACTTCGCCTTCGAGCTTCAGGCGCGCAGCGTCGTCCACCAGCGCGCTGGCGTCCTTGACCACGGCAAACGCCATCGCAACCTGGCCCTTGAGTTGGTCGGCCACACCGACCACGGCCACTTCCGAGATATTGGGGTGGCTGGAGATGCTTTCTTCGATTTCGCGTGTGCCCAGGCGGTGGCCGGCGACGTTGATCACGTCGTCGGTGCGGCCCAGAATGAAGAAGTAGCCGTCCTTGTCGCGCACGCCCCAGTCGAAGGTGCTGTAAATCAGCTTGCCCGGAATACTCTTCCAGTAGGTCTTGACAAAGCGCTCGTCGTCGCGCCACACGGTTTGCATGCATCCGGGTGGCAATGGCCCTTCGATGGCGACCACACCTTTCTGGTCGGCACCCACCAGTTCTTCGCCGGTGTTTTCGTCGAGCAGCTTGACGTCGTAGCCGTACATCGGCAAACCCGGGCTACCAAACTTGCTGGGCGCCTTTTCGACGCCGTTGGCAATGCTGAGAATCGGCCAGCCGGTTTCGGTCTGCCAGTAGTTGTCGATGATGGGCTTGCGCAAACCGTCGCTGATCCACTGCGCAGTGGGTTCGTCCAACGGCTCCCCGGCCAGGAACAGCGCGCGCAGGCTCGAGAGGTCGTACTTGGACAAGAGCGCTGGGTCCTGCTTCTTGAGCACGCGCACCGCCGTGGGGGCGCTGAACATCACGGTGACCTTGTATTTTTCTACCAAGCTCCACCAGACGCCGCCGTCCGGGCGCGTAGGCAGGCCTTCGTACATGATGGTGGCCATGCCACCAATCAGCGGGCCATAGATGATGTAGCTGTGGCCCACCACCCAGCCGATGTCGCTGGTGGAGAAATAGGTTTCGCCGGGGTTGCCACAGTAGATGTACTTCATGCTGGCCGCCAGCGCCACGGCGTAGCCGCCGGTGTCACGCTGCACGCCCTTGGGTTTGCCAGTGGTGCCGCTGGTGTAGAGGGTGTAGCTGGGGTGAGTTGAATCAAGCCACTCGCACTCCACATTCGCATTGAGGTGCTTTTGGCGCAATTCGCTCCACAGGTGGTCGCGTCCGGCCACGATGTTCATGACGGCCAGTTTGCGGTCTGCCAGCAAAACCGCCTGGGGCTTGTGGCTGGAGAGCGAAATCGCCTCGTCCAGCAGCGGCTTGTACTCCACCACCTTGCCGCCGCGCGAGCCGCCATCGGAACTGACGATGACCGTGGGCGAAGAGTCTTCGATGCGTGTGGCCAGCGAACCGGCCGCAAAGCCGCCAAACACCACCGAGTGAATCGCGCCAATGCGGGCGCAGGCCAACATGGCAAACGCCGCCTCGGCGATCATGGGCATGTAGATCAAAACGCGGTCGCCCTTTTTCACCCCAAGTTCCAGCAACGAGGCCGCCATGCGCTGCACTTCGGCGTGCAACTCGGCAAAGCTGTAGGTCTGTTCGGTGTTGGTTTCGGTGGAAACCGCTATCAGGGCGGCTTGGTTGGCGCGCTGCGCCAAATGCCGGTCAACAGCGTTGTGGCACAGATTGGTTGTGCCCCCAACAAACCAGCGTGCAAACGGTGGGTTGCTGTAGTCGCAGACCTGCTGCGGCGGGGTCTTCCAGTCGACGAGTTGGGCTTGTTCAGCCCAGAAACCATCGCGATCTTCTATGGAGCGTCGATGAAAGTCAGCGTAATGGGTCATGGTTTGTCTCCGTTCGGGCCTATAAAACTGAATTCATAATTATGGATAGCTAGCTTTCAGAATACTGACTCCAAAAGACCATATATTGCCCGCGACCGCCCAGACTTTGTTTAAGGTCAACAAAACTGCGCGCTCTTACCGTCCGGCGCACACCCGCACGGCTACTTGATCAAGCCTTGGACCTGCTTGAACAGTGGATGCTCGGCACTGCGCAGCCATTCGAATGCCACCATCTCGGTGGTGACCAATTCAACGCCGGCACCGGCGAGTCGGTCAAACGCAGCATCTCGGTTGCGCTCGGTGCGTGAGCCGCAGGCATCGGTCACCACGCACACGTCAAACTCGTCCTCCAGCAGGTCGAGCGCAGTTTGCAGCAGGCAGACATGCGCCTCGCAACCGGCCAGCACCACGGTGGCACGCTCGGACGCACCGCTGGCTGCCTTTTGCAAGTGCTTGGGAAGGCTGCGCGCGTTGCCCTGCACCGGCTTGGGCGCAGGCCGCAACCACTCGCTCAATCCCTCCTCCACCGCGCTGAACTGCATCTTGTGCAGCACCCTGGCCCCGCACGCCGCCAAGGCTTCACCCAGCTCGGGCACGCTGGCACCCAGTTTGGACGGATTTTGCTCAGTTGCAAACGTCGGCACCTGCAGCAAAGCGGCAATACGCGCCAGGCGAACGGCGTTGGCCAGCACCGCAGGGGCGTCAAAAATGGCAGGCATCAGGCGCGCCTGGTAGTCCACCAGCACCAGTTGGGATTGTCCGACATCTAGCAGCATGCGTCACCTTCACGAGTTGAAGTGCCAAGCATACCGAAATGCCTCTGGCTCGAAAGATACTTTACGAAATTTTTTTAATCGTTATTTATCATAGCGTTATGCCTTGTTTTTAATGTGTTACTTGACAATGAGAAAGTTTCCGTTTTTCGGTTATGCTTGCGCGATGCGTTTTTTCAGCCTTCTCGTTACCCTGCTGCTGGCCTGCGCCGCACACGCCAGCCCAACGGTTGCGGACGAGGCCACCGATGGTTTTCTGGCAGACCGTGGCCTGTTGGCGCAGATTGCCGACGTGGGCGAGGAAGTGACTGCCAAGGCCTCGGCACTGGTGGTCAACGCCATGGGACTGCTGGGCGTACCCTACAGGCGCGGCGGTAGCAGTTCGGAAACCGGGTTTGACTGCAGCGGCTTTGTCCGCACGCTGTACGAGCAAACCGCTGGATTGCTGCTGCCCCGCAAGGCCGAGCAACAAGCCGCCGCCACCCAAAAAATTGACCGCACCGAACTGCAGCCGGGCGACCTGGTGTTTTTCAACACCATGCGCCGCGCATTCAGCCACGTAGGCATCTACGTTGGGGAAAACAAGTTCATCCACTCGCCCAAGCCCGGTGCCAAGGTCCGGGTGGACGATATGGGCCGCGCTTACTGGGCGCGCCGCTTTGACGGCGCGCGCCGGGTGACGCAGGAAGACACCGCGCCCTGAGCTGTGGCCGGTAGCACCGGTGCACAAAAGTAACGGTGCCGATGAGTGCCCGGTTGTGGCATCGGCGCGGCAAGAAACAGGCCCTTCTTGACCTTGATGCATTGCGCGCAAGGCCTGAGCGTCTTCAGTGAGTGCCAAAGCGGCCGCTATGATGCCTGCATCCACCATTTCACGCTGTAGATATGTCCAACCTGGCCGAACAAATTCGCGAAGCACTGTCCATGTTTGCACGCAACGGCACTGAGCCAGCATTGATTGGTGGTTTGGCAGTGGTTGCGCACCAAGTCGTGCGCGCCACCAAGGATGTGGATTTTCTGGTAGCGGCCGAAGCTGCGGACAAGGTACATGATGCGCTGCTGGATTTAGGCTACCAGTGCCTATACCGCAGCGAAGACGCTGCAAACTATGTGCGCGCAACCGAGGGGTTGGATTTGCTTTATGCGCATCGTCCCCTTGCGCGCCGCTTGCTGGCGCAGGCATCGGAGCGCGAGACCCCGATGGGTCGCATACGCATCATCAGCGTCGAAGGACTGATAGGCTTCAAGTTGCAAGGCTTCGTGAACGATGCAACGCGAACGCGCGATTTGGACGACATTCGCGCACTACTGAAAATACACCGCGCGTCACTCAACATGGATGAGTTGCATGAGTACTTTGCCATGTTCAACAAACCGGAACTCCTCAATGAACTTCTCGGATAACACCGAACCCCATGCCCAAACGGTGCTAAACCGTGCCGGTGCAAGTGCGGTGCTGGCGCGCGAAGCGGGTCTGCCTTTTCAACCGCCTTTGGGCAACACTTCTGGGATCGACCCCATCGCCGAGTGGCTGAGCCTGATGGAGGTTGTGCAAATGCTTTGCCCTGTGTGGCCCGTGCGTGACAAGCCCATGCAGGGCAACCATTGGCGACTGTGATGGCGGCCTACGCCGCAGTAGCCAAGCACCTGATGACCATCGCACGCTGACACACCACTGGCCCGGATGATCCTAAATCCGGCCTTTACCCTGCCCCGGTCACGCCAGGGCCATTGGTGGCAGGCGCGATCCCCGCTCAGATTGAGTGGATGTCGCTCGGCAACCACCCACCCGTTTGTGGCGGGGGCACCGCCAGGCAAGCGTCTCGCAGTGCACACCCCCAAGAAGCAAAAAGCCCGAGCCGGTCAGGGCTCGGGCTTTTGCATACGAGCTTGAAAGCAACTTACTTGCGCGCTGGCGGCAAATCGGTGCACGAGCCGTGCGCCACCTCGGCTGCCATGCCGATGCTTTCGCCTAGCGTGGGGTGGGGGTGAATGGTCTTGCCGATGTCCACGGCATCCGCGCCCATTTCGATGGCCAGCGCGATTTCACCAATCATGTCGCCCGCGTGGGTGCCGACGATGCCGCCGCCCAAAATCTTGCCGTGTCCATGCGCCTCGGGGCTGTCGTCAAACAGCAGCTTGGTGTAGCCCTCGTCGCGGCCGTTGGCAATGGCGCGACCCGATGCCGTCCAGGGGAACAAGCCTTTCTTGACCTTGATGCCCTGCGCCTTGGCCTGGTCTTCGGTCAGGCCGACCCAGGCCACTTCGGGGTCGGTGTAGGCCACGCTCGGGATCACGCGGGCGTTGAAAGCGGCCGCGGCCAAGTCCTTGTTGCTCTGCAACTCACCGGCAATCACTTCCGCCGCCACATGCGCTTCGTGCACCGCCTTGTGCGCCAGCATCGGCTGACCCACCACGTCGCCAATGGCGAAGATGTGCGGCACGTTGGTGCGCATCTGGATATCAACGTTGATAAAGCCCCGGTCGGTGACTGCCACGCCGGCCTTGTCGGCGGCAATCTTCTTGCCGTTGGGGGTGCGCCCCACGGCCTGCAGCACCAGGTCGTAGGTTTGCGGCGGGGGCGTCTTGCCGCCCTCTTGCACCGGGGCAAACGTCACTTCAATGCCCTGCGGTGTGGCCTTGGCACCCACCGTCTTGGTGTTGAGCATGATGTTGTCAAAGCGGTGTGTGTTCATCTTCTGCCAAACCTTGACCAGATCGCGGTCAGCGCCCTGCATCAGGCCGTCGAGCATTTCCACCACATCCAGGCGCGCGCCCAACGTGCTGTACACCGTGCCCATTTCCAGGCCGATGATGCCGCCACCCAGGATCAGCATGCGCTTGGGCACTTCCTTGAGCGCCAAGGCGCCGGTGCTGTCCACCACGCGTGGATCATCGGGCATGAACGGCAGGCGCACGGCTTGGCTGCCCGCGGCAATGATGGCGCGCTTGAATGCCACCACCTTCTTGGAGCCGGTCTTGTCCTGTGCCGTACCACTGGTTTCTTCCACCTCAACGTGGTTGGCCCCGACAAAGGCACCGTAGCCGCGCACCACGGTCACCTTGCGCATCTTGGCCATGGCAGCCAATCCGCCGGTGAGCTTGGTCACCACTTTTTCCTTGTGACCGCGCAGTTTGGCAATGTCCACCACGGGCTTGCCAAAATCCACACCCAGCGCCGCCATGTGGCTGACTTCATCCACCACCGCGGCAACGTGCAGCAGCGCCTTGCTGGGAATGCAGCCCACGTTCAGGCAGACGCCGCCGAGTTGCGCGTAACGCTCCACCAGCACCACCTTGAGCCCCAGGTCCGCAGCGCGAAATGCCGCCGAATAACCGCCCGGGCCGGCGCCAAGCACCAGCACATCACAGTCAAAGTCCACCTGACCCGCGTACGACGATGCGGCGGGGGTAGGAGCCGCCACCTTCTCTGCAACTGGTTGTGCCGCAGGCGCAGCCGTCTGTGCCGGTTGTGGCTCTGGTGCTGGAGCAGCACCCGCCGCTTCAAGCATCAACACCACCGAACCTTCGGACACCTTGTCGCCAAGTTTGACCTTGAGTTCCTTGACCACACCTGCCTGGCTGGATGGAATTTCCATCGACGCCTTGTCGCTCTCCACGGTAATCAGACTCTGCTCGGCGCGAATGGTGTCCCCCGCCTTGACCATGAGTTCGATAACGGTAACCTCGGCGAAATCGCCAATATCGGGAACCTTGATTTCGATAAGTGCCATAAATACCTCTAATTGGTTGGGGTCAGAGCACATTTGCTTCTCAAAGTGGTCTGACCCGCAAAGTCACAGTAAAACGCGGCGGAAGTCCCCCAGGATCTGCGCCAGATAGACGTTAAAGCGCGCTGCGGCTGCGCCATCGATCACGCGGTGGTCCCAGCTCAGACTCAAGGGCAACATCAGGCGCGGAACAAAGGCCTTGCCATCCCACACCGGCTCCATCTGGCTCTTGCACACGCCCAGAATGGCGACCTCAGGGGCGTTGATGATCGGCGTGAAGTAGCGCCCGCCAATGCCACCCAGGCTGGAGATGGTGAAGCCCGCGCCGGACATTTCTGCCGGGCTGAGTTTGCCGTCGCGCGCCTTCTTGGCCAACTCGCTCATTTCGGCGCTGATCTGGAAGATGCCCTTCTTGTCGGCGTCCTTGATCACCGGCACCATCAGGCCGTTGGGCGTGTCGGCGGCAAAACCGATGTGGTAGTACTGCTTGTACACCAGTTGGTCGCCGTCGATGCTGGAGTTGAACTCGGGAAACTTCTTGAGCGCCGCCACGCAAGCCTTGATCAGGAACGCCAGCATCGTGACCTTCACAACGCCTGCGTTGTTTCCAGATTTCACGCTTTTTTCATTTTCCAGGTTGGTCGATACGCGGAAGGCCTCAAGGTCGGTGATGTCGGCGTCGTCGTGGTTGGTGACGTGCGGAATCATCACCCAGTTGCGGTGCAGGTTGGCAGCGCTGATCTTCTTGATGCGTGGCCGGTCCTTGCGCTCGACCGGGCCAAACTTGGTGAAGTCCACCACCGGCCAGGGAATCAGGCCCAGCCCGGCACCATCGTTGCCCGACGCGGCGGCAGCGCTGCCCGGTTGCGCCGCTGCGGCTTGGGTCTTGGTGGCACCGCTCATCACGGCGCGGGTGAAGGCTTGCACGTCGGCTTCGGTGATGCGGCCCTTGGGGCCGTTGCCTTTGACTTCGGCCAACGGCACGCCCAACTCGCGCGCAAACTTGCGCACCGAGGGCGATGCGTGCGGCAGGTTGACTGCCAATGCCGTCGGGTTGTGGGCAGGCGCAGCCACTACCTCTGCGGGCGCGGCGCTCACTGCCGGGCTGGGCGCAGCAGGGGCGGCTACGGCGGCGGGTGCAGCGACCTGGGCCGGAGCTGGTGCAGCGGGGTCTTTCGAGCCCTCCCCCGGCAAGGGGGAGGGTTGGGGTGGGGGTGTGCCGTCTTGCCCCGAGGGGGAGCTGGCATTGGCGCTGTCAAGCGTCAATACCAGTGACCCTTGTTTAACTTTGTCGCCCAGCTTGACTTTGAGTTCCTTGACCACCCCAGCGTGGCTGGACGGGATTTCCATCGACGCCTTGTCGCTCTCCACCGTGATGAGCGACTGCTCGGCGCGCACCGTGTCTCCGGGCTTGACCATCAATTCGATCACCGTGACTTCGTCGAAGTCGCCAATGTCTGGAACATGAATTTCGATTGTTGCCATGTTGTTCTCTCTATGCGTACAGCGGGTTGATCTTGTCGGTCTTGATGCCGTACTTGGCAATGGCTTCCACCACCTTGGCTACCGGCACCGTGCCCTCGTCGCTCAGCGCCTTGAGTGCTGCAACCACGATGAAATGGCGGTTGATCTCGAAATGCTCGCGCAGCTTGCTGCGGAAATCGCTGCGGCCAAAGCCGTCGGTGCCCAGCACCTTGTAGCTGCGCCCCTTGGGGATAAAGGGCCGGATCTGCTCGGCGTAAGCCTTGATGTAGTCGGTGGACGCAATCACCGGGCCGGTGTGCTTGTCGAGCTGCTGCGCCACAAACGACAGGCGCGGTGCCTCGGCCGGATGCAGCAGGTTGTGGCGCTCGGCGTCCTGGCCGTCGCGCGTGAGTTCGTTAAAGCTCGGGCAGCTCCACACATTGGCGGCAACGCCCCAGTCTTTTTCGAGCAACTCCTGCGCAGCAATCGACTCCCGCAAAATGCTGCCCGAACCCAGCAATTGCACGCGCGGCGTGAGCTTCGCGCCGGGCTTGCACAGGTACATGCCCTTGACAATCTGCTCTTCGGTGCCCACCGTGAGGCCGGGCATGGCGTAGTTTTCGTTGAGCAGCGTAAGGTAGTAAAAAACGTTGTCCTGCTTTTCCACCATGCGCTTCATGCCGTGGTGCAGGATGACGCCCACTTCGTGCGCAAAGGTCGGGTCGTAGCTGATGCAGTTGGGGATGGTGCCCGCCATGATGTGGCTGTGGCCGTCTTCGTGCTGCAGGCCTTCGCCGTTGAGCGTGGTGCGCCCCGAGGTGCCGCCCAGCAGGAAACCGCGCGCCTGCATGTCGCCCGCCGCCCAGGCCAGGTCGCCAATGCGTTGGAAGCCGAACATCGAGTAGTACACGTAGAACGGCACCATGATGCGGTTGCTGGTGGAGTAACTGGTGGCCGCCGCAATCCAGCTGCTCATACCGCCGGCCTCGTTGATGCCTTCCTGCAGAATCTGGCCTGCCTTGTCTTCGCGGTAGTACATCACCTGGTCTTTGTCCACCGGTGTGTAGTTCTGGCCTGCCGGGTTGTAGATGCCGATCTGGCGAAACAGCCCTTCCATGCCAAAGGTGCGCGCCTCGTCCACCAGGATCGGCACCACACGTGGCCCCAGCGCCTGGTCGCGCAGCAAGGTGGTGAGAAAGCGCACATAGGCTTGCGTGGTAGATATTTCACGCCCTTCGGCAGTAGGCTCGATCACCGATTTGAAAGTGTCCAGCGATGGCACGGTGAACTGCTCGTCCGACTTGGTACGCCGATGCGGAAGGTAGCCACCCAGTGCCTTGCGCCGCTCGTGCAGATAGCGCATCTCAGGCGTATCTTCGGCCGGTTTGTAGAACGGGATTTCGGGCAACTGGCTGTCAGGAATCGGGATATTGAAACGGTCGCGAAACAGCTTGATGTCTTCGTCGGTGAGCTTCTTGGTCTGGTGCACATTGTTCTTGCCCTCGCCGCTCTTGCCCATGCCAAAACCCTTGACGGTCTTGATCAGCATCACCGTGGGCTGGCCCTTGGTGTTGACTGCCTTGTGGTAGGCGGCATAGACCTTTTGCGGGTCGTGACCACCACGGCGCAGGTTCCAGATGTCGTCGTCGCTCATCTTGGCAACCATCTCGGCGGTCTTGGGGTCGCGACCAAAGAAATGCTTGCGCACGTAGGCACCGTCGTTGGCCTTGAACGACTGGTAGTCGCCATCGAGCGTGTCCATCATCAGCTTGCGCAGTGCGCCTTCCTTGTCGCGCGCCAGCAGCGGGTCCCAGTTGCTGCCCCACAGCAGCTTGATCACGTTCCAGCCCGAGCCCCGGAATTCGCCTTCCAACTCCTGGACGATCTTGCCATTGCCACGCACCGGCCCGTCCAGACGCTGCAGGTTGCAGTTGACGACGAAGATCAGGTTGTCGAGCTTTTCGCGCGCGGCCAGGCCGATGGCACCAAGCGACTCCACCTCGTCCATTTCACCGTCACCGCAGAACACCCAGACCTTGCGGTTCTCGGTATTGGCAATGCCGCGTGCGTGCAGGTATTTGAGAAAGCGCGCCTGGTAGATCGCCATCAGCGGCCCCAGCCCCATCGACACCGTGGGGAACTGCCAGAACTCGGGCATCAGCTTGGGGTGCGGGTAGCTCGACAGGCCCTTGCCATCGACTTCCTGGCGGAAATGCAGCAACTGCTCTTCGGTCAGACGCCCTTCCATGTAGGCGCGCGCATAGACGCCGGGGGCCACATGGCCCTGGATGTAGAGGCAGTCGCCACCATGGGTTTCGCTCTCGGCGTGCCAGAAGTGGTTGAAGCCCGCGCCAAACATGTGTGCCAATGACGCAAACGAGCCGATGTGGCCGCCCAGGTCGCCGCCATCGACGGGGTGGTGGCGATTGGCCTTGACCACCATGGCCATTGCATTCCAGCGCATGTAGGCGCGCAGCCGCTCCTCGATCTCGATGTTGCCGGGGCAGCGCTCCTCGCTGTCGGCCTCGATTGTGTTGACGTAGGCGGTGTTGGCCGAAAACGGCATGTCAATGCTGCTTTGGCGTGCGTGTTCGAGCAGTTGCTCCAACAGGTGGTGGGCACGCGCTGGGCCTTCGCTCTGAATGACGGCGGACAGCGCGTCCATCCATTCGCGGGTTTCCTGGCTGTCGGGGTCAACGGGCCGGGCGTTGTCGGTGCTCTGCGGAACTGCGGACATGCTTTGTCTCCTGTGTGGTTTTCTGCCGATTTTGAACGGGACCGGATTGTCGCACAACTTTATTTATATTTCAAATGGTGCTTGTCGATTTCATATTATGGTATTTTACGAACTGCCAAACAACGCAACGGGTCAAGCACCGTTGCCACCCCTAGCGCGTCCTCTACACTCGGCCCATGTCGCTGAAAAGCACCTCCCTCTTGCCAGAGCCGATCTCGTTGCCCACGCCGGGCAAGGTGCAACGCTGGTGGCAACGCCAAAGCCCGCACCGGCAGGACCGCATGGCGATGCTGGCACCGCTAGCCGCTGTTCTGTTGTTTTTTGCCGCCATTGTGACGACTCTGGGTTATTTGCGCGTGGAGGAAATGGACCGCGAACAACAAGCCGTGCAGCGCGACGTGGAGTACACCCAGCAGCGCCTGCGCCTGCGCCTGCTCGAGCGCCAGGAGCAGATCATGCGCATCGCCCGCGAGGTGGCCAACCGCGACCTGGACGTCTCGGACTTTCGGGTGCGTGCCAACGCGATGATCAACCACTACCCCGAACTCCAGGGGCTGGCCTGGATTGACGAGCGCTACCGCATCAAGGCCAGCCTGGGTAGCGCAATCCAGTCGGCCGCGCAGATTCACGTCACCGGCGAGAGCACCAGCAGCAACCAAAGCACGATGGGTTTTCGCCAGGCGGGCGACACGCTGCAGCCGGTGTATGTGCAGCGCACCGTCACCAAAGGCGAAGCACCGCAACTGCAAATGCATATCCCACTGAGCACCGCAGGCAAGTTTCTGGGCGTGCTGTTGGCAGAGTATTCGGTCGATGGCCTGTACCGCTATGGCGTGCCCTCGGAGGTTTCGGCGCAGTACGCCGTCTCGCTGCTTGACATCAATGGCAACGTGTTGGCTGGCAGCGCCATGCCCACGCGCAAAGCCGTCAACAGCCTCCTGCCCTGGGCCAATCCAAACAATGAATACTCCATGCCGGTGTCGCCCGTGGGCAACGCCCTGGTGGTGCGCGCGCAAGCCTACCGTGCCTCGTTCGGCGTGATTGGCAGCGGCCTGTTCTGGCTGGTGGCGGCGCTGAGCGTCATGACCGCCTGGATGCTGATTGCGAACTGGCGTCATACCCGCAGGCGCTTGCAGGCGCAACAAGCCTTGATGTCGGAAACCAACTTCCGCCGCGCCATGGAAAACTCGATGCTAACCGGCATGCGCGCCATGGACCTGCAGGGGCGCATCACCTACGTCAACGCCGCCTTTTGCCAGATGACGGGATGGTCCGAACCCGAACTGGTGGGGCGCACCGCGCCGTTCCCGTATTGGCCCGACGCCGACAAGGACCACCTTGCCGCGCGCCTTGAGGAAGAGCTGGCTGGCAAGACTTCGGTAGGCGGCATCCAGCTGCGCGTGAAGCGGCGCGACGGCAGCCTGTTTGATGCGCGGCTCTACGTCTCGCCGCTGATCGACTCGATGGGCGCGCAGACCGGTTGGATGACCTCGATGACCGACATCACCGAGCCCAACAAGGTGCGCGAGCAGTTGTCGGCGTCGCATGAGCGATTTACCACGGTGCTCGAAGCGCTGGACGCATCGATCTCGGTGGCACCCTTGGGCAGCGATGAATTGCTGTTTGCCAACAAGCTGTACCGCCAATGGTTTGGCGTGCAGGCCAACGGCCACCTGCAACTGGTGGCCGAAGCGGGCGTGCCTTCGCAGTTGCCCAACGACGAGGCACTTGACAACGTGGACTCATTTGCCGGGTTGCCCACCACCAGTCTGGACGACAGCGAAACCGAAAGCGCGGAAATCTTTGTCGGCGAACTCGGCAAATGGCTGGAGGTACGCACGCGCTACCTGAGCTGGGTCGATGGACGCCTGGCCCAGATGGTAATCGCCACCGACATCACCAACCGCCGCCTGACTGAAGAACAGGCCTCCAGCCAATCGGAGCGTGCGCAAAACGCCAGCCGATTGATCACCATGGGCGAGATGGCTTCCAGCGTGGCGCACGAACTCAACCAGCCGCTCACGGCCATCAACAACTACTGCAACGGCATGGTCTCGCGCATCAAGGCGCAGCAGATCACCGAGGTGGAGTTGCTCGGCGCGCTGGACAAGACCGCGCGCCAGGCCCAGCGCGCAGGGCAGATCATTCAGCGCATCCGCGCCTTCGTCAAACGCAGCGAACCCAACCGCACGCTCTCGGAAGTGGCGGTGCTGGTGACCGAAGCGGTGGAGCTGGCAGAAATCGAATTGCGCCGCTTCAATGTGCGCCTGAACCACTACGTGGCGGCGCGCCTGCCGACCCTCATGGTTGATCCGATCCTGATCGAGCAGGTGCTCATCAACCTGCTGCGCAATGCGGCCGAGTCTATCGAACTGGCAGGGCGCGCTGCGCCCGAGCGCATTGTCGAATTGCGCGTGTTGCCACGCACGGTGGACGACAAGCTGGCGGTGGAATTCTCGGTGCGCGACACCGGCAAGGGCTTGTCGCCGGAAGTCATGGCGCGCCTGTATGAAGCCTTCTATTCCACCAAGACCGATGGCATGGGCATCGGGCTGAGTTTGTGCCGTTCGATCGTCGAATCGCACCTGGGCCGGATCACGGCAGAGAACATTTACAATGGCGACCAAATGGTGGGCTGCAGGTTTTCCTTCTGGATACCCCAGGAAGATCCGGCCAGTGTCGTTGTAGACCCTCCGCGCTGAAGCAATAAAACCCTTGGAACCCTCAATGAGCCTGATTCCCAAAAGAGGTACCGTCTACGTTGTTGACGATGATGAAGCAGTTCGCGACTCGTTGCAGTGGCTGCTCGAAGGCAAGGGCTACCGGGTGCGCTGCTTTGACTCGGCCGAGTCGTTTCTGAGCCGCTACGACGCCCGCGAAGTGGCCTGCCTGATTGTGGACATCCGCATGGGTGGCATGACCGGCCTGGAATTGCAAAACCGCCTGATCGAAACCCGCTCGCCCCTGCCCATCGTCTTCATCACCGGCCACGGCGACGTGCCCATGGCGGTGGACACCATGAAGAAGGGCGCCATGGATTTCATCCAAAAACCCTTTAACGAAGACCAGTTGGTCGGCCTGGTCGAGCGCATGCTCGAACACGCCAAAGACTCGTTTGCCGATTACCAGTTGGCGCTCAACCGCGACGCCCTGCTCTCCAAGCTGACGCTGCGCGAGTCCCAGGTGCTTGAGCGCATCGTCGCCGGTCGCCTGAACAAGCAGATTGCCGACGACCTGGGCATCAGCATCAAGACGGTGGAGGCGCACCGCGCCAACATCATGGAAAAACTCAGCGCCAATACGGTGGCTGATCTGCTCAAGATCGCGCTTGGCCAAAACCCGCCCAAAGCCTGACGCCATTTCCTCTATCTCAGCCCCCACGCCCGCCCCGCAAGGAATGCGGGCGTTTTTCTTGAAGATCCAGACCATGACCACAACCACACCGGGCCAACTCATCGACGGACTTGCCCTGTCCGCACAACTGCGCGCCCAAGTCGCCCAGGACGTAGTCAAACTCCAAGGCCAGGGCATCACCCCGGGCCTGGCCGTCATCCTGGTGGGCGAAGACCCGGCCAGCGCGGTCTATGTGCGCAACAAGGTCAAAGCCTGTGCCGATACCGGCGTGCGCTCGGTGTTTGAAAAATACGAAGCAACGCTTTCCGAGGCCGCGCTGCTTGAGCGCATTGCCGCGCTCAATGCCGACCCCACGGTGCACGGCATTCTGGTGCAGATGCCGCTACCCAAGCACATCAACCCGCACAAGGTGATTGAGGCCATCTCCACCTCCAAGGACGTCGATGGCTACGCCACCCTGAGCGCAGGTGAACTGATGACCGGGCAAAGCGGCTTTCGCCCCTGCACGCCCTACGGGTGCATGAAGCTGATCGAGACCACCGGCATCGATTTGCGCGGCAAGCACGCGGTGGTGATCGGGCGCAGCAACACCGTGGGCAAGCCCATGGCGCTGCTGCTGCTGCAAGCCAATGCCACCGTCACCATCTGCCACAGCGCAACCGCCGACATGGGTCACCACACGCGCCAGGCCGACGTGGTGGTGGCCGCAGTGGGCAAACGCAACATCCTTACCGCCGACATGGTCAAGCCCGGTGCCATCGTGATTGACGTGGGCATGAACCGCAACGACGAAGGCAAGCTCTGCGGCGACGTGGACTTTGCCGCTGTACGCCCGCTTGCCAGCCACATTACACCGGTTCCAGGCGGCGTCGGGCCGATGACCATCACCATGCTGCTGGTCAACACGATTGAGGCAGCGCAGCGCCAGGCTGCACAATTTGCCAAGACCGGGCACACTGGAGCCTGATCACCGCTACCACAGGTCCACACGCCGCATCCCTATGAACCCCCTGCTCAGCCCCGCCGCCCTGCCCCTGTTCGACCAGATCGCGCCAAGCCATGTCGCTCCTGCCATGGAGCAACTGCTAGCGCAGGCCAACACTGCGCTGGAGAAGGTAACCGCGCCGGAGTTTCCAGCGCAATGGGGCGCGATGGCGCTGGAGTTGGAGGTTGCCACTGAGCGCCTGACAATTGCCTGGGAGGCGGTAAGCCATCTCAACAGCGTGGCCGACACGCCAGAGTTGCGCGCCGCCTACAACGCCGCCCTGCCCCTGGTGACCGAGTTCCAGACGCGCCTGGGTGCCGACGAGCGGCTCTATGCCAAGTACAAGGCGATGGACGTGCGCACACTCAACGCCGAGCAGCGCCAGGCGCACAAGAACGCCGTGCGTGACTTTGTGCTCGGCGGCGCGGAGCTCGCGGGTGCCCAGCGCGAGCGTTTTGCCCAGATTCAGGACCAGTTGGCGCAGTTGAACCAGAAGTTCAGCGAAAACGCGCTCGACTCCACCGACGCTTACCGCTATTACGCCAACGCCGATGAAATGGCCGGTGTGCCACCCGACATCGCCCAGACCGCACGCGCCGCTGCGCAAAAGGTCGGCCACGAAGGCTACCAACTCACGCTGAAAATACCGTGCTACCTGCCGGTGATGCAGTTTGCCCACAGCAGCGCCCTGCGCGCCACGCTCTACCGCGCCTACGTCACGCGCGCCTCCGAGCAGGCAGACGAAAGCGCGCGCAAGTTTGACAACACCGAGTGCATGCGCGAAATCCTGGCGCTGCGCCAGGAAGAAGCCCAATTGCTCGGCTACGGCACCTACGGCGCGCTCTCGCTGGTGCCCAAGATGGCCGACAGCCCCGACACCGTGATCCGCTTTCTGCGCGACCTTGCGCACCGGGCACGGCCCTTTGCCGAGGGCGATCTCTCCGACCTGCGCCAATTTGCCCAAAGCGAGTTGGGCATCCACGACCCGCAGGCCTGGGACTGGCCCTACATCAGCGAAAAGCTCAAGGAAGCGCGCTACGCCTTCAGCGAGCAGGAAGTCAAACAGTACTTCACCTTCCCCAAGGTGCTCGCTGGCCTGTTCAGAATCGTCGAGACGCTGTTTGAGGTGCGCATTGCACGCGACCAGGCGCCGGTGTGGAATGCCGGTGTCGAGTTCTACCGCATCGAGCGCGTTGGCGGGCTTGGCAACACGCTGGTCGGGCAGTTCTACCTGGACCCCACGGCGCGCACCGGCAAGCGCGGTGGTGCCTGGATGGACGGCATGCGCGCGCGCTGGCTGCGCCCCGACAGCGCCGCCTTGCAGACCCCGGTGGCCCATCTGGTTTGCAACTTTGCCGACGGCGTGGAAGTCGATGGCGTCAAGCGCCCGGCGCTCCTGTCGCACGACGACGTGATCACCCTGTTCCACGAGTTCGGCCACGGCCTGCACCACCTGCTCACGCAGGTCAATGAACTCGACGTCTCGGGCATCAGCGGCGTGGAGTGGGACGCGGTGGAGTTGCCCAGCCAGTTCATGGAAAACTTCTGCTGGGAGTGGAGTGTGTTGCAGCACATGAGCGCCCACGTGGACACAGGCGCGCCGCTGCCACGCGCGCTGTTTGACAAGATGCTCGCCGCCAAAAACTTCCAAAGCGGTATGCAGACCCTGCGCCAGATCGAGTTTGGCCTGTTTGACATGCTGCTGCACACTGCGGGCGTGCCGCACCCGGACGTGCTGGCCGTGCTGCAGCAGGTCCGCGCCGAAGTCGCCGTGGTGCACCCCCCCCAATGGGCGCGTACCGCCCACACCTTCAGCCATATTTTTGCCGGTGGTTATGCTGCGGGTTATTACAGCTACAAATGGGCCGAGGTTCTGAGCGCCGATGCCTACGCGGCGTTTGAAGAAACCGCCAGCGCCGACGGCACGCCCAACGTCGAAACCGGGAGAAGATACCGCCAGGCCATTCTCGAAGCGGGCGGCAGTCGCGCCGCGATGGAGTCGTTCAAGGCGTTTCGCGCTCGCGAACCCAACCTGGATGCGTTGCTGCGCCACCAGGGCATGACGGCATAAATCCGGCCACTGGCACGCGCAACTTTTGCATCGGAGACACCACCATGAAACACGCCCACCTGACCCCGCTGTTGATCGCTGCCGCGCTGGGCGGCGCGCTTGCCGTGGCACAGGCACAAACCATTTACCGCATCGTGGGTGCCGACGGCAAGGTCACGTTTTCGGACAAGGCACCTGCCTCTGCGGACCAGGGCAAGGTTGTGGGAACGGGCGTAGGTGCCAGCGGCGTTGCCAGCGGCACCGCGCTGCCGTTCGAGTTGCGCCAGGTCGCCTCCAAGTTTGCGGTCACGCTCTACAGCGCGCCCAAATGCGCACCCTGCGACGCGGGCCGCGCAATGCTTACCGGTCGCGGCATCCCATTCAATGAACGCACCGTGACCACGCCCGAAGATGGCGAGTACCTGCAGCGCCTCACCGGCGAGAACCTGCTGCCTTACCTGACCGTGGGCGGCCAGCGACTCAAGGGTTTTTCGGACGCGGAATGGAGCCAGACCCTGGACGCTGCAGGCTACCCCAAGACATCGATGCTGCCTGCGGGCTACCGCAATGCGCCGCCCGCACCCCTGGTGAGCGTGCAAAAAGCGCCGGTTGCCAAGGCAGAGGAAAAAACCGAGCGCCCTGCGGCTGACGCCAACCAGGGCTCGCCCGACCTGAATGCCCCCAACCCGGTCAACCCGGCGGGCATCCGCTTCTAAGCCTGGAACGTCAGCGTCTTCACGCCCGTGGGCGTGCCCAGCAAGCACACCTGGGCGCGCTGGAAGGCAAACACCCCCACGGTGACCACGCCCGGCCATTGGCTGACCTCGGCTTCAAACGCCAGCGGGTCGGCAATCTTGAGACCTGCCACATCCAGAATGTGCTGACCGTTGTCGGTCACCAGCGGCTGGCCATCGCGCAAGCGGATTCTGGCGCTGCCCCCCATGGCGGCAAACTGCGCGATCAAGCGTTGCGTGGCCATGGGAATTACCTCCACCGGAACCGGGAACGCGCCCAGGGTGGTGACCAGTTTGGACTCGTCCACAATGCAGACAAACTTGTCGCACTGCGCGGCCACAATCTTCTCGCGCGTGAGCGCCGCGCCACCGCCCTTGATCATGTTGCCGTGGCCATCAATCTCGTCGGCTCCATCGATATACACCGACAGGCGCGGCACGGCGTTGGAGTCGAACACCGTGATGCCCAGTGCGCGCAAACGCTCCGTGCTGGCAACTGAACTCGATACCGCGCCCTTGATCTGGTCTTTGACGCTCTCCAGCGCATCGATGAACTTGTTGACCGTCGATCCCGTGCCCACCCCGATGATTTCACCCGGCAGCACATACTTGAGCGCCGCCTGCCCTACCAGCGTTTTGAGTTGGTCCTGGGTCATCGCGACAGGCGCTGGCGCGGCGTTGGTACTAGGGCTGGAGGTTGGGGCAGTGGTCATGGGTGAAAATCGCTGGTTGTCACATTAATGCGGGAATTATCCAATGTCTCTTGTGCCCTACGGACTGGCGCGACGGGTTTTGTTCAGTCTGGACGCCGAAGTTGCCCACGAAATCACCATTGAGACGCTTGCGCGCACCCAGGGCACGCCGCTGCAGTGGGCTTACGCCAGCGCACGCGTCAAGGACCCGATCACCCTGGCGGGCCTGCATTTCCCCAACCGCGTCGGGCTGGCTGCGGGACTGGACAAGAACGCGCGTTGCATTGACGGCCTGGGCGCACTCGGCTTTGGCTTTGTGGAGGTGGGCACGGTCACACCCAAGGCGCAAGGCGGCAACCCCAAGCCGCGCATTTTCCGCTTGCCCCAAGCCCAGGCTCTCATCAACCGGCTGGGCTTCAACAACGACGGGCTCGACGCCTTTGTGCACAACGTCCAGCGCTCGGCCCTGCGCCGCCAGAAAGACCTGTCGTTGCTGCTGGGGCTCAACATCGGCAAAAACGCCACCACCCCGATCGAGCAAGCCGCCGATGACTACCTCACCTGCCTCAGCGGCGTGTACCCGCACGCCGACTACGTTACGGTCAACATCTCCAGCCCCAACACCAAGAACCTGCGCGCCCTGCAAAGTGACGCCGCCCTGGACCAGTTGCTCGCCTCCATTGCCCAGCGGCGTGAGAAACTGCAAAAGCAGCACGGCAAACGCATCCCGATCTTTGTCAAGATTGCGCCCGACCTGGATGCCAGCCAGATCAGCGTCATCGCCAGCACCTTGAAGCGCCACGCCATGGACGGCGTGGTGGCGACCAACACCACGCTGCAGCGCGATGCAGTGCAGGGACTGGAACACGCCACCGAGACCGGCGGCCTCTCGGGCGCGCCGGTGCGGGAATTAAGCAACCAGGTCATAGCCCAACTGCGCGCCGCGCTCGGGCCAGATTTCCCGATCATCGGGGTCGGCGGGATCATGAGCGCCGATGACGCAGTGGAGAAAATCCGCGCCGGTGCCAACGCCGTGCAGATCTACACCGGCCTGATCTATACCGGCCCCACCCTGGTACGCAACGCAGCGCTTGCCATCAAGAAGGCCTGCCCAAGCTCCAGGGCGTAAACCAGTGGCGGCAGTAAGATAGGCCATGGAGCGCGTCGACCCCCTGTCACCCTACCGGCTTTACAGCGTGCAGGCCACGCGCGCGCTCGAACAAGCAGCCATGACCACGCTACCCGCCCACACGCTGATGCAAAGGGCGGGGTTGGCGGTTGCCCAGTTGGCGCGCGCGGTTGCACCCCACGCACGCTGCATCTGGGTGGCGTGCGGCCCCGGCAACAACGGCGGCGACGGTCTGGAGGCAGCGTTTCACTTGCGCCAGTGCGGCTACAACCCGGTGGTCACCTGGCTCGGCCATGTCGACAACGTACCTGCCGATACGCAAGCCTCGTGGCAGCGCGCCACGCAGGCGGGCGTTGTGGTGTCTGCACAGCCACCCGATCAGCCAGAACTGTGCATCGATGCGCTGCTGGGCATTGGCAGTGCGCGTGCGCCCGAAGGGGTGATGGCGCAATGGATTGATCGTATCAACGGCAGTGGTTCCCCTGTGCTGGCGGTGGACCTGCCCACCGGCCTTAACGCCGATACCGGCGCTTGCCACGCAAGCTGCGTGCGCGCCCAACACACCCTGAGCCTGCTCACACTCAAGCCGGGCTTGTTTACCAACCATGGCCGCGACGCCGCCGGACAAGTTTGGTGGGACGCACTCGGAACGCTCCCCCATGACGCTGCGCCGCAAGCGCTGCTGCCAGGCGCGCCGCAGCGTACACCGCAGGCGCGATTGCATGCCAGCCACAAGGGGCTGCGCGGCGACGTGGCCGTGGTGGGGGGTGCAACGGGCATGACCGGTGCCGCCCTGCTCGCGGCAAGCGCCGCGCTGCACGCCGGAGCAGGCCGCGTTTTTGTCAGCCTGCTTGACCCTGCGCCGCTGGCGCTCGACCCGCTGCAGCCCGAACTGATGCTGCGCGGTTTTGAACAACTCGACCTGCCAGGCATGGCCCTGGTGTGCGGTTGCGGCGGCGGCACAGCCATCTCCGAGTTCTTGCCTGCGCTGCTGCAGGACGCCCACGGTCTGGTGCTGGACGCCGATGCCCTCAACGCTATAGCCGCAAACCCCTCGCTGCAAAAACTGCTGCGCCAGCGGGCGGCCACACATGCCACCGTGCTCACGCCCCACCCGCTCGAAGCCGCGCGCCTGCTGGGCAGCACCACCGCCCAGGTACAGGCCAACCGACTGGAAGCAGCCCTGACGCTGGCTGACCGCTTTGGCTGCACCGTGCTGCTCAAGGGCTCGGGCAGTATTAGCGCTGCACCTGGGCAGACTACGTGCATCAACCCAACCGGCAACGGATTACTCGCCAGTGCAGGCACCGGCGACGTGCTTGCGGGTCTGGTGGGCGCGCGTCTGGCAGGCGGCGAAACTGCGTTTGACGCCGCCTGGAAGTCCGCCTTTGAACACGGACGGCTGGCCGATCTGTGGCCAGCGGACGCGCCACTCACGGCGGGCGCACTGGCACGCGCACTCAGGTAAGCAGCAACTCAACCACGTACTGGCCAATGGCCAGCGAGGACGTCAACCCAGGCGACTCAATACCAAACAGATTGACCAGGCCGCGCAGGCCGTGGTCGTGCTGGCCCTGTATGCAGAAATCAACCGGGGCCTCATGCTCGGCGTAGATCTTGGGGCGGATACCGGCATAGGCCGGGGCCAGGGCACCGTCCTGCAGCGCGGGCCAGTACTTGCGTATTGCTGCATAAAACGCGTCACCGCGCGCCGCCTCCACTGCCAGGTCGTCGGGCGACTCTACCCACTGCACATCGGGCCCAAAGCGCACTTGCCCTGCCAAATCGAGCGTCAAATGCACGCCCAGACCATCCTTGAGCGGCACCGGATAGATCAGGCGCGAAAACGGCGCGCGACCGGTGAGTGAAAAATAGCTGCCCTTGGCAAAGTGAGGCGTGGGCACAAGTTTCGGTGCCAGACCCTCAAAGCGCCGTGCCAATGTGGGTGCGTGCAGGCCTGCGGCGTTGACCAAAACTTGGCTGCGCAGCCGCGTGCCGTCGCTGGCTTGCAGTTCAAAGCCATCGGGCCCGCAGTGCGCGCGCTCCAGCGCTGAGTTGAGCGCCAGAATGCCGCCCGCGTTCTCGGTGTCCCCGAGCAGCGAAAGCATCAGCCCGTGGCTGTCGACAATGCCGGTACTGGGCGAGTGCAGCGCACCCACGCAGTGCAGCGCGGGCTCCAGCGCTAGCGCCTGTGCGGCATCGAGCAGTTGCAAGTCCATCACCCCGTTGGCGACAGCGCGCGCGCTGATGAGGTGCAACTGCGCGACTTGCGCCGCGTCGGTAGCCACAATCAGCTTGCCGCAGCGCCGGTGGTCCACGCCGCGACTGGCACAGTAGTCGTAGAGCATCGCCCTACCCCGCACACACAGACGCGCCTTGAGCGAGCCTGCGGCGTAGTACATGCCGCCGTGGATCACCTCGCTGTTGCGCGCGCTGATCTGGGTGCCAATGGCGTTGGCGGCTTCGAGCACCAGCACTTCGCGGCCAGACAGCGCCAGGGCGCGCGCCACGGCCAGCCCGACCACGCCCGCGCCAATCACCACACATTCCACCTGATCCATGCTCGACTCCACTCCTGCACTTGCCGGAGCACTGCTGCACATCGCGCCGCGCTCCGGTGTACCATCTTAGCGTGCACAGATTTGCCCCCTTTTGCCCTGAAAGACACCCCGCATGAGCCCAGACGACAGCAGCGCAGCAGACGTAACCCGCATGCCCCTCAAGGCCCTGGGTTTGCGAACCGGCATGGCACTGCAGACACGGCGGCTGGTAGAAGGTGCCAGCAAAAAAGAGTCGCAGTATTACGGGGCGATTGAATCCAAAGGCGTGATGGTCGGCCCAATCGGCCCCGAGGGTGACCAGACCGGACTGACGGAAGGCGAAATCTGCGTGGTGCGCGGCTTTACTGGCCAGTACGAGTTTTCGTTTTTGAGCAAGGTGTTGCAAACCTTTGAAAGCCCGTTTGCCTACGCACTCTTGGCCTACCCGGCCCAAGTGGACGCACGCATGGTGCGCCAGTCGATGCGCACCAAGGTGTCGTGGCCAACCACGGTGGAAATGGTCAAGACCAGCAAACCGGCCCCGCAAGGCGTGCTTGACGTGACGTTGATCGACATCAGCCTGCAGGGGGCCATGATCAAGGCCGCCAGCGCCTTGGGTGCCATTGGTGACGAGTTGAACATCTCCATGACCGCGCGCATCGACGGCGCACCCACCCAACTCACCCTGCTGGCGGGCATTTGCCACAACAACAAGTCGAGCACCGAAGACGCGCACTACATCGGGCTGGCGTTCAAGAACCTGACACAACTCAACAAGCTGATGCTCAACTACCTGACCCAGAACCAGCCGACGTAGAAGTCGTGGTTGAGGCTCAGGCGCGGCCGAATTTGGTGTCGAAACGAATCCCGATTTTTTGCAGCAAGGGCGTGGGCAACAAGCCCCCCGCGCAGACGATGACCACGTTGTTCTCAAACGACTTGACGCCGTCCTCGGCCTCGATTTCCACGGCATTGGCAGAAATTGATTTAACTGAAGAATTGAGCATCACCGTCAAGCGCCCTGCTTGCTGCTGCTGATCGAGCAGCAGGCGGTTTTTCTGCTTCACCCGCGAAAACGCCGCGCTGCGGTAGGACAGAATCACGCGCGTGCCCTGCTCCTGCGAAACAGCAATCGCGGCCTCCAGCGCGCTATCGCCGCCGCCCACCACCAGCACTGCCTGACCGGCGTACTGCGCCGGATCGATCAGGCGGTACGTCACCTTGGACGAGTCTTCACCCGGCACCCCGAGCTTGCGCGGCGTGCCGCGGCGCCCCATGCACAGCAGCACGCTGCGCGTCGAGTAGTTGGCGTTGTTTGTGCGGACGATGAAACGGCCATCCTCCTTGTCGATGCTTTCCATCTGCTCGCGAAAGCCGATTTGCAGACCGGTCTTTTGCACCACGTCCTGCCAGAATTCGAGCAACTTTTCCTTTTGTACTTCGGCAAACTTGACCTTGCCAATCAGCGCCAGTTCCACCGGTGCCGTCATTGCCACCTTTTGCCGGGGGTAGTGGAACACCGCACCGCCAAGCGACTCCTCCTGCTCAATGAGCTTGTACTTGAGCTTGTGCGCGATCGCTGACAACCCGGCCGACAACCCAGCCGGGCCGCAGCCCACGATCACCACGTCAAAATCGGGCGTGCCGCCGGTGCGCTTTTTGATGGCGTCCATGGCCTGGCGGCCCTGCTCGGCGGCCTTGCGGATCAGGCCCATGCCACCGAGTTCGCCCGCAATAAAAATTCCGGGCACATTGGTTTCAAATTCGGCCGACACGTTGGGAATGTCGATACCGCGCTTCTCGGTACCAAACACCAGCGAGATGGCTCCCACCGGACAGGCGTCGCGGCAGGCACCATGCCCGATGCAGTACGAGCCGCTGATCAGCACCGCCTTGCCGTTGACCACTCCCAGCGCGTCTTCCGGGCACGCCTTGGCACACGCGCCCGAGCCCATGCAGCGCAGCGGGTCCACCAGCGGATGCAGGGACGGCGGCTCGGCCAGACCCGCCTCAATCGATTGCTTGAGTTCGGCCACATAGGCTTGCTTCACGCGACCACGCCGACGCAGGTACCACGCCATCGCGAGCACCAAAAATCCGGCATACAGGTAGAGGTAGCTCATGGTTTGACGGTGTCGCGGATTTCCAGCACCAGGCCGCTGGCACCTGCATCCACCGGCCCGCTGCTGCCAATCAAGTCGCCGCCCTGGGGCATGGGGTTGCCGCTCTTGCTGATCCGCGCCGTCACATTGATCTTGCCCGCCGCCGACAAACGCGCCTCGGTTGACATTGCCATGCTGTCGTCGAGCACAAAGGCCACCGGCAGGTCTTTGACCTGCTTGCGCACAATCGCCAGCGGCAGCCGGGTACCGCTGACCGCGCGGGCGGTGATAAACACCGTGTCCTCGGGTGCCACGGCTGCGCGCAAGCTGCTCGCCAAGGTCACGGTGCCGCGCACGCTAGCCGAAGACGCCACAGCGGCAGGCGGCACCACCGCAGGTGCTGCCACACCCAAGCGCTGGCGTGCCTGCGCCAATTCGGGCGCAATCTGCTTGGCAAACAGGCTCTCGGGTGTGCCGTAGTCGAGCACCTTTTGCCAGTGCTGCACCGCGCCCGCAAAGTCCTGGTGGTCAAACGCGTACTTGCCGGCAATGGCCAGACCTTTGACGTTGCGGCCATCGATGGCCAGCGCCTTTTGCACCAGTCGGATCGGTTCGCCATCGAGGCTGCGCTGGTTCTTGACCGCCAGCGCGTCAGCGTAGTCCACCAGCAAGGCAGCATCATCAGCACGCAGCGCAACCGCCTTGGCGTAGGCGTCCACCGCCTCGTTGGCACGGCCCACCACGCCGTAGGTGCGCGCCAGCATCATCCAGCCGGTGGCATCGTTGGGGTTCGCCTTGAGGCGCTCCAGCAAGCCTTGCACCATGACTTCGACCTTGGTCGGATCCATCGCGCCGGCACCCTGCTGCGCGTGCTCAGGCGCTTGCGGCGCTCCACTGGTGTGCTGCTGCGAATGGGTCCACCAGTACACACCAGCGATCGCGGCCAGCAGAAACAGTGCAAGGCCCACCATCAACCCCGTCGGCAACGGCGTATGCGCCGACTCAGCAGTCAAACTGCTTTGCGGCGCTGCTGGCTGCGCGCCCTCGTCTTTATCCACCATCTACACCACCCCGTCCTTTGATTTTTTTCCAACTGCTGCTGCTGTGGCATTGCTCGCAACGCAGGCCAAAGCGCCCTTCATGCGTGTCGTGTCCACGGTGGCAACTGTAGCAAGTCGTCTGCAGTGCCGCCGCAGCCTTGCCTTCGGGCGCGGGTTCGGTGTGGCAGCGAGCACAGGCTACCTTGGCGTGGGCACCCTCCAACGGATAGCGCGTGCGCTTGTCGTGGTCATAGCTCCACAGCGGCCAGGCGCGTGCGTTATGGCAGCTCTCGCAGGCCACGCCAAAGGCGAGTTTGTGCTTGTCCGTCTTCTGGTGGCAACTGAAGCAATCGCGCTTGGCATCCCGAAAACGTGGCGTCAGGTGGCAACTCTTGCACGCCGTCAGCGCGTGCCCTCCGGTGAGAACAAAGCGCGCCTTGTTGTGGTCAAAGCGCTCGCCCTTCCAGCCACGGTCCGAGTGGCATTGCTCGCACTTCTGCCCCAACTGCCCCTCGTGTTTGTCGTCCTTCTTGTGGCAGGCATAGCACTCCAGCGCGGTGTTGCGAAAGCTCTTGAGGTCGGCGTGGCAAGTCTTGCAGGCAATCTTCTTTTCGTCGTGCAGGTTGCGCAGCACAAAGCGTGTCTTGGCGTGGTCAAACCGGGTGTGGGGTAGCTTCCAGCCCAAGTCGGTATGGCAGTCGCCACATTGGGTCCCCAGGCTTGCCTCGTGCTTGTCTTCCTTTTTGTGGCACGAATAGCACTCTTTGCTGGCCGACTTGAACATCACACCTTCATGGCAGGCGGTGCACTTGGCCTGCGCATGCTTGCCCGCGAGCGGGAATTCGGACTTGCTGTGGTCAAACTTGGCCTGTTCCTTCCAGGCCTTTTCGGTGTGGCAGTTCTGGCACTCGTGGCCCAGGCTGTCCTTGTGCTTGTCGTCCTTGCCGTGGCAGGCAAAGCAATCTTGCGCCAGCTTGGTGCCAAACAGTTTTCCGGTATGGCAACTGACGCACTTGGCCTGCACGTGCTTGCCTTTGAGCAGGTACTTGGTGTCCACGTCGTGGTTGAACTGCGACGGCTTCCATGCCTTGGTGGTGTGGCAGGTCTCGCACTTCTCGCCAAACTGGCCCTTGTGCCCCTTTTGCTCGTCGATTTTGCGGTGGCAGCCGATGCAGGCCTTGGGCGTGTCCTTGTACACCGCGTCCTTGTGGCATTCAGCACATTTGACGTCGACGTGCTTGCCGGTCAAAGAGAACTTGGTTTTTTCGTGGTCAAACTTGGCTTCCTTCCACGACACTTCGGTATGGCAGTCGGCACAGGCGTTGCCCAGTGCCCCCTTGTGGACGTCGTCCTTGCGGTGGCAGCCCTGGCAAGTGTCGGGCGTTTCGCGGAATTTCTTGCCGGCAACGTGGCACTTGTCGCACTCGGTCTTCTGGTGCTTGCCGTTGAGCGCAAAGGTGGTGGTCTTGTGGTCGAACTGGGTCTTGTCCAGCGTCACCAGTTTGGCGTCCACACCCTGGTGCTCGGCGTGGCAGGTGCGACACGCCTGCGGCTTCATCTTGCCGTGCAGTCCGGTATGGTTTTGCACGTCGGCACGGGTTTCCTTGTGGCAATCCAGGCAGCGTTTGTCTTGGGCCTGGCGGTCAAAGCGCACGTGGCATTGCGCGCAGTCTTCTTCCCACTTGGCATGTGCCTTGGCGAGTTTGCCCGGCGACATGATGGTCTCAATGCCCTGGGCTGCTGCCGGACCCACGCCCAGTTGCAACCAAAACGCAAACAGCGCCGCAAAAAGCAGGCGCAGTGCAATCGGCCGCAAGGCAAAAAACGGGGCTTGAATCAACAACGTCACTCCTGGTCGAAAACCAGCTCGGAATATACGCGAACCTCAGTACGCATGCACCGCGAAAATATGGATCAGCGTGCTGATCACCAACAAGAACACAAACGGAATATGCGCAATATGCCACGCCGACAACATCCACTCATAGGCACTGAACTGCGCCACCCGTACCACGGCATTGAGGTAGCGCCGCACCAGCTTGTTCGCCAGACGCCGGTGCTCGCGCAGTTCGTCGCGCGCCCAGTTGTTCTTCTTTTCCAGTTTGGACAGCGGTTGGCGCAGCAGCAGCATGCAGCGCAGGTAAGTGAACCACTGCAGTGCAGGCAAAACAAACACGCGTTGCAAGTGGGTCAGAGGTCCGGGTGTGGCGCTTTGCACCGCGTCATTGAACTTGGCCAGCAGCGTCTCCACAGGGGGCGCAAAACGCAGGCGTGAGCGCGTCCCCTCCTGCTCGATCCCGGCACGCACCTTGAGTTCATGCAAGGCCACGCGCTCACCATGCAAGCCGCGGTTGATGCGGGTGTAGATGAAGCGCCCGACCACGCCGCTGGCCGCCACAATGATCATGCTGTAGAGCGCAACGCCCGCATTCAGGGAACCAAAACGAAACCCGGAATGGATCAGGATCAGCGTCGGCCCGCCAATGCCCAGCACCATGTGCACAGCCAGCCAAAGACTGACCGGTCCCCAACCAAAAGTGAATTTGAAGTACTTGCGAACCGGATAACTCAGCAGCAACAGCATCATGGAGGCACCCGCAACGCCAATCCAGTAGCCCACATTGTCGCTGGCCTTGAACAGTTTGAGCAAACTGATTTCGCGCGCCATCCAGATCACCAGCGCAATGGCGGCGTAGACAAACATGTCCTTGGAAAGCGCCGGAATTTCGCGCTTGGGCTTGTCTAGCGCACCAACGCGGGTCGCTGCCGACGAACTCATGCAAGTTCCTCCTGGCGTGGTTCACGCAAACGCTGCGGACGGTACCGACGCCAGGCCAGCCATCCGGACAGCAGCACCATCAGCCACAGGGTGGGGTCTACCAAGCCCGAATTGCTGCTGGCAATCGAGCACCCACCCCCACTGGACACCGTGGGTGTTGAGGGGGTGGCTGCCAGCGGCGTACCGACCAGCACGCCTGCGGCGGTGGCCACGAAAATTTGCCCCCCCAGATAGCGCACACCGTTGACCAACTGCGTCGGGATAAGCGAGGTGCCAGCGCTGTTGGCGTCAATCGCCTTCATCGGAAAGGTTGAGCCGATCTTCCAGCTCCACAGCCCGCCGCCATTAATTCCCACGTACAGCATGACGCCATCGCTGGCCACACCCGAGACGCTCTGCCCGTCGCCATTGGACAGCAGTGGGAGTCCGGGCACGTCCGTCCACGGCGCTCCGGCTGTCAGGCACTGGCGCAAAAACCCGTCGCCGCCTGCAAACACCTGCCCCGCATTGGCGGTCATATGCCCCAGGATGGGGGCCGACTTGGCCGAAAACGCGGTGCTGCCCACGCGGCTCCACAGCGCAGGCGCAGAACCCGCCACCACATCATTGGCCACATAGACCATGTTCTCGTACAACGCGTCCGCGCTGCGCAAAATGCCACCTGCGGCGTACACCGATTTGCCGTCCACAGCGAGCGCACGCACGCTGAAGTCCGGCGGCAGACTGGGCATCAATTCAGCGTCGATCGAGAACGCCGGTTGGTCCAACAGCGAGAGCACCACCAGACCGCCTCCGGAGAGTCGGTGGATGGTTCCAGCTTCATCCAGGGTGGTCGCATCGCGCCCGGCGTACACCGCCTGGGCACCCACGGCCAGCGCCTTGACGTCAAAGAAATTACCCACGGCGTTCCAGGTCCGATCGGACTCGCGCAGGGCAAACACTCCGGCATTGGTTGCGGCGTAGAGCACCTTGTGCGTGGCATCAGCAGCGAGCACACGCACGCGGCCAATCGAGGTGCTGAAGTAGTAGTCGCTGGTCAAGCCGGTGGGCTGCCAGGTGGCACCGCCGTCGCTGCTCTTGAGCACATCGCCATAACTGGGGCGGCCCACCGATTCAGCGATCGCGTACCAATTGGCACCCAGCAGCGCCACGTCGCTCACGCTGACGTTGTCCAGGCGCTGGCTGGGGCTCTGCACGGTGGCTGCACCATTGCGTGGCGTGGGGTTGATCGGATTAAGCCACTTGGCCACATCACTCAGGATGTTGCTGTAAACGCCATACTCGGTCGCCCAGAGCAGCAGGTCAGAACCCGCCACGCTTACGGGCAACGCCGTATTGACATGGCTGGTCATCGGAAATGCGGGGCCGGGCAGCAGATTGGGCAGCGCAGACGCCTGCTCATCAAAAGCCGACGAAATAAATCCACCCGAGTCGGTGGCCAGGGTCAGTACCCACAGGCTTGGCGCAGAACCCACCTTGACCAGTGCCAAGGCGTTGCAGCTAGTAGGCACGTCCGCGCTGGCAAAAGTCAACGGCAACCAGTTGACAACCGTATTGCCCACTGACACATCGCCCTGGTACACCGTTCCATCCTGCGTGCAGACAAAGGCCCAAGGGCCCACGCCGGAGGCAATCGCCACCACTGGGCTGGCGAGCACTCCCTGCTCCAAAGCGGACTCACTGCTAACCAGGCTGCCGGTGCTGGCATCCGTCAGGTACACCGCGCTCGTGGTTCCCACGGCAAGCGCACCGTTGATTTGGCCCAGCGCAGCCACACTGCCGCCGCCCGGAACACTGAGCGTTTTCCAGACAGGCCCTGGCCCGGCGGTCTTGGTGGACCAGACCTGCGCCCCGCACGGGGCTGCTGCCAGCAGGCTATCGCCCACACGGCCCAGCAGGGTGAAGTCGCACGCGCTGGGCGCAATCGTGAGCGCAGACCAGCGTGGCACCGCGCCCGCAGGGCTGACATAGACGCCGCCCTCCATGGCCGCATAGACAAAGTTGCCCATGCTTGCCAGGGCGTAGACATGGCGGCTTGCCTGGGTCGGGATGCCTGCGTTGGCCATGGCCCAGGTGGCACCCAGATCGGTGCTGACGTACACGCCATTGGAGTCGCTACCCGCGTACAGCGTGCGGCTCGCAACCGGGTCTGACAGCAAGGTGGTCACACCGCCGCCGGCCGGGCCGACTGCCGCCCAGTTGGGCACCAACTGCGCCCAGGCCGGTGTGGCCGCCGCGCCCAGAGCGACAAGCAACCAGCCCAGCAGGCGTTTGAAGATATTCATTGCGTTGACTCCTGCTTGCATTGTTCAAAACGCATACCACGGACCGTTCTCGGCACCGGCTTGCTGCCAGATCGAAAGATAGGTGCGCCGTCCGTAGAAAAACGGAAGGCCCCAGGAAAACGAAGGGCCGCTTGCTGCAGCCGCCGTATAGGTTCCGGCCAACAGGGGAAAGGCCGTGTTGGTGGTGGAAAACAAGGAGTCGGCATTGCCCACATCAAAAGCCACCGTGGTCTTGTTCTGCGCGGGGTTATCCCCATCCGAGAGCACCGCCGACAAGTGCAACAGGTCTTTGGGACAGAACCAGGTGGAGCCCAAGCAGTTGGTGATACCGGTGTCGGTAAAGAACAAAGCGTTGGTTCCGGTGTCGAGGTAGCTGTTGGCAATCGTCGCGCCGTTGAACTGCGTGGTGACATTGAGGTAGGACGCAAAGTTGTTTTGCCAATCTACCCCCAGGTTGACGCGCCGCGCGGTGGCGGCCAACTGGTTGTTGCTCGAAGCACTGGAGCTGGAGGTGTTGATGCCAAATATCAGTTCGCCATACACCTTGGAAGCACCCAGCCCGTCAACCGCAGGCAAGGTAAGTACAACGCCGTTGTTGTGTTGAGGCAGTGCCGCCACCGGATTGAAGACCTGGAAGTTGGCCGGAATTGCCGCAGCTTGGCAGTTCACCGTGCTGATCGCATCCTGAGGGCAGGCCCAGTACTGGACGTAGGAGTTGCTGTAGTCGCCCAGCACACAGATGTGCCCGCAGTCGAGCGTGACGCTGCCAATGCCCAGTATCCCATTGGAGCCCAGCGTACTGGCCGAGCTAAGGATCTTTTCATCGGCTGCATCAGTGCAATCCTGCGGCACCGCTGGCAAGGCCGCTGCGTCGTCCTGAATCAATTGAATCGGAATGCGCGTGGCCCACTGCTTGCCCAAGCCCACATCGGCCACCTTGTTGGGCCCCCACAGGCCGCCAATGACAAACGGATAGCATTCGTGCGCCACGATCGGTCTGCCGTTGACGGCGTCGGTTGCGAGTTCGACAGAAGGTAAATTCAAGGCCTTGACCTTGCTCGCGAGCACGCGCAACCCCACGGAACCGGTGTCCACCTGGATGTGGTCGATAGTCTGGCAGTTGAAGCTGCTGCCGGGCTCGCACACCGTGACGGTGGCGTACAGGATGTTGGCCTGGGCCAGCGAGAAACCGTCGGTCGGGCCTGCGTCCACCACCACCTCCAGGTTGTTGTCCAGCGCAACAAACGCCGCGCGAATAACAGGCCCAGCCTGCGGCCCCTGTTGCCCCCCTCCGGTGATGGTGGTGACGCTCGAGTTCTCCCCTCCACCGCACCCCAGCAGCAGCACTGCAGCCACCAGTATTGACAGCAATCCCTTGAACATGCGCCCTGCCCTATTCAATCTGGTCCGGCCTGAGTCCGGCGGGTAGCAGGGAGCGCCGGTACGCCACCCCCGAAAACACGTTCAGGTGCGCGTGGGACTTGACCACCAGGTCCGAGCCTTCGTGCAAAAAATGGCGTTGAATGCCGCCGCGCTGCCCCTGTGCGCGCACCGCCACCGCATAGCTGGGGTACGACGAGCCCAACAGCGCGGCGACATTGGGTTTGTACTGTGTCTTCCAACTCACGGCAAAGACCACGCCGCCACTGGATGCGTACTCCAGCACCTGCGAGCCATCCTGCATCGTTAACCGATGCACCGCGTACACACCTTTCTGGTCAATGTGACGGCGTGCCGCCATGCGCATGCTGTCCACGTGGGTGGAAGACTGCGCCTCGCCCAGTGCAGCCATGGCTGGAGCAGCGCAGGCGCACAACAACACCGCTATGATCCCGCCACGATGCGCCCAAGCCCAGCCCGATCCGCCACGTCGCGCCTGACGATCTATGCCCTGTGCGCGCTTGGTGGACCCGTAGGTGCCTGGGTGCTGGGTCGCAGCGGCCACCTGCTGGCCAACAACGCCTGCCAGACCAGCGGCTGGCTGGTGCTGCTGTTGGTGGCGCCCGTGGCCGAAGAAATTATTTTCCGGCTTGGCGTACACAGCCATGTCCAGCGCCACCTCACACGACAATGGGGTTGGCTGAGCCTGGCCAACCTGGCCTCGGCCGCACTGTTCGGGCTGACGCACGCACTGGTTCAAAGCGCACCCCTTGCTCTGTGGGTTGCCCTGCCCGCCGTACTATTCGGCCTGGTGTGGGAGATCAGTGGCAAGCGCATCGCGGCCCCCGTGGCATTGCATGCCTGGTACAACGCGTGCCTGGTAATCGCGTCCTGCTAGAACAAGTCATACCGGTACCCGACGTAGAAGAAGTAGGCAGAAGAGTTGTCGTGGCTGGTCAGTCCTTCGGTGGTCGACTGCTCATAGATGGTTTCGCCCATGATGCTGGCGCGCTCGGACAATTTGTACGACAGGCGCACACCGGGTGAGATCCGGTTCACCCTGGTGGAAGCATTGTCGGTTTGCGTGTACAGGCTGAGCGAAAACTCCACGGCGGCCTTGTTGTCAAGAAAGCCGGTCAGGTTGTTGTACGAGAGCTGGGTGCCCTGCGCTGACGCGCTGTTGAGGAAACTCAGATTGAAGCCATTGATGTCGCGGCTGGAGTACAGATTGGAGCCGGTGAGCTGCATCGAGAACGTGTACTGGGCACCGGTAGCGGGCATGGCCTGGAAGTTGCCCACTGCCGGCAGTTCGCCAATCTCGCTGTAGCGGATATCCGCCGACGACTGCCACTTGGGCGACAAGGCGCGCGAAACACTGAGCATGGCCTGGCGCGCCTGGGCCGCCGTCCCCAGGGCAAGGTCCTGCACTTCGGCCAGACTGCGCAACTGCAACAAGGTCTTGAGCGAGGTCGCTCCGGAGCTGATCAAGGCGTCGCTCAACTGCAGCGAAGGTGCCTTGCGGTCATCGACCAGCAGCGTAATCGAGGTATCCATCGGCCCCTGCATCGAGCCCTGCAGCGTAAAGGCGTTGATCTTCTCAAAATTGAGGTCGTAATCGAATTGCGAGAACACCGACATGCCCTCACCAAAGTAGCGCACCTCCATGCCAAGCGCACGGCGGTCCGAGATCTCCTCGGTGCGCTGGTCTACCAGCGACAGGCTTCCACCCCAACGCTCAAACAGATTGTCGGCCTCCAGCATCACGCCCAGCAACTGCTGTGACGGTGCCGACACCAGCATGTTGGCGGGCACCCCCACCGAGCCACTGAGCTTGAAGTCCCCGGCAACCGGCATGGAGACCGATACGCCGTCAAACAAACCAAACATGCTTCCGGCAATGGCCGACTGCCGACCCACGCGCAGGCCAAGGCGGTTGTTGAGATTGCGGTAGTCCACGTAGGCCGCGTTCAAGGAACTTTGTGCCTTGGAAGTGGCAACAAAGTTGCTGGAAGAATTACCGCGCAGCACCAGCCTTGTCTCCGACGTTTCACCCCGGTAGCGCCCGGTCAAATCCAGACTGGTTACCAGCGCCGATTGGTTGGTTTGGCTCAGCGTATTCTGGTCAATCCCGGCGGAGATATTGACCAGTGAATCCGACTTGGAACTGCCGCCGTAGTAGTACTGCGAGATGCCACCGGAGTAGGAAAATCCGGAAGTCCCGCGTGCGTCGGCACTGGCAACTGCGGCCGTCACCTCGCCACTGCCCAGGGTTTCGAGCCGCTCGGCAATGCGTTGCGCGCCATCGGTGTTGGGATACAGGCGTTGGTAGAGCTTGTATTCGATGCGGGCTCGTCCAAAGTCACGCAGTCCCTCCCAGGCAAAGCCAATCAACTCCTGAGACTCCTGCGTTGCCGGGTTGGGGGGCAGCAGCAAGGCGCGGTTGAGGATGTCTACGGCATCACGGTAACGCTGCTCCGACATCGCCTTGCGGGCCTGGGCCAGCAGGTCTTGCGCCTCGGGGTGGTGCTGTGCGGAGTCGGTATGCACGGGTGGCTCGGCAGCTTCGGCGCGCGCAGGCGGCAGGCTCGAAGCTGGGCTGGGGGGTGGCGCACTCGGTTGACTTGGGCTTGCCACCACTGGTGCCGCAGGCGGATTGAGCGCAAGCACTTTGGCATCCGGGAAGCGCGACAGAATGCGCGTGCGCACCACATCCGCTTCGTCCTGCGTCTTGAAATAGCCTACCGCCAAGGCCTGTTTGCCTTGGTCTGGCGCAGGCAGTGGCATCGAAAACACCACGTAGTCCTGCAGCATGGCCGGCACGCGCACCGCTTCGCCCGCGTCTTGGGCCTGCGAGGTCTGCAAAACGATAGCGTACTGCCGATCCTTGGTTTCCTGAGCCATTGCAGGCAGTGGTGCAAGGGATCCCACCTGCCCTTCGATGCTGACAAATTCCAGGTCGATCGTGTGTGCATCCGGCCCCTGTTTGGCCAGCACCTGCACCCGCTTGCCAAACTGCAGGTTCAAGACCTTGGTGCGCGCAGCCGTCATCGGCGCATAGGTCAGGGTAACGGCAGGCAACGGCCCGCGCGCTGCCAGGCGCTTGCTTTCCTGCATGGCCGGGCTCAGACTGGTGTCGTCTGCGGCGCTGAGGTCAAAGCTCACCTGCAGCAAGTCGGACAAGGCGCTTGGTGCCTGGCGCAGAAAGCGCACATTCGCGCCAAAGGTGATGCGCGCCACGACACGGTCGCCTGCTTGTACCCAGTCCAGGGAATCAATCGTCTGTGCCGCTGCACTCACACCTGCCAGCAACAGCACCAGGCACGCCACGGCGCGCGCAAATGTTCGGCCAGCATCCACCCACCGCAGCGGTTGGCGGGTCCAGCCAGCCATGAGTTCTGAGAGGTACTTCACGTCAAGGCCCCACCGGAATCGGCTTGGTTCGGTCTGAAGATCGCATTTGCCGTGGAATGATTTCGCTGTTGGTGATATGGCAGCTCACACAGGTTCCAGCCGCTACCCCTGGCTTGTACGCGGGCGAAATATGCGAATAGCCCACCGGCTGCCACGCCACCGTCTTGTGGCAGCTGTCGCACGAGCGCGCCGTCATGAAGTGCCCAGCGGGCTTGGCCGGTGCGCCCAGACCGTTGTGGCAGACCAGACAGGTGTTCGCGCCAATGCCGCCATGGTTGAAATAGGCCGGCTTCCAGGTGGTGGACCGGTGGCAGGTATCGCACGAGTTGTTGACCATCAAGTGGCGCGCGGGCATGCCGCTGGCGTGTTGGCCGTCGTGGCACGTCTTGCACCTTCCGGCTTCGACGCCTTGGTGGTCGTATGCAACCGCACCACCGGCGGGAGTCTGCAGATTGGGCAACAGGCTACCCAAGGTCGCATTCACCGCCGCCTCGCGGATCACAGGTTTGATCAGCGCGAGGAATCCCTTACTGTAGGTATGGCACCCGGAGTTGTCGCAGTCGTTGGGTGCGGCACGCGCCGTCACGGTGGCGTGGGCGCTGGGACGGGTTTTCATTGTCACCCCAAACCACTTGTAGTTGCGCTCATGGCAGCTCATGCACGGCAAAGCCTTGACAGCGGTATGGGCCGCGCTGGACATGCTGGTTCCCGAAAACGCCGTAAAGTTGGTCTTGGAATGGCAGCTCTCGCAGGCAATCCCAGCCACCGGCACGTGGGTCAGCGACGACGGTGCGGTTGCAGCCGCCCCTGCCGCCAGCGGCATCATCTTGGGCTGGTAGGTAATGGGAGGCGGTGCCGTACATGCGGCCTGGGTCGCGCAACCGGCAAACGGACCGGCACCGGTACCTGCGGTGTGGCAGGCAATACAGCCAGAGCTGATGCCAGTGTGCAAGATCGTGTTGCTGGCAAGCTTGCCGGTCGCGTAGGAATAGTCGCCTGCCGTCAAATGGCAGGTGGCGCAGGTTGCGATCGTGGTCGGCATATGTCCCGTGGGCTTGCCTGCCGCCGAGAATGCGGTGGTGCTGTTGTGGCACTGCGAGCAGTCACCGGTGGCAGGGTGGGCAGCATCGGCAACGCTATACGTTCCGGCGGACGCGAAGGGTCGGGTCTGGAAGCCCGTATACGAGGCACCAGCTACCACCGTCTTGGGCGCAATCGGGTACGAGTCCACACCCATCCACACAAAACCCTTTTCGTGGCAGGCCGAACAACCGCTGCTGATTCCGGTGTGGATCATGGGACCGGTTGGCACCGGCGTCTTGAATGCGGTGCCGGGAGCCGTCTTGGTCGCGTTGCCTGCCACCAAGCCGCTAGGCGTGGAACCCAGGTGACAAACCTCGCAGGTGGTGGAAGAAGGAATATGCGACGCAGCACCGGCAACCGCAAATGGCGGCATCACCACAATCGACTTGATGCCGACAAAGCTCGCCCCGGTAATGGTGGGGCCATGACAGACAGCGCAGTTGTTGGTGATGCCTGCGTGGCTAAAGGCCGAGTTGCTGAACTTGGCAGTGTTTTGCACCGGTAGGGTCAGGCTGGAGTTGGCTCCTACGTGGCAGGTCTCACACGCCGTGCTGCCAAAGGGGATGTGGTTCGCAGGCGGTGCGACGATGCTAAATCCGGCTGCAGGGATGGCAAAGCTCGCTGCCGCTGCGGTGCCGTGGCACTGCGCACAGTTGGCTGTGGTGGACTGGGCGTTGGCGTGGATCAATGCAATGGAGGGCATCACCGCAAAGTCAGGGTTGGTGTGGCAGGCCACACAGGTGGCTGAGGCCGAGACCGGGATATGGTTGGCCGGCATCGAGGGTGCCGTGAAGTCGCTAAAGCCGCCGTGGCAGTTGGAGCAGTCACCGCTGGTGGGGTGCTTGGCGTCGGCTACAAAGAACTGCCCGGCCACGCTTTGTGGTCGGGTCTGAAAGCCCTTGAAGGGGGCGCTGGTGGTGATCGGGTATTGGCCCATGCTCATCCACACGGCGTTGGTTTCGTGGCAGCTCGAGCAGCTTCCTGTGACGCCGCTGTGGATCATTGCTGCTGTCGGTGCCGGGCTCAGGAAGGCGCTGCCCGGGGCGCTCTTGGTGGCCACTGCCGGCACCAACGCGCTGGGGGTGCTGCCCAGGTGGCAGTTTTCACACTTGGTGGAGCTGGGAAGGTGCGAGCCTGCGCCACTGGCTCCCAGAGGCGGCATGACGACGATTTTGGTGACGCCAAAGAAGGTGGCACCGGTGATGCCCGGGCCGTGGCAGACCTCACAGTTGTTGGTGATGCCGCTGTGGCTGAACTGGGCGTTGCCAAAGGTGGTGATGCCTGCGCTGGCACCACTCAAGGGCACCAAGACGCTGGGGATGCTGTTGGTGTGGCAGCTCTCGCAGCCCAGGCTTCCCATGGGGATGTGCGCAGGTGTCAGGCTCGAGGTCTTGGGGGTGACACCATAGAAGGTGCCCGCTGTCACCGCCGCTGCGTGGCAGCTCACGCAGTTGTTGGTGATGCCTGCGTGGCTAAAGGCCGAGTTGCTGAACTTGGCAGTGTTTTGCACCGGTAGGGTCAGGCTGGAGTTGGCTCCTACGTGGCAGGTCTCACACGCCGTGCTGCCAAAGGGGATGTGGTTCGCAGGCGGTGCGACGATGCTAAATCCGGCTGCAGGGATGGCAAAGCTCGCTGCCGCTGCGGTGCCGTGGCACTGCGCACAGTTGGCTGTGGTGGACTGGGCGTTGGCGTGGATCAATGCAATGGAGGGCATCACCGCAAAGTCAGGGTTGGTGTGGCAGGCCACACAGGTGGCTGAGGCCGAGACCGGGATATGGTTGGCCGGCATCGAGGGTGCCGTGAAGTCGCTAAAGCCGCCGTGGCAGTTGGAGCAGTCACCGCTGGTGGGGTGCTTGGCGTCGGCTACAAAGAACTGCCCGGCCACGCTTTGTGGTCGGGTCTGAAAGCCCTTGAAGGGGGCGCTGGTGGTGATCGGGTATTGGCCCATGCTCATCCACACGGCGTTGGTTTCGTGGCAGCTCGAGCAGCTTCCTGTGACGCCGCTGTGGATCATTGCTGCTGTCGGTGCCGGGCTCAGGAAGGCGCTGCCCGGGGCGCTCTTGGTGGCCACTGCCGGCACCAACGCGCTGGGGGTGCTGCCCAGGTGGCAGTTTTCACACTTGGTGGAGCTGGGAAGGTGCGAGCCTGCGCCACTGGCTCCCAGAGGCGGCATGACGACGATTTTGGTGACGCCAAAGAAGGTGGCACCGGTGATGCCCGGGCCGTGGCAGACCTCACAG
>Ga0194038_1000052_pt1 | contig 48112 bp, 35 predicted proteins | sample JunL226m_MetaG_FD_148630 | JGI IMG/M metagenome (GOLD analysis project Ga0194038, IMG submission 148630) | Anoxic zone freshwater microbial communities from boreal shield lake in IISD Experimental Lakes Area, Ontario, Canada - Jun2016-L227-6m | ecosystem: Environmental > Aquatic > Freshwater >... | reverse complement strand
ATGAACCAGTCTGCTTTTTATAAATTAAATCAAATTGTTATATGGACATTCTGAATGTAAATAGAAAATTTTAGCAGAATTTGTACAATGCTGTATTTTTGACCCTTCTATGATGTCGATAACAATAGTTTTACTGATCGGTGGGAAGCTTATTGCAGTGAATATGGTATAAACTATTCAAAGATAGATATTTTCGATACGAATATTTTCATGAAGATTCAATACGAAAAAATCAGCAAAATTCTTTTCGATGTGAACATGTTTGACAGAAAAACACTCATTGCCGCTCAGTCAATTGTGCGCTCGATCGAAGCGACAGGCGTAGGTATTTTTCCTGGGAGCGCTGAATTCTGGCATTTCAACGACAAGATCGCTCAGAAATACCTCTTTGAATCTTTTGCCATTCCATGTTGCCCGACTTTAATCTTTTATGATCGCGATTGTGCCATAAACTGGGCTGCAAGCGTGTCATATCCCAAAATATTTAAGCTTAAATGTGGAGCAGGGTCATCAAACGTCACAATGGTAAAGTCTTTTGCGCAAGCTGAAAGCCTGATTAACCAAATGTTTGGGGCGGGTAAACGCTCAATTTCAAGCATTTTTCAAGACATGGCAACCAAAGTTTACAAGCACAAGAAAAATCACGATTGGATCAAAACTCTCAGAAACATCCATCATACCATCCGCAATCTTCGCAATGTAAATCGTTCAACTCCATGTGAGATAGGATATGCCTATTTTCAAGATTTTATGTCTGGCAATTACTTCGATACCCGTATTACAGTCATTGGAGACAGGGCTTTTGCATTTAGACGGATGGTAAGAAAGAATGATTTTCGTGCATCCGGGAGCGGTAATGTCGATTGGGACATCAAGAAGATCGATTTGAAAAGCGTCGAACTGGCATTTGAGACATCTAAGCGCATCGGTGCCCGTTGCATGGCTTATGATATTATCTACGATCAGAACGGTTCGCCGGTGATCATCGAATGTTGTTACAGATTCATCCCAAGCGCAGTGTTCTCCTGTTCAGGATATTGGGATCGTTCGCTGGTTTTTCATCAAGGCCATATATGGCCACAGGACTTGATTATCTATGACACAATATTGTCTTGAAGTCTTGAGGAAAAATTACATATTTTGACTTGTTTTTCATCGTTTTTGTTTGAAAGCTGACATTTTTATCTAACACAGCTCTAAAATTTCGTCTTGGCATGCAATGAATCTCATTCATTCACGGGTATTGAAATTAATATTGTCCAGATATTTCTTATCTTTTATAAGAACTTTTGAGAAGCTACAGCAACCTTGCATGGACAGGGGCGATTCCGGTATTTGAGTGATGAGCCGCACCGAAAGTGTCCTGCCTTACGTGGGTAGCCTAACTTAACAAGCAGGAATAAAATGTCAATTCTTCATGACCTATCTGAGGATATTAATTTCTATCATAGAATTATTTTTCAAGAGAAAAAGCCAACCTGGTTTTCATATGCCTGCATTCTGTTCAGCTCTAAGGGATTTTTTGTTCTCCAAATTTACAGGTTTAGTCGTAATCTTCATCTTAAAAGTTTATCCTCCTGTTTATGTAAACAATGTATTTATAATATTCTGATACTATTATGTTTATACTTAATGATAATCGTAGCCAAATGTGATATCTCACCAGATTCTTGTATCGAACCTGGCGTTTTTATTTCAAATCGAGGTTATATAATTTTAGGTGCATCAAGAATAGGTTCTGGAACAATTATAAATGAATGCGTAACAATAGGAATAAGTGTCGGAAATGCATTATCTCGTAAAGGACGCCCCACAATCGGCGAAAATGTATGGATTGGTCCACGATGCTTAGTCTATGGTAATATTTCGATAGCAGACGGTGTAACGGTTTTATCTGACAGCATTGTTAACAAAAATATTCCTCATAGGGCATTTGTACAAGGAAACCCGGCACGAATTATGAAAAATAATTAAGATAAGTTAATTTTTCATACTTCTATTTTATCGAAAGTCACAAACTATAGCACAAACCTAAAAACAAATTGAAATAAATTTCTTGTGAAATTCCTTTCCAGTTTGACCATAGGCAACTTAGCAACTCGACTGACTGTTTTGTCAGTAATCGACTTCCAATTTAAATTGCAACGTACATTTTTATGGAATGATTATTGAGTGCAACGATGTCGTGGCACTCAACAAATAAAAGCTTTTTATGGCAATTAGCTATTTCTATTCTAACTTGTTTTTAGGATTATTAAAAATGTTCAATGCTTTTCATAAAGACATAATGCGCGTTCGTCCATTTTTTAATTCTAAGGAATTACCTTCTATATTTCTTTTTTTGCTTACCCCGGGGTTGCAAGCGATGTTAGCTTATCGATTAGGTTTTTGGTTACGTTGCAACGACTGGCACGGTATTATGATGCCGTTTTTTTTATTATCGTTTTTTTTGTTCTGGATTCTTACTGCCTTTATTCGCATAGCTTATAATATCTGTTTAGATCAATCAGCTGTAATTGGCTCTGGTCTTATCATTCATCACTTCGGAGGCATTTGGTTGAGCAACTGTCAAGTAGGTGATAATTGTACAATTCATCAACAAGTATGTATAGCGCCTGCAGTAGGAAGTATTTTAGGCCCTTTAATTGGCAACAATGTTTGGATTGGCCCGCATGTTAAGATTATAGGAAGGCTCAAAGTGGGCGATAACTCAACAATAGGTGCTGGATCAATTGTGACTCGTGATGTAGATGAAGGGTGTTTGGTAATTGGAAGTCCCGCACGAGTAATTAAAAAAAAATTTAATAACAGTAGAATCTTGGGTATTGCCGATATATAGTTGACATGATAAGTAATTGACCATTTTTTCAATGTTTAATGATTTTGATTGTTGAATACAACCCAATGATTTATAAGGTAATTATAATTTAGGTGCGGCTTTTTGTTTCTAATAACGTATCGCACAGGTCCACAAGTGTCTGTATTTATTGCATCTATTGAATTTGAAACTTTTTTTGATAATCAGAGAAGACTGAAATTACCTTCTGTTTTAAATGGTTAGACATATCCGAACTCAAGATGCAAAACTTGTAGACCTATGCTGATTTACCAACAGGGTTGATTTACACTCCCTACACGGCATGGCGGGAATCTTTCGCAGTGTCACCTTGATTGCAAGTTAGAATGTAAAAATGTCAGATTTACAGGTAATAAGGCATGGATTCATGAATGTTTTTAACAAGTTGATGGCATCATCCTTTGTCAGTAATCTTTTAATCGTGATGTCAGGAACTGCCATTGCTCAGATATTTGCCTTCTCTATTTCCCCGATTATCAGTCGCCTTTATTCTCCATCGGACTTCGGAGTGTTTGGTTCATTCAACTCGGTTCTATCTATAATTGCTGCTGGGGTGACTCTGGATTACAGTCAGGCGATCATGCTGCCTAAGCAAAAATCTGATGCTTTTAAACTTTTTTTACTCTCGTGTGTATCCACCTCCATCATAAGCTTTTTCAGCTTGGCTGTTTGCGTGTTGGCTCCCGTGCAAATTCAAATCCTGATGAAAACGACTAATGTTTGGATACTGTTTATGTTGATACTAAGTGTTTTAATGGTTGGCATCAACCAATCATGCCAGGCTTGGTGTGTAAGAGTCAAATCATTTAAAGACACTTCATTTTCACAGCTTTCACGTAGTCTGACTTCCAATGGAGTACAGTTAGGTCTGGGATATCTGAAGGGGGGAGCATTAGCGTTAATCGTTGCGACAATCCTTGGAGAAGTAATTGCAACAATGAACCTTGCAAGAGTTATGTTTCGTGACCTCAAGGAACTGCGTATAGACAGCAATTGGAAACGCATGTGGCACCTGGCGAAGGAATATCGCGACTTTCCATTATATTCTGCGTCCATGAGTGTAGCGAATCAATTATCTCAGGACTTGCCCATTTTTTTGTTGGCTCATTTTTATGGAATTGAAATGGCTGGCGCCTACGCTTTTGGATTGCGGATACTCTCAACTCCGATGTTGTTTCTATTGCGAGCGCTTCGACAGGTTCTCTATCAGAAAGCATCTGAAACTCATTATAATGGCGGCCACCTCTTAGACTTGTTCATGAAAATCACAGCAGGTTTGTTTTTTGTAGCCCTCCTTCCTTCTTTGCTCTTAGTTATATGGGCTCCTCAACTCTTTTCCTGGATATTTGGGTCTCAGTGGCAAATGGCTGGAGAGCTTGCTCGAAGTCTTGTGTTGTGGATGTTGTTTATGTTCTGTAATGTGCCAGCTGTTCTTTTTGCTCGAATTCTGAGATTGCAGCAAAAGCTTTTTTTATATGACTTGGTATTACTCGCATTACGAGTATCAGTGCTAGTTTATGGGGGTATGTACTTGTCTGTAACAAACACGGTAATGTTATTTTCCGTAGTTGGCTCCATAATGAATATCAATTTTATCATTATAATTGGCTTAGCCCTAGCACGAGGGGAAGGGTATTCCGGATTGAGTGCTATTTTAAGCAATTTAAAAAATTGATAATCACACATACAACCGTGTGTAATGGGGAGTCAGCGATGAAAGCGGCCACTCCTAATAGCAAATCTAACCTTTTCATAGGAAACTTGCAAACAATCTTACCAAAAGGAGAAACAATTAATTATGATGCATTCATATAATTCCAGCCGCTTCATGATAGTGGAAAAGATCGACGGTTCTATAGCTGGTCAAGAATTAAGTAACTCAATGCGTTCAAGCAATTTAAGGAGATATCATTGCAATAATTATGTAGAGATTGTTTGTTTTCTCGCCGTTGTAATGATGGTTTTTTTCTTTAGCTGCTCACTGCTGTTTGCCGCAACTTACTATGTATCTCCTACTGGAAACGATAACAATTCTGGAAGCGATTTGAAGCCATTTCTTACCCTCCAAAAAGCGGCTAACTTGACGTTACCGGGTGATGTCGTTATCGCAAAAAACGGTGTATACACTTCTACTGGTGATGCAGTCCTTAAGATAGATAGAGCAGGATCATCAAGTTCATACATTACCTTTAAATCGGAAAATCCACAAGGCGCAATAATTGATGGTAGATCGTGTGTCACACCTTATTGTATTTTACTGTGGTCAACCGCAGCGTATATCAAAATAGAAGGATTTGATATACGCTATGCAGAGTCTGCCGGTATTTATGGATGGGGAAATAGTCTTACAGGAGAGGGCTCTCATGATATATTTATCACTAACAACAATATACATCATAATGGAAAAATTACGGTAACTGAATCTATGAGCCAAGTTGGTAAATCAGGTTTTAACAGTCAACCTTTAATACACCATTATACGTTTGAAGGGAATACTATCCATGATAACGGGAGACTCTCTGATTCATTCCAGGAACATGCTTATAGGCATGACCATGGTCTGTATCTTCAAGGAAAATATATTACAGTTAAAAACAACATATTCTACAATCACACAGCGGGATGGGCTATAAAAGTCGATGGGTACTGGGGCACTGAAGTTGGAAACAGTGAAAATAGCCATGTTATTGTTGGAAATACATTTAAACCGGAGATAAGGAGTGACCCAAATGGTGGTGGATATATCAGATTTTATAACAATGAAAGCACCCACCTAACATACGGAACCATGAAACCTCCAAAGAATATATTGATTGATAGCAATTCATTTTACAAGCCAGCAGGCCCAAGTACCGACTCTGCGATAGTTATAGATAACGCCCCAAATAGCAATTTTAGTGGAACTTTATTGAAGAGTAACATTACGACAAGCAGTCATTTATATAGTGAAGATATCGGAGCATCTATCAGAGCAAATGTTACCGCAATTGATAACACTCTGAATGCCGCTGATTCAATGTTTGCGCCGAAAATTCCTGCTGGAATTAAAATAGTAAACTAAAGTAACCCACTGCTGTAATTGAATGACTCCGAATGATCAGTTGGAGGAAGGATGTTGATGCGTTTATCGATAAATGAAGGAGTATAATTTGATGGGAGTGAGTGTTATTATCGGGGGTGACGTTTATCCTGCAGGGAAGCACATGGCTCTTTTTGAGCAGGGTGATGCAGAAGCAATATTTGGACAAGTGCTTCCCAATTTTCTGGAGGCGGACTGTGTTGTAGTTAATCTTGAATGCCCTTTGTTCGACGGAAACTCTCCAATCGTAAAAAACGGACCGATTCTTAAGGCTTCAACTAAATGCATTAACGCCCTTAAGAGTGGGCAGGTAAAGATAGTTAATCTTTCGAACAATCACATTCTGGATCAAGGGGAAGCTGGCCTTCGAAGTACAATGGATACATGTACTCGAGCCGGTATTATTACCTTTGGTGCGGGTCCTAATCTTCAGGCTGCACGACAGATCCGAGTGATGTCTATTCAAGATATTAAGATCGGTTTTATAGGGCTTTCTGAACACGAATTCTCACTTGCCACAGAAGAATCTTGGGGAGCCAATCCATTAGACCTGATTGATTATATCCGGAATATCAAGGCAAACAGTTCTGAATATGACTACTTGGTTGTGCTTTTACATGGTGGATCCGAGCACTACCCATTCCCAAGTCCACGACTGATGGAGACATGCCGCTTTCTTGTTGAGGAAGGTGCAAACGCAGTTGTGTGCCAGCACTCCCACTGTGCAGGCTGTTACGAGGAGTATCTTGGAAGCCTTATAGTATATGGACAAGGGAATTTGTTGTTCGATGAGTTGAACCAGGATCATACGTTTTATGAGGGGTTTCTGGTTAAATTAGAAATAGAAAAAGACGGAAGTTCCAGTTTTTCTTTAATCCCTTTCGAACAATGCAAAAATACCTTTGGCGTCGTGATGTTTTCTGAAGAAAAAAAGAAAGAATTTATCTCGACGATAAATTTGCGTTCAAAAGCTATCCTGAGTAAGAACTTTGTCAGAGAAAGATGGTCTGATTTCTGTAGCAAGCAACGCCATCGTTATTTCAGTACGATCCTGGGACATGGCCGCCTGCTTAAACGGCTGAACCGTAATGGAATCCTTACCCGAATACTATACTCCAAAACTGCTCTTGCAGCCGTGCGGAATTTTGTGACTTGTGAGTCACACAGGGAAGTCCTCGAAAAAATCCTGTAGTCGGATAGGCTTTATCTGCAACTTTCCCTCATAAATTGCAAGAGAGTTTAATAACACATCCTTGAGAAAAATGTGCGGTATCTGTTCCTGAGCCCCATTTTTGTTGTGAATTGGATTTGTAACAAACATGACAATAGACCCACAACCACGACCGATAAACGAGGCATTATCATGCTTAGATAGAAGCAATCTGAGGCGGGTGCCGACAGCTTTACTTCTCCTTGCATCTGCATACGTTGTTTCAGCCATCGTTGTTTCGAATATACCGGGGTGGAATTTCATTGTTCGTGCAATTGCAGCGGTATATGTCTTGGCACACTTGCTATTTATGGTGGTGAGTAGAGCCGAACTCGTTAAACCGAATGCCATACACCTCATCTTCCTGGTTTGGTGTATTCTTGGCGTGGTCGGGGGTTATGATACGGTAAGTTTCGACTCATTGATTGGGAAGCTGTGGACTGTATTTCAACTTATCACGTTATCGTACTTCTTATACGCTTTGGCAATCCGGATGAGGTCGATAAGATGGCTTGAATGGAGCTATCTGTTTGGAGTGTTTGTGACTCTGGCATGGGTTCTAATAACTACTGGTGGACAATTTGGGCTCGAACGAATTTCAGGGACGCAAGGTAACGCAAACAGTTTTGCGTTCACTTTGCTCATGAACTGTGTTTTGTCTCTGGATTTTCTCAGGCACTATCGCAGCATCATCGTCAAGAACGCGCTTTTGTGCAACATTGGAATCGCATTCCCTTTTATCTTGGCAACGGGTTCCAGAAAAGGCGTCATTGGATTTTTTTTGCTACTTTTTTATGAGGTGGTTCGTAGCCTTTTTTTTCAAAGGCGAGAAAAACGAGTCAGATCAGTGATATTCGGTGTATTGGGGATTGTTTTGGCTTTGACGGTGTGTCTTCCGATGCTTGATGAAAGTCCCTTTTGGGGTCGATTCCAAAACCTGGAGAGATTTGCTAAAGGGAAGGCTTTGGTAGAGCAGGAGAATAGTCTGTCGGGAAGACTTAATTTGTACACGCGCGGATTTGAACTGGCACTCCAGAGACCACTTTTTGGCTTTGGACTCGATCAGTTTCGTTACCACGTCAGCACGGTTAGTGGAACAGCAAGCGATCAGACATATTCTCACTCGAACATAATAGAAGTTCTTGCCGATACGGGTTTTATAGGTTTCGTGATCTATCACTCTGCGTATTTGCTGATAGTTCTAAGGCTTCTTTCTGCGCGTAAAAGAGGTGATTCCAGCTTAGCTGGAGGCTACCTCTCTTTGAGTGTAATGATCGGAGTAATAGTGATAGTCTTCGATTTATTTTCTGTCACGTACTACGCCAAAGAGTATTGGCTCGCTTTTACCATTTTATTGTGTTCAACTGAATTTGTAAATGGCCAATACTTGCAAACGGAAATCCGGCGAATACGGGAATCCTAAGCGCTTTTGCTTTTAAACCCAGGCAGAATGTAGGGCGTAGTCTTGTTTGGTACACATATTTGGACAATTTGGAGTGGCTGCAACACTGAAGCTCCCAACGTTTCTATTTATCGTTGTTGTGAGAACATATGGCTATATGAGACAGTTGAATTCTGACCAAAACGATCGAGCACCTATCATTAAAAGTGTGGAACTATTAAAATTTCCCTACCCCTATGAGGCTGCTCTTACTGTGGCGTCAGATATCGACAATGCCAGTTTCCTCCGGTTCGCAGCAATACATTCGCTCCTCTGTGGGAGAGGCGTGATCCGGCCGGGTTCACTGGAATGGGAAACGTTAGGTCTCACTCCGCAAAGCGCGTGGTATGATCCTGCTGCTGGAGGTGTTTGTGGCCTTGGTTTTGACTTTGCGGATTCATTCTTTCTTATCGGTGACAATGTAAGCATGGGTATGTACCGCGAAACGCTGAAAGGAAGATTTGTCGAGGATAATAGTGATGGATACAATGCAGCAGAGGGAATCAGAAGTTGGCTGAAGTCGGGACAGATTGATTCGTTTCATTCATTTCTCCACTATTCACGAGACCATGTGTTACCGATTTTAGAGGCATTTTATCGCTGGTGCGAAATAGAGGGCGTAACAAAGCCTTCCGTGTGGCTCAATCATTCAATCGGTGTTACACCCACAGGGCTATGCCCACAGCGTTTTCGGCCCAACCGAATCATTCGCCTTGCACGCCAGATTGCGCGTGCAGCCATTGGACCGATCTGCGGCCGTGGACGGAGTTCATTTCGCGATGGACTAACCTGGTACGCTGGAGCAACGCCTGGAAGCAAATTTTACATCAATGATGTGTTGGCCGCAAATGGTCTTCGATATGTCTGGTTGAACTCGAACGACGTATTCCTAAACCGAATCGCATTGCCTGAAAGGTTCTATGGGAATCAATCATCCATCTTAGACGTAGTAACTATGGATGACGGAGTGAAATACTATCGCTTCCCCCGGTGCTGTGGTGTTACGCATACTCGACCAGGTATGGGGTATTGCTTGCGCCAATCTGAGGACACATGCGATACTAGCAGCTTATTTACCCGAGAAAACATAGAAAGTTTGTGCCGGAACGGTGGTACTTGTATTCTGTATACACACTGGACACTTGCACGGTCATTTCCGATTTCAGATGAGTCAATCGGACACTTCCATCTTGTTCAGCAATATCGCGATGCCGGTCGACTGTGGTCGTTGCCTCTGTCAAAATTGCTTGAGTGGACGATTCTCCGTACATTTTTGAAGTTCGATGTACATGAGGATGAGCATACATTAGTGATTGACATTCAGTGTGTGGACGACCCGGTTTTCGGGCTAAATCCTGTTACACTTAATGATCTGCACGGGTTGTCTTTTCGTGTCATACCGCGAGCTAAGCAGGTTAAGATGGCCATCGCTGGACAGCCAATAGAATTTAGACACTTCCACTGTCAAGATGGTCTTTGTAAAATTATATGATTCATGATTTAATGTGTGGTGTATATTTTCGATATGAAACTATGAGTTTATCTGTATATTATTCAATTGATACATGAAGGATGAAAATGATTCACGTGCGATAAGCTTTGTCTTTAAAAATTAGAGTTAAATTACGTTTTTGATGTTTATGAAACCTCTGCAAGTTCCAAATTAATTTGAGCAGTGACGATAAAGGGAATCCTTATGTGGAAGTCTTGTTCGGCAAAATTCAGTTTTTTAAGGATGGGATTACTGTGAGACGACCGGCACGGGGGGTATTCCTGATCGACTCTTTTGGCTCTGGAGGGGCGCAGAGGCAATTTGTCGAATTAGTAACTTCTATAGATCGCAGAAGGGTAACCCCATTCGTTGTTACATATTATGACATTCCCTTCTTCCGGAAGCAACTGTTGGATGCCGGAGTTGAGCATGTGTGTTTGGCTAAATGGGATAAGTTGGGCATAACGTTTTTAGTCAAATGGGTAATGTTTCTGAAAAAGAATAGACCGGATTTTATACACAGTTTTCTTAATATTCCAAATTTCTATGCCAGGTTGGCAAAGTTCTTGGGCTTTGTCCCGATGGTGATTACAAGTGAACGCAACATTTCTTTGACTGATTCAAGAGAACTAGTGATTCTGGAGAAGATGTTTTGGCGTCTCTCAGACCGAATCATAGCAAACGCCTGGGGGGTTAGGGAAGTGCTTACGCGGGAGATTGAGATTCCCGATGAATATATCACTGTGATTCACAATGGGGTAGCCACCGACCGGTTTCGTCAGCCTTGCTTTAATCGTGTGGCAGAGATTCGTGCAAAAAGTGGGGCAAGTCACGAAAACTGCGTTCTGGTAGGCATGATTGGGAGAGTGCTTAAACAGAAAAATCAATTGGGACTCCTGCATGCTATGGCTAAAATTAAATCCAAAGATGGTTCTTTGCCTTTTAGGGTGGGTTTCTGGGGATCTGAGCCCGATTCTGAATACGCCGCACTGGTACGAAATACTGCTACAGCATTGATTCTTGATCCGCATGTGACATATTTCGAACCTGAAGAGGACGTCGCAAGCGTCTATGCGGCATGCGATATTGTGGTATTGCCTTCACTTTGGGAGGGCTTTCCTAATGTCGTTCTGGAAGCCATGAGCGCCGGGAGGGTAGTCGTTGCTTCTGATATTGTTGATAACGCCCACATAATTGACAATGGACGTAACGGATTTATAGTTCGGCCAGGAGATGTGGAGGATCTGTCCCGGGTGATCGTGAATGTGTTGGGCCTATCCAAGGATGAAAGGCGGAAGATAGAATTGAGAGCAGAAGAGAGAGTGTTAACAAGTTTTTCTTTGCAGAAAATGGTTCAATCTACAATGGATGTATATAAGGAACTTGGGCTTTGTTAAAATTTCTTAGAGACCCAATGCCTTTGTATCGATTTTCTCGATTGCTATACATCAAAGGTGTCCCTTGGATCCCTTCACTGATAACCTACTGGATCCGTTTTTTTTGGGGGGCATTTATCCCCTTTTCTGCAGCTATTGGTGAGGGGACACACGTCGGGTATGGTGGGATCGGAACCGTGATCCACAAGGATGTACGGGTTGGTCTCGACTGTTTGATATCGCACGGTGTTACCATTGGCGGAACGGGGACTCGCCAAGGCGTTCCCGTACTCGGTGACCGAGTGCATGTGGGTACGGGAGCTGTGATTCTTGGGCCCATTTACGTTGGTAACGATGTTGTGATAGGAGCCAATACCGTGGTTATATCCGACGTATTGCCAGGCCAGGTAGTGGTCGGTGTCCCTGCTCGGGTCGTCCAAAAGGTATCCCACCTGATATAGGCACTTGAATGAAAAAATTGAATGATCTGCATTCTGGTCATGACCTACTTATTATCGGCCCCAGTCTTTATTCAAAGAAATACGGGGGTGTCATCAGGCATATTCATGTTCTCTCCAGCCTGGCAGTACTACAGGGTGCTACGTTTTATGATCCTGGATCCACGGATGGAAAGATAACATGGCGTGTAATTGGGGTTTTCTGGAGCGCTCTCAGGGTTTGGAAAGTTGCGCGAAGGATCAAGGCAAGTAATGTATGGATAAATACTTCCATTTATCCCATGGCATTCCTGAAGCTACTGCTGATACTTATGGGGATGCGGATGACATCAGGATGCGTTGTTCGGGTATTCTTTCACGGGGGGAGGTTCGAGACGATCGAATTCCTTAAAAGCTCTGTTATTCGGAAGGTCTGTTGGGCGATTCTCCATCGCGCGTTGTTTTTCCACTTCCTGAGTGTTGAACAGGGAAAGGGCTTTTCTATTATTTTTCCGGCATCTGAATGGAAACTTTTTTCCAATTTCATCCCTGAAACTTCGCTGTTGCCCAAACGTTCAGGTAAAACTAAATCGTTTCTTTTTGTAGGACGATTGATCAAGGAAAAAGGCGTAAACGAGATAGTAATGGCGATCGACAGTCTCCACAAACAAGGGCTATGGCCTGATGGGATGGAGTTCTGGTTTGTGGGTGATGGCCCGGAAATGGATATGCTTCAAGGGGCAACATATAGATTTTCGGATGGTACCATACGAATATTAGGTGTTTTAAGTTCGGACGAACTGGACTCTGTCTATCAGTCATCTTTTGCATTAGTATTGCCGTCCTACGCGGAAGGTTTTCCCTATGTTGTAATAGAAGCAATGAGAGCTGGTTTGCCGCTAATATGTACTTCGACAGGGGTTTTGGCTGACTTAGTGAAACCGCATGTGAATGGACTGGTGATTCAGGCTGGAGATATTAAGGGTTTGGCTGACGCTATGAAAACTCTCATTTGTGATGAGATACTGACGAATAAACTTGGTAAGAACAATGCCAAGTTTTTTCTGGATAACCTATCGGGGTATGCCGCTGAGGAGTTTTATGACAAGCTTCTGAAGGTAGCGTAGGCTTGGGATGCGCTTCGTATGGAAGAAAATGCTTTGTACCCCGTTGAATGTTCTTAGCGAATTCTTTGTCGAGAAATATCTGTCTTGTGTACCCAATGGTCGAGACAGGGCAAAGAAATTTGCTACTCAGAGATGCTAATCTGTATCCCCATAAAGTGTGAGAGGTTGAGGTAGTGACGAAGCTGACTAAACACCGTCTGTACTGGATTGGTCGAAATATGCTCAAACAGGCTGTTTGTTCAAAGCCAGCAAAGAGAATGATGTATGATGACTCAAACACATTTCCTCCCAGCGATCCTGTTGTCTTACGGTGGCCGGATGGTCTCCGGAAACCAATTGTAGGTTTGGTGCCCGACCAACATCCTAAAAACCCGTATTGGACTAAATACCGCAGATTTCTTGAGACTAATAAGATTCCATTTCAACTTTACGACATCCACAAGTCTGGATGGCTTGCCGCTGCGAAAGATTTTGATATGATCCTCTGGCGTCCTTTCTCAAGCCCTCCTGATCTTGAGGAGTGTCGACGCAAGATATTCATACTTGAAAAGAACATGGGGAAGGTATGTTATCCGACTTTCAGAATCGCAATGATTTACGAGGACAAGGCACTGCAGTATGAGCTGATGAAATTGCACGGCTTGCCCGTTGTGGAAACGTTCATCTCTCATAGCTACAGTGAAATACTAAGTGTCATTCCTCGGATGCAATATCCGGTTGTCGCCAAGCTCCTAACTGGGTCTGGATCGTTGGGTACCGAATTCGTTGCAAACGAGCATGCGGCTCGGAAGTTGGCCAAGCATGTATTTTCATTCGCAGGGCGTCAAGGATACTGGCCTTTCCTGAGACAAAAGGATTATGTTTACTTTCAGCGATTCATCCCCGGTGCACATTACGACCTACGGGTGATCATTGTTGGGGATGTGGCATGCGGGTACTTCAGAGACGTTCCGCAGGGTGAATTCAGGGCATCAGGTATGCATACTCAGCGAAACGGAGAGCTTCCCATGAAAGCGCTGCTCATAGCCCGAGAAGTGGCTATGCGGTTGGACCTTGTGTCCGTTGCAGTTGACATGTTGTACGACCAGGAGCGCGAGGCTTTTTTGATAATTGAGTTATCCACTTTCGTGCTGATAGAGTCAACCGTGGACGCAGCAGCTCGTTTGGACGGCGTGCCTGGAGTTTACAGGTTTTGCGCTGATCATGGTGACTATTCGTTCGAACCCGCTGAGTTCTGGCTGCAGGAGTGGGTTCTGCGGGAGATATTTAGAAGGAGCTGGTTCGCCCAAAAACATACAAGTGCTTCTTGTAACTCAACAAATATTTTGGATGTTTGACTGTGCGCTTATCATTTCCTGACATCGTAGCAGTGGAAGGTTAACGTCCCGAAGTCAACCCGACTGTTGTTAAAACTCCTTGACCATTATCTGCAATGTCTTAAATTGGAACCATGTTTAGCAAAGCAGCCTAAAAAGTTCAGCAGCCATCTCACCGTGCCCTTTTGAGGAAGAGATTGAAATGACTCGGGTAAGTTTTGATATTGCTACGATACTGGAGCGCTGATCGTGCCAGGTCTGTTGCAGCTTTTCCGCACGGTTTCCCACCTGAAGCTCCGGCAGATGGCATATCAATTGATTCGCCGTCTGGGTTCCCCGACTAAAGTATCCCCGATCATCGGAATCGTTGCTCTGCGCCAGAGGGTGGCGCTGAGCCTACCGGTAATGCGACGAATGCATGGAGAGGAAAACGCGTTCACCTTCCAGAATGTCACTCGGTGTTTTGACCCGGCTCGTTTCAACTGGGCTGCTCCCGACATGGACAAGCTCTGGCGCTATAACTTGCACTATTTTGACTACCTACAAGAAAAAGGGCGGCCATGGGAGAGCAAATCGTTTCTGGTTGAAAGTTGGATTCAGAGCAATCCCCAGGGGGTACCGGATGCCTGGGAGCCTTTCCCTGTCTCCCTTCGGATAGTTAACTGGATAAAACTTTTTTTGTCGCCGGAAGCCGCTGGAAAACTTGAGGAACGCTGGCTGAAAAGCCTTTATGTACAGGCGCAGTGGCTGGAAAAGAATATTGAGTATCATCTGCTGGCCAACCATTTTTTTAAAAACGGCAAAGCGCTGGTCTTTGCCGGTTGTTATTTTGATGGGGTCGATGCCTGGCGCTGGTTGAAAAAAGGTCTGACCATCATCGGGGAAGAGGTTGACGAGCAGATACTGGAAGACGGCGGACATTTTGAGCGAAGCCCCATGTACCACTCCATGATTCTGGAAGATTGCCTGGATATTGACAACATCATGACTGGGATGCCTTCGCCGGAAGTTCAGATGCTGCGACAGAGGTTGCGGCAAAAAATCGGTACGATGATAGTTTTCCTGGATGGGATGTGCCACCCGGACGGCGATATCTCTCTGTTTAACGATGCGGCGATTGGCATTGAGGCCAAGGCCGCAACTCTGTTTGACTACTTCGAGCGGCTGACCGGTGAAAAGGCAAAAAAAATTACTGGTGGTGCCTGCGTTTTTTGCAAGTCCGGCTATTATATCCTGTCCCCTCGGCCGGGTGACCGCCTGATCATTGACTGCGGACCGGTTGGTCCGGACTATCAGCCGGGACACGCCCACTGCGACACCTTGAGCTTTGAACTGTCCCTTTTGGGCCGGCGGGTGATCGTGGATTCCGGCTGCCGCCAATATGTGGATGGCGATATTCGCCAATACAACCGGGGTAATGCCGGACACAACACCGTGAGTATCGATGGTGAGAACCAGTCCGAGGTTTGGGGCGCCCATCGGGTGGCTCGCCGGGCATATCCGCTGGATGCGGCACTGGAAGCGACGCCGGATGGGTCACTTAGGTTTTCAGGTGCCCATGATGGCTATTGCCGCCTTCCGGGATCTCCCGTCCACCGACGCACCGTGACTTGGTCGGGTAATATCCTTTTGATTGAGGATCGGATCACGGGTAGGGGTTGCCATGACATCGAATCGCGGCTGCATATCTGCCCGGACCTTGCTGTAGCACTAACCGCTTGCAGAGCTGTCATTCAGGACGGGCCGGAGCTGCTCGCGACCGTTTCTCTGGCTGGTGAAGGTCGAATTGAGAGGGAATCCGGTTGGTACTGCCCGGAATTCGGCATTCAGCGGTCCTGCGTAGTACTGACCACAACCCAAAGAAATGTTTCACTCCCCTTTTACGGGGGATGGAAAATCACCACAGGAACTTCCGCATGCGCATCCTCTTTCTGACCCACTATTTTCCGCCCGAGGTGAACGCCCCGGCCTCCCGCACTTACGAGAACACCAAGCGCTGGGTCCGGGCCGGGCATCATGTTACCGTCCTCACCTGTGCACCCAACCACCCGAACGGAATCATCTATCCGGGATACCAAAATCGGCTGTGGCAGTGGGAGGAGCGGGACGGAATCCGGATACTGCGGGTCAAGACGTATCTCAGCGCCAACAAGGGATTTGCCAAGCGGATTCTGAATTATATTTCGTATATGGTTTCGGCAGCGATTTTCTGCACCATGTCTGAAAAAACTGATGTCGTTGTGTCCACATCCCCCCAGTTTTTCTGCGGACTTGCTGGCTTTTTCGTTTCCCGGATCAAGTGCTGTCCCTGGGTTCTTGAGATACGGGACCTGTGGCCCGAGTCGATCATTGCAGTGGGGGCCGTGACGAATCGGTGGGTGATCGGTCTTCTGGAAGGTGTCGAAACATGGATTTATCAAAGGGCGGATCGGATTGTTGCGCTCACACGGTCATTCAAGCGCCATATTGCGGGCCGGGGTGTGGATACTGATAAGATTATAGTGATCACCAATGGTGCAGACCTTGAGCAGTTCCGTGCATTGCCAAAGGCGAACGCGTTTCGGGCTGAACAGAATCTGACGGGAAAGTTCGTGGCCTCTTACATCGGCACTCATGGTATGGCCCATGGCTTGGACACCATATTAAAGGCAGCGGTGCTTTTGAATGACAAAAAGGAAATCGTTTTTCTGCTTGTAGGGGACGGGGCCGAGCGGGAGCGACTGATGAAACAAAAGGCTGTCTTGGGGCTGACAAATGTGATCATGCTCTCTCAGCAGAAAAAAGAGAAAATGCCGGAAATCCTGGCAGCATCCGATGCCTGCATGGTGCTTTTGAAAAAAGCGGAACTGTTTAAAACAGTGATTCCATCCAAGATATTTGAGGCCATGGCCATGGAACGGCCGATTATCCTCGGCGTTGAAGGAGAAAGCCGGGAGATCATCGAGGAAGGGGCCTGTGGAAACTGCATTGAGCCGGAAAATCCCCAGGCCCTCGCAGATGCGGTCATGGCTCTTTGTGAGAAAGGGGGGTATGCCGAAACCTTGGGAAAAAATGGAAAAGCATTTGTGGTAAAAGAATATGACCGGGAAAAACTGGCGGAGACGTATTTGCAGCTACTTGTCCGTGTAAGCGCGGATGCCAAGAAGAGGTGGGGGATCAGACAAAGGAATGTGACATGAAAGTGTTTTTGATTGCCGGCGCACGGCCGAATTTTATGAAAATCGCCCCAATATACAGGGCCTCCCTGGCGGTTCCCGGAGTGGACTGCCGGATTGTTCACACCGGCCAGCACTATGACCGCGAGATGTCCCAGTCTTTTTTCGACGACCTGGACATTCCCGCTCCGGCCTTTTATCTGGAAGCCGGCTCCGGCAGTCATGCGGTGCAGACGGCAAAGATCATGGTGGCTTTTGAAGCGGTCTGCGAAAAGGAGCAGCCCGATCTGGTGATGGTGGTGGGGGATGTGAACTCTACCCTGGCGTGCAGCATCGTGGCCAAAAAACTCCAGATTCAGGTTGCGCATGTGGAGGCCGGGCTTCGCAGCTTTGATCTGGCCATGCCCGAAGAGATCAACCGGATGGTGACCGATGCCATCACGGACTGGTTTTTCGTGACCGAGGAGAGCGGGGTCACCAATCTCCGCCAAGAGGGAAAACCCGCCGACCGGATTTGTTTTGTCGGTCATGTGATGATCGATAATTTGCTCCATCAAGTAAAAAAGCTTGAAGAATCGCGGATAAGTGAAAGTGTGAAAACGCTGAAGCTGGGATGCGGCGGGGAAAAGGCCTATGCGTTTATGACCCTGCACCGGCCTTCCAATGTGGATGACAAAAACACATTTTTGGGCATTGCCGCAGCATTAAACGAGATTGCCAAAGATATGGCCATCATCTTCCCTGTTCATCCGCGGACGAAAAAAATGATTGAAGCTTTTGATATCATTTTTTCGGAAAACATCCGGCTTTTGTCTCCGCTGGGGTTTACCGAATCTCTTTTCCTGTGGAAAGACGCACGGGTGGTGTTGACCGACAGTGGCGGCCTTCAAGAGGAGACGACGGCGCTTGGCGTGCCGTGCGTAACGATCCGGGAGAACACGGAGCGGCCGATTACGGTGGAGATGGGAACCAATGTACTGGCAGGGACGAGCCAGGAAGGGATACTGAACGCGGTTCAAAAAAATCTGGCAAAGGGAAGAAATGCATCTGTTCCCCCGTTGTGGGACGGGAGGGCGGCAGAAAGGATTTGGGAAATATTATGTGCATGACATTCGGTGGGATGAGTGGATGACTTGGTTGACCCCTGCGGCGCGGGATGAGGCAAGCGGATTGATGGAATATGAATAACATTTTTGAGGAAATCAGGTTTAAGCCTGCAAACTGGGTGAAGGCGGCGGGGTATTTAGGGGCCATCTTGATGGTGTATTATTCAGCGCTGATCCAGTTGGTGCGAAACGACTGGAGAAATGAGGATTATTCCCACTGCAGTCTGATTCCGCTGGTTGTCCTTTACTTCATCTGGGAAAAAAGGAAACGGTTGGCGAAACTGCCATCTGTGCCTTCGGTTTGGGGGTTTTTACCGTTTCTGCTGGGAATCGGGTTATACTGGGTCGGTGAGCTGGGCGGGGAGTATTTTACGATGTATTTCTCCATGTGGCTTGTGATTGTGGGGCTTGCCTGGAGCCACCTGGGCGGGGAGAAGGTCCGGACCATCGGTTTTGCCCTGACCTTGATGCTGGCCATGTTTCCTTTTCCCAATTTCATCAATGTGCGGATTTCCCTTCTGCTTCAGCTCGTCTCTTCCAAACTTGGCGTCTGGATGATGCAACTTTACGGCATGTCGGCTTACCGGGAAGGGAACGTCATCGATCTGGGGTTTACCCAACTTCAGGTTGTTGAGGCCTGCAGCGGTTTGCGATATATCATGCCCACGATGATTATCAGCCTGATCCTGGCCTACTGGTTCCGAGCGCAGCTCTGGAAACGGGCTTTCCTTTTTTTATCCGCCATCCCCCTTGCTATTTTCATGAACAGCTTTCGGATTGCGACAACCGGTGTTCTTTACGAAATGCTTGGCCCAAAGGTTTCCGAAGATTTTTTTCATGGCTTTTCCGGATGGCTTCTGTTTGTGACAGCGATTGCGTTGCTGTTGCTCGAAATGTGGCTGATGCGGTTCATTGGCATGGAAGCGGTGAAGGCCGACTGTGGAAAAGCCGGGAATTATGGCAATGGAACAATGCAACAACGCATGGATGCAGCTCAACATGCAGGCTTTTTGACGCCTTTGCGCCTTTATGCCGTAACGATGCTGTTACTTCTTCTGACCTTTGCGGCATCGTATGGTGTTGAGTTTCGTGAAAAGGTGCCCGTCAAAAAAGCTTTCAACGAATTTCCGATGGGCATCGGCGAGTGGACTGGTAGCCGGCAGTCCATGGAAAAAGAGTTTATCAATGCCCTCCCCTTCAGTGATTACATCATGGCCAATTACCGGGATCAACAAGGCCGGGAAATCGATTTTTATGTAGCATATTATGAAAGTCAGCTAAAAGGTGAAACCACCCATTCACCTGAGACCTGCCTTCCCGGCAACGGCTGGACTTTCGAACCGGCCGGACTGGCCAACATTTCCAATGGCGACGGACAGGTGATGGCAGTCAACCGAACCTGGATAGAAAAAAGCGGTAGCCGACAGTTGAGCTATTTCTGGTTTCCGCAGCGCGGTAGAATCCTGACAAGTCTTATTCAGGTCAAGTGGTTTGCCTTCTGGGACGCCCTTACACGGCAGCGGACGGATGGTGCGCTGGTACGCCTGACAACGCCGATCTATCCTTCGGAGGGGCCGGACGATGCGGAAAATCGTCTAAATGGATTCGCAGGAGAAGTTGCAGGGGTGCTTGCGGGATTTTTGCCTTCGTAAGCGTCTTTATGCAGTGATGGGGGGGGAATGGATTATTTATCGATGTTGCTGATGTCACTGTTTGTGACCATTTCGCTGATACCGATTCTCGTCAGATTAGCGCTGAAATTTCAGTTGGTTGATATTCCTGATGCCAGAAAGGTTCATGCAACGCCGATTCCCAGGTGCGGGGGAATCGCCATCAGCCTGGGCGCCTGTATTCCCATCATCATCATCGGGCGGTACACCGAAGGGTTTATCGGAGCGTATCTTGCCGGTGTGGGCGTTCTGTTCCTCATCGGGATTCTGGATGACCGCTGGGGGCTGGATTACCGGATTAAATTCGCGGGACAGATTCTTGCCGCCGCAATCGTTGCGCATTATGGCAGAGTACGAGTCCTGTCCGTGGGATGCCTGTTGCCGGAAAGCATTTCCCTTAGCGGATGGGCTTCCATTCTGATTACGGTGGTCGTAATCGTCGGAGTGACCAATGCCATCAACCTTTCAGACGGCCTGGACGGACTTGCTGGAGGCCTTTGCATGATGAGCTTCTGCTGCATCGGCTACCTGGCTTATCTGGTGGAAGACGTAATAATCGTTTTAACGTCCCTTTCGCTTGCCGGAGCGATATTCGGGTTTCTGCGCTTCAATACCTTTCCAGCAACCCTGTTCATGGGAGATACGGGAAGCATGTTTCTGGGTTTTTCCATTGCAACCCTGAGCCTGGCCATTACGCAGGGTGCAACACCGTACAGCCCCCTGCTGCCCCTTTTCATTGTCGGATTTCCGGTTATAGATACTGTAGTGGTGATGGCCGAAAGAATTTTTCATGGCAGGTCTCCGTTTGTGGCGGACCGGAACCATTTTCACCACAAGCTGCTGCGAATAGGGATTTTCCATTCGGAGTCGGTGATGGTCATTTATGGAATTCAGGGGCTTCTCATTACATCTGCCGTTATTTTCCGGTTTTACGGCGACGAGTTCCTGTTGACCCTTTATCTGATAATATTTGCCCTGGTTCTGAGCATTTTTTTTGGTGTGGAGCGTATGGATTGGAGGTTTAAGCGATCCGATTTCATGGACAATGCCATCAAAGGCCGATTGAAAGCCCTGAAAGAGCAGGGGGTATTTATAAAAATCGCATTCTGGCCACTGGATAAAGGGCTTCCGTTGCTGCTGCTGCTGGCCGGCCTGATTCCGGCGGCCATCCACCCTGTTTTGCCGATCCTGTCGGCCGTACTGTTGGGGATTCTGGCGATAACATGGATATTTCGAAAAAACTGGTTGCGCCCCATCTTGAGCATGACCCTGTATTTGTTCATTCCCTTTGTGGTTTACGCCGGCGTGGAGTTCCGATCCTCCTGGGCCGACGGCGGTTTCCTGAAATGGCTTTATCAACTGTCCTTCCTGGGACTGGTCTTTTTTGTGATAGCGACCCTGAAGCTGACGCAAAGAAAAATGGGTTTCAAGATTTCTCCCATGGACTTCCTGATTCTTTTTATCGTACTTGTCTTGCCTTTTGTTACCGGAACCTATGTGGAACAGAAACTTATGGCTGATTTTGTGTCAAAAACACTGATGCTGTTTTTCAGCTACGAGGTGTTGATGGGCGAGTTGCGGAAACATTATGGCTGGTTGGCTGTGTGGACGGGGGCGGCGCTGGTGGTGGTGATTATCAGGGGGGGCGTGTAAGGGTAAGTGTACTGTAAAGTGGAGGATAAGAATATGCCAAGAAGTCTGGTTTTACGCTTTTATGCAGCCACATTTCTCATTTTTCTGCTTATCGCCGGTTGCGGTGGTACTGAAACCAGGAAAATGAAATTTTACGAAAAGGGAAAAGCCCTTTACACACAGGGAGAGTTTATCAAGGCTGGGCTTGAATTCAAGAACGCGGTTCAGATCGATCCGAGATTTGCCGATGCCTATTATATGCTGGGCAGTGTTGAGCTTAAAAAAGGGGACTCCAATCAGGCCTTCAACTATTTTTCCAGATGTACAGAGCTGAATCCGGACCACTATCCGGCTCAGATCGAAATGGGAAAGCTCTTTTTGCTGATCAGGCAGCCGGATAAATCATTGGAAAAAGCGGGCCTGGTTTTAAATCATGACCCCGGCGCCGAGGATGCCTTGCTGCTGAAAGGCGCTGCATGGCTTGATCAGAAACAATATGAAAAGGCCAGGGTCCATCTGGATGGTTTGATCCAACAGGGAATGCGAAGACCCGACGCTTTTCTGCTGCTGGCGTTTGCCTGCAAGAATTCAGGAGATGCGCCCGGGGCGGAGGCGGCCCTGCGAAGCGGCATGGAATGGAATCCGAAAGACGTGTTGCTGCTCATGCGTATGGCTGAAGCCTGCAAAGAAAGCGGTAATTCAGCGGAAGCGTTGGCGTTGGCTCAGAAATTGATCGCACTGGAGCCGGACGAGGCTGCCCACAAACTTTATCTGGCAGGTCTGTACTGGACAAACGGAAAAGAACCAGCAGCCGTAGATATCCTTCGGAGCATCGTGGCTGCAGATCCAAAAAATGAAGAAAAGCGGCTTCAGGTAGGGGACTTCTACCTTTCCCGGAACCGGTTTGGGAAGGCGGAGCGGGAGTTGAAAGAAGCGCTTGGAGAAAACGGGAATAGTTTCAAGATTCGGTTCATGTTAAGCGATCTGCTTGCCGGCCTTAACCGGACGGATGATGCCATTCAACTCCTGAAAGACGGGCTGGTTTTGAACCAAACCGCTGACAGGCCCGATGTCATTCAGGCCAAAAACGCCCTGGCAAATGTCTATTTAATGCGCGGGGAGCTGGATGAAGCCAAAAAATATGTCGGGGAAGTCCTTCTGGAGAATCCCCAGGATGTGAAAGCTCATTTTACAAAAGGCAATATTCACCTCGCCCAAAAAGAAGGTGCGGCCGCAGTTCCTGATTTCAGAACCGTCGTCAACGAAAACCCGCAGTTCATCCCGGGCTATGTCTGCTTGGCCGAGGCCCATGCACTGGCCGGAGAATGGGGGCTTGCCGCTGACACCTTGCAGAATGCCCTGAAGGCGGATGGGTCATCCGGAGAGTCCATGAATGCCTTGATACGGATCTATATCGATCAGAGCAAAATTCCCGAAGCAATTACCTTCTGCGAAAAGCGAATTCATGAGAACCCGGAAAAAAAGGCTGAGTATTATTATCTGGGGCAATTGTACGAGCTGACCGGCGACTATGAAAAAGCCATTGCGACTTACGAAAAACTCATTGAAAAGCAGCCGGACCACTGGGCCGGGGTCAACAATCTGGCCTATCTGCTTAGCGATCATGGCCGATCGGCCAAAGATATTGAAAAAGCTTTTGCACTGGCACATAAAGCCAACGACGCCTATCCTGAAAATGCAAATATCCTGGACACCCTTGGCTGGATTTATTACAAAAAAGGGGAGTTGAAACAGGGACTGGATTATCTGAAAAAAGCCCATGAACGGAATTCGGAATCCGTCGGAATTAACTGCCATATGGGAATGATCCTTGATGGGCTCGGCAGGACCGGAGAAGCTATGGCATACCTGGAGAGGGCGGTGGCGTCAAAGGAAATGTTTTATGGGAAGGAAACCTGCGAAAAGGTTTTGAAACGTTGAAACTGAACATAGAGCGAAGAAAGAAAGGGGAAGGCTATGAGCGGAAAAATAGGGGTGCTGGTTTTGGTGATGCTGGTGTTGGCGGGTGCAGGGAGTGCGGCGGACAAGACCGGAACGGAAGGGGACTATGTCATCGGGCCGGGAGATATGCTGGATATCTCCAACTGGAAGGATGAGGCGCTAACCAAGTCTGTTGTGGTGCTTCCGGATGGCAAGATATCATTCCCCTTGATCGGTATGTTTCGGGCCGCGGGCAAGACCGTGCCGGAACTGAAACAGGAGATTGAGGCGGAAATCGTCAAATATGTGCCTGATCCCTTACTCAGCGTGGAGGTGCGGCAGGTAAACAGCATGCGAATATATGTTATCGGCCGTGTAATCAGGCCAGACCAATTTGTTATAAACAGTGAAGTAACCGTTCTTCAGGCTCTTTCGATGGCGGGTGGGCTGAATCAATTCGCCAACAAAGACAAGATACGTATTATTCGTCAGACCAAGGACAAACAGACGGTGATTCCGTTCCGGTATAACGACGTGGTGGAAGATGCCAAGCTGGAGCAGAATATCTGGCTGCAGCGTGGGGATGTTGTTGTTGTGCCATAAATGACTGGTGGAGCGAAAAACCATAAGGAGGGCGGATGGGATATCGGAAATGGATGACTGGGGGTGTGTTGGGGTTAGGGCTTATGGCTTCGCTGCCGGCACTGGGGGATGAGATACGGATCATTCCGATGATCACGGTCAGAGAAGAATATAATGATAATCTATATTTTGATCCGACCGATACCATTTCGGATTTTATCACCATTCTGTCGCCAGGACTGAGGATGGAAAGAAACACGGAGCGGCTGAGGGCGGAGTTTTCCGCCAGAATCGACCAGCGCATTTACGCCGACAATACGGACTTGAATGCCACGGATCAGACTTACCTGGGCAGATTTCAGTATGAAGCCAGCCCGGTATTTCGGTTGAGCGCCAATGCAGGCTTTATTCAGGATTCGTCCCCGGATAGGGATATTGCAACTACGGGCGTGGTGCAGAGCGCCGCTACGAGAAACCGTCAGATTTATGGGCTTTCCGGTGACTACACCTTTACGGAAAAAACCCAGGCCACACTCTCCGGCGAGTATTTTCAGGACCGGTTTGCCTACTCCAACGAAATCGACAATCTGGATGCCGGCAGGTCCAATTTGATGGTGACACATGAAATTCTGCCGGATATTCGGGCTAGGGCTGGCTTGGGCTACGCCCGATACCTGTATACCGCCTCAACCGTGGAGAACTATACCGGCACGGTGGGGTTGGGCTGGCGATTTACCGAAGTTTGGCATGCAATGGTGGATGTGGGCTGCCGCTACACTCCTTCGCAGGTTGATGTATCACCTCTGGAGTCCGTGGAAACCTCCGGATGGGGTGCGGTGGTAAATGCCATGCTTTCCTACAGAGGCGAAAAAACGAATGTTGATTTTTCCCTGAACCACGATATCGCGCCGACAAGCGGCCGGGCCATTGCCAGCGAGCGCACGGGGCTGGGCCTGCGCATCAGCCGGAGATTCTTTTACGAGTTGTCGGGCATTTTCTCCGGCGGATATTTCCTGAACAATTACACGATAGGGGATTTTTCCAATCTGAATATCGACGAGAAGACGCTGTATATAAGCCCCGGACTCCGATACGAATTTACCAGGGACATGGCGTTGGATGCTACCTACACCTATACCCGGACCGACTATGCGCGTGATACGGACAGCAAGGCAGACCAGAACCTGGTTATGGTGAGGTTTAGTCTGCAGTATCCGATTCTGGAATAAAATGGCTAAGTCAAAGAATTACAGCCTATAGTTGATGATAACTTCCCCCCGTGGCCTCCCTTTCCAAAGGGGGTAATCTTTGTGTCATTCTTAAATTTCATCGAACACTCACAACTAAAATCGAAAGGATTCCCCCCCTTTGACAAAGGGGGGCCAGGGGGGATTTAGGAGGCTATCCACCTGAAAAATCCCCCTCGATCCCCCTTTTTCAAAGGGGGAAGTATCATTTTCATATATGGGGTGATCGGATTTAAAAAAGATACAAATCTTTTTTATGGTAAAGGAGATTATGAAAGAAGAAGTTACCTCTATTCAGGATTATGTTGCAATTCTTCAGCGGCGCAAATGGAGTCTGATTCTGCCGGCAGTGCTGGTGTTTGCGGTGGCGATAGCCTCGGCGTTAATAATGCCGAAGACATATCAGTCCACTTCAACCATTCTGATCGAGGAGCAGGAAATTCCGAGGGAATTTGTGGCCTCCACGGTAACGGGCTATGCGGATCAGCGGCTTCAGATGATCAATCAGCGGGTGATGGTTTCATCAAAACTGATGGATGTCATCAACCGGTACAATCTTTATCCGGAGAAACGCAAATCTTCGACCATTGAGGAAATCGTCACTTTGATGCGGAAAGACATTCTCTTTAAAACGATCAGTGCCGACATTTCGGACAAACGTTCCGGAAGGGAGTCTGCAGCAACGATTGCCTTCAGCCTTTCCTATGACGGGAAAAATCCGGAAGTGGTGCAGCAGGTTGCGACAGCCCTTACCTCTCTTTTCCTGGAGGAGAATCTTCGGGCCAGGGAGCAGCAGAGTTCCGGAACCTTCAAATTTCTGGAAGAGGAGGCCAAAGGTCTGAAGGAGCAGATCACCCGGATTGATGCCGAGGTCTCCGATTTCAAGAAAAGAAATTTGGATGCGCTGCCGGAACTGCTTTCCATCAACCTGCAGGCCCTGGACGGGTTTGGACGGGATATTGACCGCATGAACGATGTGATGCGGAGTCTGAAAGAGCGAAAAAGTTACTATCAGAGTCAACTGGACATCATTCCGACGGATGCCGACAACCAGGACAGAACCCTGCTCCGGGAGTTGCAAGCCAGGCTGGTGCAGTTGGAGAGCCGGTATTCCAGCAAGTATCCGGAAGTCATCAAAACTCGTGCGGAAATCGCCAGGCTGGAAGCCCGTATCGGATCTTCGGGTGGGGGGAATACGAGAAAATCCGGCTCCCCGGGAAAGTCCGATAATCCGGCATACGTCAACTTGGCCTCCCAACTGGCCGGTGTTCAATCCGAGATCGATTCCGTCAATCGACAGATCGGCGACCTGAACAGGAAAAAAGAAGATTACCGGCGCCGAATCGAAAATTCCCCGAAAGTGGATGAAACCTACAAACGGCTATTGTCGGAACGCAACAACACTCAGGTGAAATACGACGATCTTATCCGGAAGACCCTGGAAGCCAAAATATCCCATGGTCTTGAAAGAGAACAGATGGGAGAACGATTTAATCTGATTGAACCTGCCAAACTGCCGGAAAAACCAGTGAAGCCGAACATCCCTGCCATTCTGCTGATAGGGCTGGTGCTGGGAATCGGGGCCGGCGTGGGGGTTGCGTCGATCCGGGAAGCTTCGGATCGGTCGGTCAGAAGCGCCAAGCTTCTGGCAGCGGAGACATCGCTGCCCGTTCTGGCAAGTATTCCGGAAATTGTTACATGGGGGGATAAAAAGAGGGAGCGGACACGGCGAGTCGCTCTTGGCATTGCCATGGTCGTTCTGGTGATTGCCGGGATTGCGGTGTTTCATTTCCTTGTCATGGATCTGGATATTTTATGGGCAAAAGTGTTGCGGCGGGTGAATGTGTAGTCTGTAGTGGCAGGTCTCAAGCCCTCCGCTACGATTGCGCCATCATGAAACCAACAGGGATAAAAGGAGGGGATGTGAACAAGTCAAATGGATCGTTCAGCAGATATGCCAAGAACAAGGAAACGGAAAATGCTTTCAGTCTGGAATGCAAGGAAAAGGCCGGCTGGGTTTGTCCCACCTACGACCAGTCTCAGCAGTTGAGGCTTGACCCGCAGGTTGTTGTTGAAAACCGGTGTATTGCCATTCTTCCGGGTTCTACGGACATTGAGGCGTACAAGGTGCTTCGCACCAAGATACTGAATCTGACAAAGGAAAAAGGTTGGAACACGATCATGGTCACCAGCGCCCTGCCCGGCGAAGGCAAGACGCTGACAGCCATTAACCTGAGCCTGACCTTTGCACGGGAATTTAATCATAGCGTGCTGCTCGTGGACTGTGATTTGAGAAAGCAGAAAGTTCACGAGGTTATGGGCGCAAACGGCTCAAAAGGACTGGTCGATTACCTGCTGAACGATGTGCCGATGCCGGAAATCATGATATGGCCGGGGATCGAAAAATTCACCCTGATATCCGGGAGCAGGACCGTTCACGACAGCGCCGAGCTTCTGGCCTCCCCGAAAATGAAGGAACTCTTTCTGGAAATGAAAACCCGGTATCCGGACCGGTATATCTTCTTCGATGTTCCGCCCCTTCTTAGCGTTTCAGATGCGATGACGTTTGCCTCCCTGGTGGACGGTATTCTCTTTGTTGTACAAGCGGGCAAGACGCCGATGGAAGATGTGGAAAGGGCGATAGAAATGATTCCCAGGGAAAAATTTCTGGGGTTTGTACTCAATCGCAAAAAAGAGCATTTAAGCGACTATGATGCTAAGGCTTATTATGGGTATCCGTTTAAAGCGGCGACGTGAAAAAAAGTATTAAGGGTTAAGTATTAAGTGGTTAAGGGTGTTTTGTTGTATCATTCTTAAATTTCACCTAACTTCTAAAATACTGTAATCGAAAAGGATTTCCCCCCTTTGACAAAGGGGGGCCAGGGGGGATTTCGGAGGCTATCCACCTGAAAAATCCCCCTTGATCCCCCTTTTCCAAAGGGGGAAGTATCATTTTCGTTTATGGGGTGATCGAATTTAAGAAAGAGACGTTTTGTTTGTCATTTTCTCATGCAAGGTGACTGAAATATGTGCGGGATTGCCGGGGTGTTAAATCCGGGCTCCGGCAGTGAATCGTTGATTACGCGGATGATTTCAACGCTTCACTATCGCGGGCCCGATGCTGCGGGGATTTATCTCGATAGCGATATCGCCCTGGGCCATTGCCGTCTCAGCATCGTTGGTCTGGATGATGGTACGCAGCCGATCGGCAATGAAGACGACACGCTCTGGATTGTCTATAATGGCGAAGTCTTCAATTATCCGGAGTTACGGCAGGAACTTCGGCAAAAAAACCATGTTTTTAAAACCGGAACCGATACGGAAGTCCTGCTTCACCTTTATGAAGAATATGGGAAAGACTGCCTGGAGAGGGTAAACGGGCAGTTCGCGTTTGCTATCTGGGATTCCAGGAAAAAAGAGCTCTTCCTGGCCCGGGACCGTGTCGGAATCCGGCCGCTGTATTACTGCCAAGCCGGGAATAAATTCCGATTTGCATCGGAGATCAAGGCCATTTTCGCTGACCCAGCCGTTCCCCGGGAAATCGATCCTTTATCCCTCCATCAGGTTTTTACCTTCTGGACGACGTTGACTCCGAGAACGGTTTTTAAAGATGTGTATGAACTGCCGCCCGGACATTATCAGATTGTACGAAACGGGGCCATTGTCGAGCAGGAACCTTTCTGGAGCCTTCCCTACTACAGCCAGGAAGATCGCTGGAAAGGAACATTCGATGAGGCCGTTGAGCATTTAAAGTCCTTGCTGACCGATGCCATACGGCTGCGGTTGCGGGCGGATGTACCCGTCGGGGCCTACCTCAGCGGCGGGCTGGATTCTTCCATTATCACCACGCTCATCTGTCGGCGCTTCAACAACAGGCTGCGCACCTTTTCGATCGGATTTTCGGAAGCCGGTTTTGATGAGACCCCTTTTCAACGCGAGTTGGTGAAAAGTCTTGGAACTGAGCACAGTGAACTCTCAATAACGAACGCCGATATTCGGGAACATTTTCCAGAAGTGATCAGGCACTGCGAGAAACCGCTGCTGAGGACCGCCCCGGTTCCCATGTTTTTACTCTCCAGGTTGGTGCGGAACAATGCATTCAAGGTTGTCCTGACCGGTGAAGGGGCGGATGAGATTTTTGGGGGGTACGATATTTTCAAGGAAGGGAAGATCCGCCGGTTCTGGAGCCGGTTTCCGCAGTCTCCCCACCGGCCGCGTCTTCTTGAAAAACTGCATCCCTACATATTCAAAGATCCGGCCCGAAGCAGAATGCTTTTGCAGAAGTTTTTCGCTGTGAATCCCGGGGATCTGTCCGATCCCTTTTTCTCCCATCGACTCCGCTGGGAGAATACGGGAAAGAATGTTCTGTTCTTCTCCGATCAAATTCTGCAACAGGCCCAAGCGGCGGATATTTCTGAAAATGAGCTGATCCTGAGGCTCCCAAGGGGATTCGATGCCCGGGACCCGCTGTCTCAGGCGCAATATCTGGAGATGGATATTTTCCTTTCAAATTATCTCCTTTCCTCTCAGGGGGATCGGGTGGCGATGGGCAATTCCCTGGAGTTGCGCTTGCCTTTTCTGGATTACCGGGTCATCGATTTTGCAGCAGCACTTCCGCCATCATGGAAAATCAGTGGACTGAATGAAAAATATATTCTGAAAAAAGCCTTTCACGATATTCTTCCTTCCCGGATACTGTCCAGATCCAAGCAACCCTATCGCGCGCCGATCCGGGAAGTCTTTTTTTCCGGCAAAAGCAGCTATGTCGAAGAGATGCTGTCGGAAGACTATCTTCGAAAAAACGGCTACTTCAATCCGGCAAAGGCCTGTAGGCTGGTGGAGAAATTTCAGAGGCCGGACCAGTTCATCGCCAGTGAAACCCAGAATATGGCGCTGGTCGGCATCCTCTCCACCCAGCTTCTGCATCATCATTTCATCAATGTCCGGACAGATGATTTCCGGCCGATCGCAATCACGAAAAAAATCGTCCGAACCCTGTCTGTGTAATAAGAAACTGGCCAGTAATCTTTTGTCCTCCCTCTTTGAAAAAGGGTGAAAGCAATGTGTTAGGAAAACCCCCATGTCCATAGTGAACGATTTTTCCGCCGCTGTTCTTGACATTGATGCGCCGGCGGAAACCGGGCAAATTGTCTCCGGTATCCGAAATAGCCTTCGGAACGACTTGAAGCGCCGCGGTTTGGTGGTCGGCATTTCCGGTGGCATCGACAGCAGTGTCACGGCGGCTCTGGCCGTCAGAGCGTTGGGAGAGGAAAGAGTATTCGGGCTTGAAATGCCGGAGCGCCATTCGTCAACGGAAACCACAACCCATAGCCGCACCGTTATCGAACATCTTGGGATTGCATCCCTCCGGGTGGATATATCTCCTGTTCTGGAAGTTCTCGGGGCTTACCGGCATTATGATGACGCTGTGCGGAGAGTGATACCGGAGTACGGCAACGGGTGGAAATCCAAAATTGTCATCGCGAACGTTTTTAATTCGAAAGGCTTCAGTCTTTCCTCCCTCGTTGCCCAAGACCCTGATGGATCGATATTTCGGGTTCGCCTTTCCCTGAAACCTTATCTTGAAATCGTGGCGGCAACAAATTTCAAGCAGCGCACCCGCAAGATGCTTGAATATTATCATGCCGACCGCCTGAATTTTGCAGTAGCCGGCACACCGAACCGGCTGGAGTATGACCAGGGTTTTTTTGTCAAGCTGGGGGATGGAGCTGCCGACATCAAACCGATCGCTCATCTGTATAAAACCCAGGTTTATCAACTGGCGGCTTATCTGGGAATCCCCGAATCCGTCCGCAACCGTCTTCCCACGACCGACACCTATTCCCTGCCCCAGGGACAGGACGAATTCTATTTTTCCCTGCCCTACCCTCTGATGGATATTTGTCTGTTCGCCAAAAACCATGGCATTGCTCTGGAAAAAGCCGCGGATGCCACTGGGCTTTCCCCGGAGCAGGTAAAGCGCGTTTACGACGACATCGATACCAAGCGGGCTACAACCCGGTATCTCCACCGTAAAGCGATTCTCCTGCAAGAAATTCCTGGGGTCGGGTGAGTTTCGTATTTTGGCATTGATTCGATATGTGAATTAAGCTATGGAGTCAATAATTACGATACCGAACCGGTCGAGTTTTTCGACCGTTACACCTGTTAAATTGCAATTTTTACCCCACAATTACTGCGGAGCAGAATGGATATTCGAGAAACGGTAAGAGCTTTTATCATTGACAATTTTCTTTTTGGCGATGCGGGTGAACTGGAAAACGAAACATCATTTCTCGACAGCGGTGTTATCGATTCAACCGGAATGCTGGAACTGATCACCTATCTGGAAGAACATTTTAACATTCGCATTGAAGATGAGGAAATGCTTCCCGAAAACATGGATTCTCTCAACAACGTGGCAGCGTTTCTGGAAAGAAAAAAGGGCTCGCAGGGATAACTGTGCTTGTTCATTCATTCCTGGAAGCTGCTGCTGCCCGTTTTCCCGACAAGACGGTCCTGATTTGTGATGGCCGGCGGCTGACTTACGGGGAGTTAAACGCCCTTGCCGACCATCTGGGAGCAGCTCTGGTGGAAAGGGGAATACAGCGACAGGATCGAGTCGTCATCTTCCTGGACAACTCTGTTGAATCGGTCATATCCATTTACGCCGTTTTAAAAGCTGGCGGGGTAATGGTCATGCTGAACGCGGGGATGAAGGCCGAAAAGCTTGGATTCATTTTGAAGGATTCAGGTGCGCGTGCAGTCATCACTCACGTTGCGAAGGCGTCTATCGTAAAGGATGCGCTAACCCATGCACCGGATGTTAAGCACATCCTCTGGTGCGGGAAGGGGGCGTCCACAGTTCCTCCCCGGATGGATGCGGGGCATTCTGAATCCTGGGACTCGATTTTTTCCGGGAAATATCCGCTGCTTCGGCGTTCTGACATCGGGATTATCGATCTTGATCTTGCCGCGATTATTTTCACTTCCGGATCAACCGGTGAACCCAAGGGCGTTGTTTCGGCCCATTACAATATCGTGGCGGTCGCCACCAGCATCGCAACTTATCTGAAAAACCGCCAAGACGACATCATCCTGAGTACGCTTCCGCTTTCTTTCGGCTATGGACTCTATCAGTTGTTCGTGACGCCGGTGTTTTGCGGAACCCTCGTTCTGGAAAAATCTTTCGTCTTTCCCATGAAGATTGTTGAACGCCTGGTCCAGGAAAAGGTTACCGGTTTTCCGCTAGTACCGACCATGGCAGCCATTCTGTTCCAGATGGAATCCCTGTCTAAATACAATTTCAGCGCGCTTCGCTACATTACAAATGCTGCGGCGGCCCTGCCTGTTTCCTACATCCGTAAGTTACAGTCGCTGTTTCCGGATGTAGCGATATTTTCAATGTATGGCATGGCGGAATGCATCCGGGCGCTTTATCTTCCTCCCGAAGAACTCGATCTGCGGCCGGCTTCCGTTGGCATCCCGATTCCGAACGAAGAGGTATTTATTGTCGATAAAAACGGGAAGAAGGTGGGGCCGGGTGAGACTGGCGAGCTGGTGGTGCGGGGATTGAATGTCATGCAGGGATACTGGAATCGGCCGGAAGAAACGGCCAGGACCTTTCGACCCGGGCGATACAGGGGGGAGGCGTTTTTGTACACTGGCGACCTTTTCAAGAAAGATGACGAGGGTTTCTTGTATTTTGTCGGCAGAAAAGATGACATGATTAAAACAAGAGGGGAGCGGGTCAGCCCCAAAGAGATTGAGAATGCGCTTTGTTTCATGCCTGGCGTTGTAGAGGTTGCGGTGTTGGGAGTTACAGACGATATTCTCGGACAGGCGATAAAGGCTTATATCGTTTCGGAGAAGGGCGTTTCCCTAACTTCCGATGAGATCATGAAATATTGTTCGAAGAACCTTGAATCGTTTATGGTCCCGAAATATGTTGAATTCAGGCAGTCTCTGCCGAAATCACTCAACGGGAAAATTGACAAAAAGCTGCTTTCTGGGGCCGTTGAAGACAAAGGGAAAATCGAACAGGTCAGGAACTGATAATTCCTGAAACTGGTTCCTATAGAAAGGATCCCAATTGAAGATAATGCGGCCAAAACAGGAACCGATCTTTTCGTCACTGGAAGAGATGGAACTCGATATCTCCTCTATGGAAAAGGAGAGTAACTGCTTACGTTCTTCTGGAAAATCCCCACCAGAAACTCTCCTGGAGCCAACCAGGGTCCGGCCATCAGTCGCTATTGTGACAGAGCCGCTCCCCGTTCTATCCCGGACAACACCAGCAACCCTGCCAGAATCCCTCCCGGAGCAAGTCGTGGTCCGGCCATCCGCCGCTGTAGTTGCGCCGCTTTCATATCTACCCCGAAAAGCCGGGATCAGCATTTGCGATGCGCCGTTTGTGTATATCGCACCTGGGAGCTTTATGATGGGAAGTCCGGAACACGAGCCGGGCCAGGGCAGTGATGAAACGCAACATGAAGTTACGTTAACCAAAGGATACTTGATCCAGGCGACCCCAGTAACCCAGGGACAGTGGAAAGCCATGATGGGAAGCAATCCATCGAACTTCCCGCAGGGGGGGGAAGACTGCCCCGTTGAAGGGGTCTGCTGGAACGATTGTCAGGAATTTATAAAGAGAGCAAATAAAAAGGGGGAGTATTCGTATCGCCTTCCGACCGAGGCCGAGTGGGAGTATGCCTGCAGGGCGGGAGCCTGTACCGCCTTTTTCAATGGGGAGATTACGAATAAGCTTTTCTCTCGCCGCGACCCATGTTTGGATGCGATAGGCTGGTACTGTGGCAATTCCGGCAAAAAGACGCATCCGGTCGCTGAAAAGAAACCGAACGCATGGGGTTTGTTCGATATGCACGGCAACGTCTGTGAATGGTGCCAGGATTGGTATGGTGCGTATGCTGCGATGCCACAGGTTGATCCCAGGGGTGCAGCCTTGGGGCCAGGATGCGTGGTGCGTGGTGGTTCCTGGTCCAGCAGTTCGCAAAACTGCAGGTCGGCCAGCCGGATTTATTGCTCCCCCAATTCAAGGAGCGACTTTGTCGGCTTTCGGCTCGTAAGGGAACCATAATGTCAGAAATAATGTTGACCAGTATGTTGATGAGTTGCGCACATTAATGGTGGAAAATTTTCAAATCGTAATCGTTTCACGAGCATGAAATGTGCCATGAAAAACCAAAGTTGTATCAGTGTAATTATACTGCGAACAGGCATAAATATGGGTAGCATCATAAGGGCATTATGTATAATAACCATTTTGGATTTTCGGACTCTCCTTTTGAAAACAATCTGGATCAGAGATTCCTGTTTTTCAGTGCGAATCACAAAGAAGTATCAGCTGCGCTTCTCTATTTCATAAAGTGGAAAAAAGGTTTTGCCATGGTCTGCGGCGATGTGGGAACGGGCAAGACCATGCTCATCAATTATTTGCTGAACAAGTTGCCCGACTCCGTGCACCCGATCATGATAGCGAATCCCGATGTCGGATACATTGAGATTTTAAGATATGTCGCTGGAATTTTAAAGATTGACGCCAAAGGTAAAAGGGTGCTTGATCTTGTCGATCACGTAAAAGCGGCTTTGGTGCAAGCCAGCAGTCAAGGAGAACGGTTTGTCCTTATTATAGATGAGGCGCACCTTCTTTCCGACAGAAGTATTGAACAAATCAGGCTCCTTTCCAATATTGAAACACAGGAGCATAAGCTCTTCCAGATTCTGCTTCTTGGGCAGTACGAGCTCAGCTACAAGCTCAGCCGTCCCGAACTGCGCCAGCTTCGTCAGCGGATCAATATAAACCGATTTCTGGCTCCCATGGATGCTGCCGAAACCATCCAGTATATTGATCATCGGCTAAAGATGGCAGGGTCCAGTTTTGATGATTGCTTCGAATCCAGTTGCAAACATCTCGTTTTCAAAATGACGAAAGGCGTTCCGCGTAGCATCAACCAACTCTGCGACAGTGCTCTACTTGTCTGCAAGGCCGAAAATCTGCAGAAGATCAACAGGAAAGTACTGAAAAAAGCAGGTACGGCCCTGCGAAGTGATGTTCTCTTCACGCCCAGCTCTCATCCCGGCAGTGCTGCACTATCCTGGAAAACGATCAGAATATTGACTGCATCTGGTGCTTGCGCCATGGTATTGATACTGCTCTGGATTTCCGGATATCGAGGGGGCTTAAGTGAGAAGTCTCAGTATTTCCTGCACGGGCTTTACCAGTCGATGTGGACGCCCCCCGCTGCGCTACGACAGCCCATCTCTGAACCCACCGCCAAGCCAGAAACGTCGCTAATCGAAACGCAACATCCAGGGCGGCAGATTCCTGAAAATAAAGATCAATCAAGCTATTCAGCAGCAGCTTTGCTGGAAATGATGCAAACCCTGCAAACCGAAACGCCCGCATCGCCAGTGGAAAAAACCGGCAATGTTGATAGTTCACCTTCATCGGCTGGAAAAGACGTGCAACCAGAAAATCAGGTATCACTTTTACACGACCCCAAAAGAGTAGTGGTGAAAAAGGGAGACACACTGATCGGAATTGTGTCTCAATTTTTTCCGGAAAACAAAGTGGACGGTATAAAAAAAATCCTCGCAGCCAATCCCATGGTAGATGATATAAACCGGATTTATACAGGTCAGGAACTGATCATTCCTGAGACTGGTTCTTACAGAAATGATCCCAATTGGAGATAATGCGGCTAAAACAGGAACCGATTATTCTTGTCAGTTGTCGGGAAACGTTTGTCTTCAATCAAAAGGAGGTTTGAAAGATGATCGATAAAAACGGCGAAGAACGCAGGCGTTATACACGGTATGAAGTGCAAGATAGTGTTTTCATCACCATCAGGCCCCAGTTCGACAGGATTGGCTGGTTGACGGACATCAGCAAAGGTGGGGTTGCTTTTGAATATTTGGCCATTCAGGATTATTCCGCATTTACGGAGAATAGCCATCTGGATATTTTCAGTTCCTCGAAAAAATATGATCTGTCCAACCTGCCCTGCCAAATGATCTATGATTCCCGGGTTGACGTGCAAAAAGGGTTTATGGAAACTATCGAAATCCGGCGTTGCGGACTGATTTTTGGAGAGATATCGCAGCGCCAGGCTGTCCAGCTTGATGTCATCTTGAGTCAGCAAATGTGCTGAACTTGATTTCCGCCAGTAGCAATTTAAATAATCTAACATCGAACAAGGAACCGCAAAATATGGAAATTTCGGAAAGACAGAAAGTGCTGATGTTATCCGAGCTGGCAGAAGCCAACCGGATGCTGACCGGCCTGGAAAGCTTGGTTTCGAGGCAAACACCATTCTGCTGCATGTTAACCAGCGCGGCGTGGGGAGAAGGCAAGACCACGCTGACTGCCGGTCTGGGAATGATTGCCGCCAAGCGCGCTGATAAACGCATTCTGGCCATTGACATGAACTGGTATTCTCCCGGTCTGCATCAGTGCTTCGGGCTGACTGCAGAATGGGACCTGAAAGGCTATTCCCAGGACAGGAATCTGGAGTCATTGATCCGTCCTTCGGATGTGGCAAACCTGGATATTCTGACCGCACCGGCTCCGGGCGGTAACGGCGACAGCTCAAGCGCGGAAAGCTCCGGGGTGGCGCTTGGCATTCTGAAGCAGGCGCGTGAAACCTACGATGTGATATTGGTGGATACGGCCTCGGTTTTCCCCACCAACCGGCGTATGATTGATCCGGTTGTCCTTGGGAATGCCTGCGATGCGGTGATACTGCTGGTGCTGACCGGTGTTACGCCACGCCAGCAGGTCGTGCAGGCGCATGAGATGCTGGAAAGCTCCGGTGCAAAGCGGGTTGGGGTGGTGGTGAATCATTGGAAAAACAATTTGTAATGGGTTATCAAAAACAAATAGGAGGCTTATGCGATACTATATCCGACAATATTGTCACGGTATGTGGAGAATCCGGCAATTGTTGCCGCTAGTCTTTCTGCCATCCATAGTCTATCTTCTGGTGGCATCTGCTGCGCCGGACAGATTTTCTGTCATTCAGAAGGTTGCCGTTCAAAAGACCGCACCAATCGCCATATCCAGGACGCCCTTGGATATCATGCCGATGTCCGATATGATCTCCCGTCCAGCGGAGCTGTTTCTGGACGAATTCGCCATTCTGGATCTGGGCAATGCCGTGCAGGTGGTTCCCGGAATGAGAAAAGAAACAGCATCCCGGACTTTGAGAGGGGTGATTGAAAGCAGCATGACGCTGAAACAGGCGGATGACTCGTCTGTTTTGCTGAATTATTATGGAAGTGATGTCGAGATGGGAAAGACAATGGTGAATTTTTACACTCAGCGGCTGGTCAGCCGGTCGAGAGACGGCCTGGTTCGAAGCATGAGAAATCTGAACAGAACTGGCGCATTGGAGACGAACGGTGGGTCTCCCCAATTGCAGACTGCACGGCCGACCAGCATTGAGTCCGCCATATCCCAATTTCAACCGGCCGCTCCTGAGGGGGATATCCGCATTCAGGAACACAGAACCTTCTGGCGGTCCGAGCGGCTGTTTCCATCGGTCGGCATGCTGGGCGGAACGCTGATGCTTTGGTTGATCCTGGCGGGGTTTGTAGGATGGGTATATCCGCCATTCAAGTCCGAAGGGCAGATATCCCGCTACCTGGATATTCCGGTTATTGGCACAATGCCAGATATTGTCCCACTGATTCAGCGCATGCAGTTGAAAAATTGAATGCATCGAAGAATACGTAAATCAAAAAAATGATGAATGCATAACAATTTTTGTCGATATTTCTCTTTGATACTGCGAACGGGCATAATTTTGCGTTTTTGAATCCCTACCCCAAACCTCCCCTGCTGGGGGAGGGAGCGTAGGGAAATCGCAGATTATGCCCGTTCGCAGTATATATCTGGCGGCCGGAACGAAATCGGTACAATTCGGCAACAATGACGTTCATGGAGGCCGATACGCTCGCAGCCTGATCTTTGGGATAAATATTGTGTAACACAGATCAGTGTCTTGCAACGTATCTGAAATGATGTAATTCGTCTCGTAAGTACGATGGCGTACTATTTGCTTATGAAGCTTTAGGCAAAAGTGAGCAATTCCGGCATTAAATATTCCCTGGCGAACGCTACTTGTGTTCAAATTCGTGTAACGTCAAGTAAATAGTGTTTTTTTGTGTCATTTGAATTCGCCGCTATGGTTATAACTTGGTGTTCAAGTTTTTTGCTTTGGTTGCCTATCCAGCTTTGTGTACGGAATGCATTGAAAGGAGTTTCCTATGAGTGATCAAAGCCCTATTGTACGTTTTCGCACCGGCGTTATTCCCGCTTTATCTCTTCTCGTATCTCTGTTTATTTTGATCTGTATTGGACTTGACGGCACCCAAGGCCACGCAGCCCAGGTGACGCTGGCTTGGGATGCCAATACCGATTCTGGTGTGGCCGGATATAAACTGTATTATGGAAAAGCATCCCGAACCTACGATACTCCGGTGGATGTCGGCATGGTCACTCAGTACACCCTGACCGGTATTGAGGAAGGAAATAACTGTTATTTCGCGGTTACGGCATATGATACGAATCGCAACGAGAGCGCGTTTTCTGTAGAACTGGAATGTTTTACGATAGTACCTGCCCTGGGTGTCAACGGAGCCATAATCCCTTCAGTCGCGGTAGTGGCCAGTCGCGGCATGAATCAGACATTTACGGTTGAGCCGGCAGCCAATTACGAAATTGCCGATGTGCTGGTGGATGGCGCATCGGTTGGAGCGGTGGCATCCTATACCTTCTCCAATGTTACTGCCGTTCACAGCATAGCGGCCACCTTTATCGCAAAAACTTATGCGATTGCAGCATCTGCAGGAACTAATGGGTCGATCAGTCCCTCCGGCAGCGTTTCGGTAACTCAAGGCGCCAGCCAAACTTTTACCGTCACCGCAAACACCGGCTATCAGGTGCAGGATGTTCTGGTGGATGGCGTATCGGTTGGAGCAGTGGCATCCTATACCTTCTCCAATGTTACTGCCGTTCACAGCATCGCGGTAACCTTTATCGCAAAAACTTATGCTATCACCGCATCTGCAGGAACTAATGGGACGATCAGCCCATCTGGCAGTGTTTCGGTGACTCAAGGCGCCAGCCAGGTTTTTGCCATCACTGCAAGCACCGGTTATCAGGTTAAAGATGTTCTGGTGGATGGCGCATCGGTTGGAGCGGTGGCATCCTATACCTTCTCCAATGTTACTGCCGTTCACAGCATCGCGGCCACCTTTATCGCAAAAACTTATTCGATTGCAGCATCTGCAGGAACTAATGGGTCGATCAGTCCCTCCGGCAGCGTTTCGGTGACTCAAGGCGCCAGCCAGGCTTTTGCCATCACGGCAAACACCGGCTATCAGGTTAAAGATGTTCTGGTGGATGGTGCATCGGTTGGAGCGGTGGCATCCTATACCTTCTCCAATGTTACTGCCGTTCACAGCATCGCGGTAACCTTTATCGCAAAAACTTATGCGATCTCAGCATCTGCAGGAACTAATGGTTCAATAAGTCCATCAGGCAGTGTTTCGGTGACTCAAGGCGCCAGTCAGGTTTTTACCATCACAGCAAACACCGGCTATCAGGTTAAAGATGTTCTGGTTGATGGTGCATCGGTTGGAGCGGTGGCATCCTATACCTTCTCCAATGTTACTGCCACTCACAGCATCGCGGCCACTTTTATCGCAAAAACTTATGCGATCTCCGCATCTGCAGGGAAAAATGGATCAATCAGTCCATCCGGCAGCGTTTCCGTGGTACAAGGCGCTAGTCAGGCTTTTACTATCACTGCAAAAACCGGCTATCGGGTCAAAGATGTTCTGGTGGATGGCGTATCCGTTGGAGCGGTGGCATCCTATACCTTCTCCAATGTTATTGCCACTCACAGCATCTCGTCCACTTTTGTTGTCGCCAAAACTTATACGATCGTCGCATCTGCAGGGACCAATGGGTCGATCAGCCCATCAGGCAGTGTTTCGGTGACTCAAGGCGCCAGCCAGGTTTTTGCCATCACGGCAAGCACCGGTTATCAGGTTAAAGATGTTCTGGTTGATGGTGCATCGGTTGGAGCGGTGGCATCCTATACCTTCTCCAATGTTACTGCCGCTCATAGCATCTCCGCTACCTTTGCCGCTGCCACCGCCCAAGTGACGCTGGCTTGGGATGCCAATGTTGATACAAGTGTTGCCGGTTATAAACTATATTACGGGAATACTTCCCGAACCTATGGCGCTCCAGTGGATGTTGGCAAAGCTACTCAATATACATTTACTGGCATCGTGGAAGGGAAAACTTATTATTTTGCAGTGACTGCTTATGATACGAGTCGGAACGAGAGTGCATTTTCTACGGAACTGGAATGTTTTACGTTGCTTCCTGCCGCCGGGGCCTATGGTACCATCAGTCCTGCAAATATGTTGGTTGTCAGCCGTGGTATGAGCCAGAGCTGTATGATTGCGGCGGCCGCTGGTTATCGTGTTCAGGATGTGTTGGTGGATGGAATAAGTGTTGGGGCGGTGACATCTTATACGTTTTCCAATATAACGGCGTATCATCGTATTCTTGCCAGTTTCATTGCGGATACTACGAAGGTAACCAGTGCATCGGCCAGTACCATCGAAACTTTGAAAAAAAGTTCTTTGAACATCAAATCACTGGAAAGACAGGACGATAGCAGGCAGACCAAGTCAATATCCAGCTATCTCCTTGCCGGCAGCGGTTTTCTTCCCGGCAGCGGTGGATGGATCGAGGTGCTGAAACCCCAGGGAGAAGAAGCTGCTCTTCCTGTTCATGTTGACTGGCCTGAGTACAACAAGCTCAGCGGTGAAATGCGGGTCGCCACCGGAGACATTGACGGCGATGGCCAGGATGAAATCATTGTGGGGCTGGGGCGGGTAAAAGATGCTCCTGGCATTCCGGGAGGATATTTTACAGTGCTTGATCAGGATTATTCCGTCATCGCCTGGGGGGAAGTGGAATGGCTGGATTACAATAAAATCAACGGCGAAACCCGACCGGCCTGCGGCGATATTGACGGGGACGGAATTGCAGAAATCATTATTGGGCTTGGCCCCGGAGGAGAGGGGCGCATGGAGGTTTTTAAATTGGTCGACCACCAGCTGAAACATTTCAAGTGGCTGCAGGCCGGATGGCAGGATTACAACAGGGGCAACGGCGAAATGCGACCAGCCTGTGGCGACCTGGACGGGGATGGCAAGGACGAGGTGATTGCTGGACTTGGACCGGTCAAGGACAATCCCGGAATTCCGGGCGGTATCTTTGCCATCTTTAATCAAACATCAGTCGGAAGTATGGACCTTCGGAATTCCAGTGAAAGCGATGCCAGCGGTTGGGGTGTGATCAGTTGGCCGGACTATAACCGTATCAGCGGAGAAAGCTGGCCAGCCTGCGGCGATGTCAATGGCGATGGCAAGGATGAAATCGTGCTGGGCCTTGGCAAGCAAGGCGAAGGCCGGTTCGAAATACTCGGATTTGACATGCTGCAGAATCGCTCTCAGCATATCGCCTGGCGGCAGAGCCAACTTTCCATGGGCGCGGAAGTCCACCCAGCCTGCGGTCGTGGGGAGCCAGATGCGGGAGCTGAAACAGTCCTCGGATTCAGCAAGGGAGGCGTTGGCTTTATGGAAGTGTTTGGAAATGCGGCTCTTAATTTTCAGCCAATCAGACAGGTGCAAACGCAGTTCAAAGCTTTCCATAAACAGGAGGGTGGGATCTGGCCTGCAGTTTTTCGGCTGAAAGACCAATAAAAAAAAGCGTGGGCTATTTTGATAGTCCACGCTTTTTTTTTATCTAAATCCTCAAGATATTTCCGAAGGATTGTTTAAATTATTATTCAACTGGTTAAAATTCATTGAAGCTGGAACAAAATCACCCTGCGCGGGTCTCCGACTACCTGGATATTCCGCACCATGTCTGATCTTGCCCCACATTGGTTCAGTTCTTGCGACCAAAAGATTAAACTCATGCAGTGGGGTAGGGTCTGGCGCCGGTAAGTTTAATAAATACTCTCTCAGGTCGGTTTGAGAGTTGGTTATTTTTAGTTTTTTCCGAATATTCTTCCGGTGGGTTTTCACCGTATCCATGGAAATAAAGAGCCGTTCCGCGATTTTTTCTGAATTCATGCCAATTTTGATGAGAGAAGCTACGCGAGCCTCCGTGGTCGTCAGGTTAGCGAAAAGCGGGCCTGCAGAACCGTTTGCTCCAGATGTCACATCCTGAAGCATGTTGATGATCATGTCCATTTCGATGGCATACTGGGCCATACGGATGTCGGATCGAATCTTTGCCAAATGCTGTATCACACCGGATTGGATATTTTGAGTAATACGGTTTAGGGCTTCGGCGCGCTCGAAATCCAGATTCTGCGCCAGGGTTGAAAAGGCCCTGTTGGTTTCTATCATGCGTGCAGTCAGAAATTCGAGTCTCTGTTTCTGCTCCAGCATTAAGGTATCATTGTGTCTCTGGTCCGCCAGTATTTGCTTCAAATGGCGATCCTTTTCCTGGAGCTGAATGACCCGAAGGAGGGAATGCTTCAGCAGTTCGGATTCTATCGGTTTCTGAAGGAAATCGAAGGCACCGTTTTGAATGGCCTGAATAGCTGTGTCCGTACCCGCATAGTTGCTCATGACAATGACTTTGGCTTCCGGAAAATTGTCCATGATGATGGGAATCCAGTTCATCGTAGTTCCGGTAGTTAGGCTGATATCCATCAGAAAAATATCGGTGGAAACACCGATTTCATACAATTTGCTCAAGGAGAATGGTGCGGGCGGAACAGAGGTGATGAAATTCCAACCAGCAAGCAGTTTTTCAATCATCTCACAGACGCCTGGATCATCATCAACGACGGTGATGCGATTTCCCTGAGGGCACTCCATGAGACTTTTCCTTCTACTATCAGGTACGGTTGCTCCGGAAACCTGCTGATCAGCAATTCCGTGGCTTGGGGAAGGCTCCTGTTTCATGCTGTTCGCTCCTTTCTGCTACCAGACAAGATCATTTCATTGAACCGCGCTATTATGTCTCGTTCTGTCATGGCTTCCTCCTTGTTCGGGATTGCGGAAAAGCGAAAAAGGTCCATGTTTTCAGTTTTGCGGTCAAGCTGTTTAGTTTAACGATTACCGGAGACTGTTACAGTTTTTATTTGATTTGTCCATAGAGGGATGTCTTCATTTTGTCTGGGTAAAACTCCCATCTGGGAGCTTTACCCATTTGTTCACAGGTGATTTGATACAGGAATAATAGGGGAGACTACGATTTCAGGAGGTATAGGTCGATCAGGCCAATCCTGGCTGCATACGTTTGATGGCGCTATGCACTTCAAGTTTTCGCATGATACTCTGCTGTTTTGTGATTATGAAAAATTTTTCGGCGATCTGTTTTGAGGGGGGAGGGATGGCGTTGTACACTTGAATCTGAATTGAAAGCCATTGCTTTTTTATATTTGAATTTCACAGAATGATATAAGCTGAACAAAATATGATCAGTTTTATATTAAAACAGATGACAATTTTCATCAGCTCAACTTCAGGGTATCAATGTCCTTTCTGAGTTTGTTCCGATAATAATTCACAGATACCGGGTTAGTCATGATCATATCGAGCTGGCGCGTGTGAAGGGTCAGATACCCAAGGATTTCCATCTGCTTTTCCATGTGCGCCATATCATGGTTTTCCAGGCGGGATACCAGATGGTCTTCCTTGATTTCGACCCGAAACCCCAACTCTTCCAGAATGTCTTTGATGAAATGCACGCGCCGGAGCTTCCGGTTGGTATCTGCAGCCCCTCCTTTGAATTGAAAACTGATGTAGTTTTCCCTGGGTCTTTCGCTGATCAAAGCCTCAATCGTTGAGAAATGATAGCCCAGTCGGGAACTCAGGCTGCAATAATGCCTGGAAATCATGAAATAATTGCGCTCCGAATAAGCAGACCGAATACCGGGGGTCAAGGCAGTGTTGGTCGTGGACTGGTACATCACCGCCATCATGCCCTTTCTGTCCATGGCAGGCGGACCATCCCATGGAATGGCGACAAACCCTTTCCAGAAGGACTTCATGGGAATGGAGTCAATGTTATCCAGGGTGACATATTTTCCCGGCGCCTCTTCCTTGAATCCGTCATCCAGATTCAATACCCACCATTGCATGGGAACCCGATAATAGAGTTGTTTGCTGGACCGTTCTGAAAAATTATGATCCTTTCCAAAATCAAACATTTCGATCACGGACTTTTCATGAATAAAGCGGGTAATGTCGTGAAAGGTGCTACAGTTGGCGGGGCAGAACTCGCGTGAGTCCGGATCCAGCAGGTGAAGCGGAATGATGTGCTGGCTAACCTGTTTCAGTATCTCATGTACCGGGCTGCCTTTCATGAGACAGGTTTTGGAAACGCCGGTATCGGAAAGCAGGACGGGAACCAACCCGTCGTAGACTGCCTGGCGCGAAGCATCCACAGTGATAACCTGACCCTGCTTTAGAATCGTTGCAGCATCCGGGATGCCGAACAGGGCCGGAACACCGAATTCCCTGGCCACATTGGCCAGGTGTCCGGCAAACCCGCCCTGTTCCGTAATCACAGCGGAAGCCCGAGTTAAAAGGGATGCCCACCGGGGAAGAGCCTGGCGCGCCACCAGTACAGCGCCTTCCGGAAAAGCCAGCACATCCACGCCCCGGTCTCCAAGATAAACTGGGCCGCTGCCGGCGCCGGGGCTTGCCGTGATACCTCCACCGACGATGAGCAGCTTTTTCAGCTCGGGATCGATCGTGGCATCTTCGGTTTCCACGGAGTTAATCTGTTTTAGCGGTCGGCTTTGTAGAATGTGAATCGCTCCGCTTCCGGAGATCGCCCATTCGATGTCCTGCGCCATACCATAATGACTTTCGATGCGGATGGCGATCTCCGCCAACTGCTGCGCCTGTTCGTCCGTCAAGCAGGGACGGGTGCTTTCTTCATCCGTCAGATCCACGCGGCAGACGCCTTCCTGGGGATAGCAGACGAATTTTCGCTCCTTAATGCAAATATCCTTTCGGACAATCGAAAGCTGAGGCTGTCTGGAGGCCACAAAAAGGTCGCATGCCACGCTGCCGTCCACCACCGATTTAGGAAGACCCCACACGGCATTGATGAAAATACTGTCATCCCGGTTCGAGACTGGGCTCCGGGAATATGTGACTCCGCCGGATACTGCATCCACCATTACCAGACATCCGACGCACATCAGGATGTCTTCGTCCCGAAAGCCCTTGTTCATTCTGTAAGTAATTGCCTGAAGGCTGTATTTGCTGGCAATCACTTCCTTATATGCCTGAAAGACATGTTCGAAGCTGACATTCAGCTCCGAGCGGTACTGACCGGCAAATGAGCTGCCTTCTGCATCTTCCCCAAGTGCGCTGCTGCGAAGCGCTACCGTTATCTTCCCACCGCTTTCGGCCTCCAGGTCTTCCCAGGCTCCGCTAATAGCTGCTTCCAGATCATCGGGAATCCGGGAGCGGATCACCATTTGCTGGATTTCGGCGCTGAACGAGTATAGATCCTCAATGTCATCGGAATCGATGGACTGAAGCTTGCGGTCGATTTCTACCTGAAGGCTGTTGTAGTCCATGAACCGTTTGAAGGCGGAGGACGTTATCACAAAACCCGCAGGAACTTTCAGGTGAATGCGGTTCTTGACTTCGCCGAGATTGGCCATTTTGCTGCCTGCGACTTCGGCCATGTCTTTGTCCAAGGCATTCAGGGGGAGAATCAGGCGACCGGTCGGCAGGGTTCTGGTTTGCTTGAGGATGGCGTTGACACTCTGTTCGATGGTAACGAACCGAGCATCCAGTTCTGCATATTTGTCGGGGGCCAACTGTTGGAGGCTCTGGATCATGCGAAACACATTGACAGAAATGGATGTAGCGCTGGACCGGACAAAGGACATGCTGAATGTTCGATCGCCCTGAAGGGCTTGTTCCATTTCCGCCATGACTTCCAGGGAACGGTTGTTGGCGCTTAACAGGAGCTTGAAATTATGATACCGCTCTCTGAACGCTACGCGAAGCTCTTCAATATTTTCGGGTTCTTCGGGCTTAGTATCGAAAGAAAACAGATTCTTGAAGAAATTACGGATTTTTTTCATGTCTGGGATGTATCGCAAAGAACGGTTAACCGGGTTAACTTCATGGTTTATCGAAAAGAGGTGATACAGGATACCCCGTATCACCTCTTTTTCAAACGGGATTTATGTGCAGGATTAATGTTCCAGCTTCAGCCCCCATCCTTCGAACATGAACAGAATAGCAAAGCCGTACCACATGGTGTAAACAACATAAAACACCAGTGAAAAAACAACAAGGCCCCATTTGGCGGAGATGTTTTCCGGTATGACCTTGTAGTAATTGTAGGAGCATTCAACGGCCCTTTTGTTGATATCGCCGATAAACTTGGTTTCAGCAAATTTCTTCTGTTTGTTCAGATCCTTGGTCAGGGCCTTTAATGCCATCCACCAGTTATACATGGACAGCCGTTCATCCATCTTGTACTTGTCTTTTACGGCTTCGCCCTTGTTATTGAACATCTGGTCCGAATCTTCCAGGCAGTTGGTCAAAATACTGCCCAAATCCCCGCTTACCTTGATTTCAGATCCTGTTACATTGACCATAACTCCGGATTTAAGGAACAGGGGAGCGGTTTCCATGGCCTGTTTTTCGTCCTTCATCACTACCGATGCGGTAATGGCATTTCCAGATTGCTTGGCAGCCTTTATTTTCAGATCCGGTATGTAATAGGCGGAGCCTTTTGAAATGGAGTTATAGAGCCCGTCCAGATAATTCAGGCCGTTTTGGCCGCCAAATACCGGTGAGAACATGATGACAAGAACCACGAGAAAGGCTACCATCAGCCCCACGCCACTGAAAAATTCTTTTTTGTTGGCTAACATCAGGCCACCTCCCCCTTAAGTTTTTTGATGTTCATCAGAAATGTGCCTATGACCCAGACCGCAAAAGTCCCGATCACAATGAAAAAGAGAACGCCGCCAATTCTATCCAGGAGAACGGAGGTCTCTTTGGAAAGGGCGATGAATTCCAGATCCGCCAGTTTCTTGGGAAGGGCAAAAAACCGGTTAACAAATCCAGCCAGAACCGACAATGCATAAAAACCACGAATGGTAATCCCGGGCACCACTTTGGTGACTAATGCGCCCATCTGGATTCCCAGCAGTGATCCCAGCAGCATGCCCATGGCCAGGGTGTAAAAAATAAATCCGTAAATGGCGTACTGGGTGATTCCGGCATACCCAGCGGTGAAGATGATCTGGAAAATGTCAGTTCCAACGGTCGTCAGGGAAGATACTCCCAAAACATAGACAAAAATCGGAAAGGTTAAAAACCCGCCGCCGACGCC
>Ga0194038_1000049_pt1 | contig 50409 bp, 47 predicted proteins | sample JunL226m_MetaG_FD_148630 | JGI IMG/M metagenome (GOLD analysis project Ga0194038, IMG submission 148630) | Anoxic zone freshwater microbial communities from boreal shield lake in IISD Experimental Lakes Area, Ontario, Canada - Jun2016-L227-6m | ecosystem: Environmental > Aquatic > Freshwater >... | reverse complement strand
GGCTAGCTGCGCATCACCCAATGCCTCTTGGATACTGCCCTTAATAGCTGGGTCATCTACCAACATCCCGCCTGCCAGTAAGCCTAATAAGCCTGCACCCAAAGTAATGATGATGGGAAAACGATCCATCACCTTTAAAAGCATTGCGCTACCAAAAATAATTAGGGGAATAGAAAGCCCAAGGCCAATAATTAAAAGCAACAAGCGGGTCTCTTCTGGCCCTTTTTGCGCTGCAGCTGCTACAGCCAAAACGTTATCTAAGCTCATCACCAAGTCAGCAATCAAAATGGTACGAATGGCTGACCAAATGCTTGACTCTGCCTTCATGTCTTCTTCACCACCGCTATCAGCGAGCAGTTGAATCCCGATATAGAGAAGTAATAAGGCGCCGACTATTTTCAGATAAGGCAAAGACAATAAGGCAACAGCTGTGATTGTCAGCACGATTCTCATAATAATTGCTGCGGCACTGCCCCAAAAAATGGCTTTCTTTTGTTGTGCAGGCGGCAAATTACGTGATGCCAAAGCAATAACCACTGCGTTATCACCTGATAACAAGATATTGGCTACGATGATTGATAAAAGTGCCGCCCAAAAGGTGGCATCTGAAAATGCTGAAAAATCCATATTGTCTCCCTACGTTTTTTGTTTTAACTACTTATTTTTAACTGATCGTTACTTTAAAAAAGATGCTACTGAACCCTTTTACTGTCGTAGCATCTTTTTTCATCGCCAATTACAACATAGCTTTTAGTAAAGCTGCCATTTCTGATGGATTCTTGGTTACTTTGAAACCACACTCCTCCATAACAGCAAGTTTGGCATCCGCAGTATCAGCACCACCAGATATCAATGCACCAGCGTGGCCCATCCGTTTTCCAGGAGGGGCTGTCACGCCAGCAATGAAACCAACTACTGGCTTTTTCATATTATCTTTGCACCAACGAGCTGCCTCAGCTTCATCTGGCCCGCCGATTTCACCAATCATAATGACGGCATCTGTTTCTGGATCATCATTGAACAATCTCATGATGTCGATGTGCTTTAAACCGTTAATTGGGTCACCACCAATACCAACTGCAGTGGACTGACCTAGACCAATTGCTGTCAGTTGGCCAACTGCTTCATAGGTTAGCGTTCCGGAGCGACTAACAACACCGATACGACCTTTCTTATGAATATGGCCCGGCATGATTCCAATCTTAATTTCATCGGGGGTAATAATCCCTGGGCAGTTTGGTCCTAGCAGCAAAGTTTTCTTGCCACCTTTTGCTTCTTTTGCCTTCATCTTATTGCGCACTTCAAGCATGTCACGTACTGGAATGCCCTCTGTAATACAAATCACGAAATCTAAGTCAGCTTCAACTGCTTCCCAAATCGCAGCGGCAGCACCTGGAGGAGGAACATAAATGACAGAAGTCGTTGCACCAGTTTGCGCAGCAGCTTCTTTAACAGTTCCATAAATAGGAATATTAAAAATAGACTCGCCAGCTTTTTTAGGATTTACACCAGCCACAAAACAGTTCTTGCCGTTTGCATATTCTTGGCATTTTTCAGTATGGAACTGACCGGTCTTACCAGTAATGCCTTGAGTAATGACTTTGGTGTTTTTATTGATCAAAATAGACATATTGAAATTCCTGAATTATTTGTTTTTGGCAACAGCAGCAACTACCTTAGTAGCTGCTTCAGCCATTGAATCGGCGCTAATAATTGGCAGACCGGAGTCTGCAAGAATCTTCTTACCTAACTCTTCGTTTGTACCCTTCATACGCACAACCAAAGGTACTGTGAGGTTGACTGCTTTACATGCAGTTACCACGCCATCAGCAATCACATCACAACGCATAATGCCGCCGAAGATGTTGACCAAAATAGCTTCAACGCTCTTGTTCTTGAGCATGATCTTGAATGCTTCAGTGACTTTTTCAGCTGTAGCACCACCGCCAACGTCCAAGAAATTTGCTGGCTCACCGCCGAACAACTTAATGGTATCCATGGTTGCCATTGCTAAACCAGCACCATTTACTAAACAACCAATATTTCCATCTAAAGAGATGTAAGCAAGGTCAAATTTAGAGGCTTCGATTTCTGCAGGATCTTCCTCATCAACATCACGATAAGCAACAATCTCTGGGTGACGGAACAATGCGTTTGGATCAAAGTTAAATTTGGCATCCAGGGCCTTAATCTTGCCATTGCCCTCAAGGATCAATGGATTGATCTCTACTAAGGATGCATCTGTATCCCAGTAGGTTTTGTATAGACTCTTAAATACATCACGCGCCATAGGAATAGAGGCTTCAGGAACGCCAATACCTTTTGCGACGATATCGCAATCTGCATCTGTCAAACCCACCATTGGATCAACAAATACTTTGATAATTTTTTCTGGATGAGATTCAGCAACTTCTTCAATATCCATGCCGCCTTCGCTGGAAGCCATGATCACATTTTTTTGTGTGCCGCGGTCAGTAACAATGCTGAAGTAGTACTCTTTTTTGATATCAGCGCCATCTTCGATTAAGAGGCGATTGACTTTTTGACCTTCTGGTCCTGTTTGGTGAGTCTTAAGTTGCATACCCAAAATTTCAGAAGCGTATTTTTTCACTTCGTCCATACTTCTTGCCAACTTCACGCCGCCGCCTTTACCACGTCCTCCTGCATGAATCTGCGCTTTAACAACCCATACTGGACCGCCAAGTTTTTCTGCGGCTTTGATAGCCTCATCCACACTGAATGCAGGAATGCCGTTTGGAACAGGCACATTAAATTGGCGAAGAAGTTCTTTGCCTTGGTACTCATGAATTTTCATAATTACTCCGAAACGGTATCTTTTTTAGCAAGTACTGAGGATTAATAAAACCGATGCTGCCTTAATCTCATACTTACTCTTGAAATAGCTAAATTAGCCAAAATTGAATAAATGCGAAGGGCTTGACCGACTCCATAAGTCTATCATGCTGCAACGCGGCAAACCCCCATTTTTAATCCGTAATTGCCCTAGTCAGGCTGCTTGCCACTGATGATCTTAGCCACCACTTCCGAACCAAAACCCTTGGAGGCCAAGAAACGGTATTGCCGGGCCCGCTCTTTCTGATCCACCGCTGTGACGCCATATTTACGAACCCAAAGATCGTAAGCCCTCTGAAACTCCGTCTCCTTTAGGGCTCCAAGCACCTTGGCAGACTGTTGGGAATCAACCCCGGCCCTTTCAAGCTCATCGACAATCTTGCGCATTCCATACCGCTCACTACGACGACGCACTAAAGCCTCAGCAAAACGTTCATCAGAAAGCCAGCCTCTAGCCTCAAAATCATCTAAAACTGCCTGGATCTGAATATCTCTTGATTCTGTAGTTTGCTCAGCCTGCTCGCCGCTCAACTTACCCCACCGAGCCTCTGATTCAGCTAATTTTGCAGCCAAACCCTTACGGCTGTATTCACGGACAGACAAAAGGCGCAAAGCCCGAGCTTTGAGACTCGGGCTTTGTTTCGCTTTTCTACTGCCTACTTCTGACATCGAATTATTCAACTTCCTCTTCTTCACTCAGCACATCAGTGACTACTGCGGAACCAGATTTGACACCTAACTTCGCACGAATTTTCGCCTCAATATCTTTAGCGATTTCTGGATTCTCTTTTAGGAACTCGCGGACATTATCTTTACCTTGACCAATGCGGTCCCCGTTGTAGCTATACCAAGAACCTGACTTTTCAACCAGGTCAGCCTCAACACCCATGTCAATGATTTCGCCTTCTCTAGAAATACCGGCGCCATACATGATGTCAAAAATAGCTTCGCGGAATGGAGGAGAAACTTTGTTCTTAACAACCTTCACACGGGTTTCATTACCAACAACCTCATCACCTTTTTTGATGCTGCCAATCCGGCGAATATCTAAACGCATAGAAGCATAGAACTTCAGTGCATTACCACCAGTAGTGGTCTCTGGAGAACCAAACATCACACCAATCTTCATACGAATTTGGTTAATAAAAATGACTGTTGTATTTGTACGCTTAATAGCACCCGTTAACTTACGTAAGGCTTGACTCATTAAACGTGCCTGCAGGCCTGGTAAAGAGTCGCCCATATCACCCTCAATCTCAGCTCTTGGCACCAAGGCAGCAACTGAGTCGATGACGATCAAATCAATAGAACCTGAACGCACTAAAGCATCTGCGATCTCTAAGGCTTGCTCACCAGTATCTGGCTGAGAAATCAATAAATTGTTTACGTCTACACCAAGACGTGAGGCGTACTGCACATCTAAAGCATGCTCTGCATCGATAAACGCACAAGTGCCGCCAAGCTTTTGCATTTCTGCAATCGCGTGCAAAGTTAATGTTGTTTTGCCAGATGATTCTGGGCCGTAGATTTCAATCACGCGCCCACGTGCAATGCCGCCAACTCCCAAGGCGATATCTAAACCAAGTGAACCGCTCGACACCACTTGAACATCTTGGTTAATTTCAGCATCGCCCAATCTCATGATTGAGCCCTTGCCAAATTGCTTTTCAATTTGCGCTAAAGCTGCTGTTAACGCTTTTTGCTTGTCGCCGCTCATTCCCTCAAATTCTGAGGAGGCTGATTTTCTTTTGTCATCCATGGCCATTTTTGATTCCTTTTCGCTTTATGTGGGGCTTTTTCCCGAAGTTTTATCTACTGTTTCACAACTTAGAAGTTACTGTATATAAAAACAGTACTATTTGCAAGCGACTTTTTAAAGGAATTTACGGATTTTTTACTAAGGCCTGTTTGACAGTGCTGTTATCCCAGTAGAAAAACAGGGGTATCGCGACGCCCCAGACGATGCCAATGAGGATAAAACCGGTCATTTGACCTCCAGGGCCCCATCCTCCAGCCCCCATCCGAATTCCAGCCTCATAGGAGAGTGGACCGCAAATGGCTCCCAAAATAGCCCCCAAAATAGGCCTACCACGTAACCAAGATAAAGAACCATTAATAGTAGTGGCCACTAACACCCAAAGGGTCCACATCCATAAAGGAGATAAATAAGGCGAGGGCCAGTCATCCCGGAAGTCTAAATAACCCAAATACATGATTAAGCTATCAGTCACAATTCCATAAAGGAGAGCCCTGCTTAGCAAGCGAAGCGACTCTTTGGGCTCGTCAAGACGCCAAATATGAAAGGCTATATAGACCCAGGTGGCCAGAACCGCCCAAAGTACCTGCTTATTGGCCGCGCCTAATACACAGGCAAACCAACCTAGCTGAAAAAAGACGAAATTCCAAAATTTGGCCATAGCAAGATTCTAGCTAGTCTAAGAAAAAGGCCACTGCCGGTGGGCAATGGCCTTTGGATTTGGTGGCGAATCAGGGATTTGAACCCCGGACCTGCGGATTATGATTCCGTCGCTCTAACCAGCTGAGCTAATTCGCCGAAGGAGTGATTATAAGGTCAAATTGCCATCAGAGCCAAGCTGACCTAAGTAAGGCTTTAGGATGATCTCAAAAAGAGGATTTACCTCTGATCTGGCTTGGCGACATGCCATCTGCCATTTCGGATTGGTAAGAAGCTACCATCATCAATTCCAACTTCTTCTGCGATACGCTGATTCATGATCTTATTCATAGCCATCAGCAGATCAGCATTCTTTTTCGGATCCATCGCCAAATTGTTCATCTCATTCGGATCGTTTTGTAGATCAAAGAGCTCTAAATCATTCTTAGCGATTAACTCTTCAAATGTGCTTGGGGTATTGAATTGCAATGGTGAAAAATATCGCGAGAAGCGATAGCGGCCATCAAACACACTGCGGATACCAACACGGTTTGTGAAGTTAGGCTGATGGGCATTCAAAATCTTTGCTGATTGCTTGTAGTCATACTTGCCAGACATTAACCAAGAATAGGTTTTTTCTGCCCAGAACCAGCTAGTAAACATCAACATATTAAAGTTAAACAAAGAGGCTGGTCTTGCCGAATCGACTTTGGCTTTTTCTGGATCTTTGAACAATGGCGTGAGATCTCGACCCTTCAGTCCCTGAGCTGCTTTTTGAATGCTAGCCTGGTCTTTACCCGTCATTGCCAAAATAGTGGTGGCTAAATCAATCTGCGAGGTGATTGCTTGACACTCTTTACCGCCTGGATAGGCTGGATGAATGATCATCAATGGAACATGGTTTTGCTCTTTGTAAGCAGTTGTGCCTTTACCGCGCATTTGATGAGTGCCACCTAGTTCACCATGGTCGGCAGTAAAGATCACGATAGTATTGTCTTCCATACCGCTATCTTTTAAGCCTTGCATAACGGCAGCCACATTTTCATCACTATCGCGCATGCAATTAAAATAATAGTCGAGCAACAATCTCCAGCGGCGATCTTCATTGGGCCATGTGCCCATGAGTAAATCCCAAATCTCTTGATAGAGTTTGTGTGCCTTTGGTCTACCAGGAGCATCTAAGGCTTGCTTACGACTTTCAGGCAATGGATAGTTGTCCCAAGTGGCCTTATATAACTCGGTAGTAGGCGGAGGCAATATAGTCATCGCATGCTTGGCGCCTTGCACAGGCTTGCCGGGTAAATCTGAGTTCACATAAGTCACATCATGCGGATTGACAATATTGACTGCTAAATACCAAGGCTGTTTTTTGGCTCTGAGTTCTTGGCCTTCGTTACGCAACCAGCCAATCGCCGATGAGAGTGTTAACTTATCAAAGGTATAGCCACCCTGCTGCTGATCCACAATATCTCCCACCCCCAGGAAATCATCAAAGCCATAACCCTTGATGATCTTGCGATAGGTATCCATCGGTGCGTCATAGGCTTTTTTAACAACATCCATATTGGCAGAAAGATGCCATTTGCCTTGGTAAGCACAGTGGTAACCCAATTCAGATAAGCGATGTCCAATTGTTTTTACTTTATGGGATAAATCAGGCTGCCAAAGAAAGTTGAGGTTATCAAAAATACCGGATTGCTGAATATGCAAACCTGTATAGATAACTGAGCGGGCTGAAGAGCACTGCATCGATGCTGCTTGGTGATTGGTAAAAGTAATGGCTTTTTTCTTGATCGCTTCACGGGCAGGAACTGGCATGGGCCACTTTGGGAAGAAGTGCTCTTGATCTACCAAAACAAACAAAATGTTGTAGCCGGCTGGCACAGTATTGGGTGCTATGGGGGGCGCTTTTGGGGTGGCCGATTGTGCTTGTGCACTTTGTATGCCAGCGGGTAGAAGTGTTGCCCCTAATGCTGCTGCTCCTGAAGAAAGTAAATCACGACGTCCTGGGCTTTTAGGTTCGTTACTCGAATTGCTTTTCATAGCTTTAACGTATTTATGGGTAGATGGGAGTGGCAAAATTGATTAAATCTACTATATCAATAAATAAATGAAAAGTCATAAGTGCATTGATGAGTTCTCAAGATCCCATTCTGTATGGTCTTAGTCTAAAAAATCGTAATATAGAGAGATGAAAATATATCTCCCAAGATTCCTGTTTTTGACCATCTTGAATGGTTTTCTGGCTTTGAGTGCCTCTGCAGCGCAAATTTTCGTTACTAACTACCCCTCAGAAGCCACTGCCAAGGTCTTTGTGACCAAGTATCAGTCAGAAGCCAACTGCATTGTTTATGACACACAGTATTCCAGTGATAACGAGCCAGGCGTGTGGTTCTATACCAAATATAAAGGTGATGCACGCGCAGTCATCTACTACACCCAATACAAATCAGAAGCTGACCTGATCGTGTATTTCACTAAATACAAAAGCGATGCCCGCTGTCGCTATTAAAGTTCAATAGCGCCTCAATGAGATTACTTTCCATTTCTATAGGTAAGGTTGCGCCCCTGTTTGGCAATCATCATCCTGATTACAAATCTGTTGCTTCAGCGATTCATAAAAAGAGCATTAGCACTCTAGAAAATCCACTCTCTGTTGAAATTAACTCTCTTGGAGTGAAAGGCGATGAGCAAGCCGATTTGAGTGTGCATGGTGGACTTGAAAAAGCCATCTATGTTTATCCAGCGGAGCACTATGCTTTTTGGAATGAACTCCTCACACGAGAAACGAAGAAGCCCACCGTTTTAGAACATGGTGCAATTGGTGAGAATTTCACGATAGAGGGCTTACTAGAAACAGAAGTCTTTATTGGAGACAAACTCTTCATTGGTGATCTCGAATTTGCAGTAGTCAAATTGCGTGAGCCCTGCTTTAAATTCAATGCCAAGCTTGCCTATAAAGGAGCGAGCAAAGCCATGGTGCAATCCGGCTTTTGTGGCTGGTATTTACGCGTTCTCAAAACGGGTACTTTAGCCGCAGGCGCGCAGATCACTATTATTCCTGGAGCAAGAGATATTTCTATTGCCCAGCAAAATCAAAAGCTATTCCAAAAAGGCAATCAATCGGATTTGTGGGAATAAAAAACCCGACCATTTTGTGGTCGGGTTTTTTAATTACTGCTGACTAAAGATGCTTAGTCATTTGCATAGATATCGACGTCTTTAGTTTCTTTAATAAACAGTGTACCGATTACCAATGTCATCGCAGCGATGATGATTGGGTACCAGAGACCGTAGTAAATATTACCGTTTTGCGCTACCAAGGCAAAGGAGATTGTTGGCAATAAGCCACCAAACCAACCGTTACCAATATGGTATGGCAATGACATTGAGGTGTAACGAATGCGTGTTGGGAACATCTCAACGAGCATCGCAGCAATTGGGCCATAAACCATGGTTACCAAGATCACCAAAATTACCAAGATACCAAGAACTGCAGGCAGATTTATAGCAGCAGGATCAGCTTTTGCAGGATAACCAGCCACATTCAATGCATCGCGAATGGCTTTCTTGAACTCTGCATCCTTTGCTTTCAAATCAGCAGGGGCCATTCCCTTAGCGGTATAACCCTGAATCTCTGTGTCGCCAATCTTCACAACAGCAATTCCACCGGCTGGGCCAGGAATGGTTGTGTAGCTTGCAGAGTTAGAGGCCATCACTTGCTTGGCAATATCGCAAGAGCTTGTGAACTTCGCAGTACCGGTTGGGTTGAACTGGAAAGTACATTCGCTAATATCAGCAGTCACGCTTGCTGGTGCAGTTGCCATTGCCTTTTCTAACGCTGGGTTAGCAAAGTGGGTTAAGCCATTAAACAAGGACACTGGTGTATTCGGGATGTACAAAATGATGGCTATCAACAATCCACCCATGATGATCACTTTACGGCCAATCTTGTCAGACAAGCTACCGAATACGATAAAGAATGGTGTACCGATGACCAGTGAAGCAGCGATCAACAAGTTTGCAGTCTTAGGATCTACCTTCAATACCTGAGTCATATAGAACAAAGCGTAGAACTGACCTGTATACCAAACCACGGCTTGACCTGCAACCAGACCAAGCAATGCCAAGATCACAATCTTCAAGTTCTTCCATTGAGCAAAGGACTCTGTCAAAGGCGCTTTAGACAATTTGCCTTCATCTTTCATCTTCTTGAAAGCTGGTGATTCATTCATCGACAAACGGATGTATACGGAAACAGCTAACAATGCGATAGAAGCGATGAAAGGAATACGCCAACCCCAAACATCAAAGTCTGGACCAGTGAATTCACGTGTGAACAAAATCACGAGCAAGGAGAGGAACAAGCCAAGAGTGGCAGTTGTCTGAATCCAAGATGTGTATGCGCCACGTTTACCGTTAGGAGCATGCTCTGCAACATAAGTAGCAGCACCACCATACTCACCACCTAATGCCAGACCCTGAAGCATACGTAAGGCAATCAAGAGCACAGGTGCAGCAACTCCGATTGTTGCGTAGTTGGGCAAAATGCCCACAATGAAGGTTGAGGCACCCATTAAAACAATAGTGACCAAGAAGGTATATTTACGCCCGATCAAATCGCCTAAGCGGCCGAACACCAATGCACCAAATGGACGCACGATGAAACCAGCCGCAAACGCTAACAAAGCAAAAATGAAGGCAGAGCCAGCATCTAAGCCTGAGAAGAATTGCTTGGCAATAACGGCAGCCAAAGAACCGTAAAGATAAAAGTCGTACCACTCAAAAACCGTACCTAAAGAGGAAGCAAAAATAACTTTGCGCTCTGCAGCGGTCATTGGGGCTGCTTTAATTGATGTTGACATCAGTAGCTCCTAACTATTTTCATTAAGTAAAAAACAACCCTGATTATGCTTTGAAAAAATCAAAAAAATCAATTACTTAGGGTAATTACTAATCGAATGCACTCGGGGTATTCCCGAGAAATGCTTATTTAACGGAATTTTATTAAACCCTGATAAAAATATGGATTAGCACGTCTTTGTGCGAACATGCACAAACAGGGTGCATATTTTTTCAAGCAAGTGCACACTTGCCTGAATCAGGGGCTTACATTTCGCTTTAATAGCTTTAGAAGTTAATAAAAAAGGCATTGTCAAAAATGCCCTTTCGTAAAAATTCAACAAGGAGCATATCAAATGAAAAGACGTGACTTTCTAGGTAAGACCGCACTTGGCGCAGCAGCTGGCGTATTGGCTGCACCTGCAATTGCCCAATCCATGCCAGAGGTGAAATGGCGCTGCTCCTCTAGCTTTCCAAAAAGCTTAGACACTATTTACGGCGGTGGTGAATTCATCTCCAAACGTGTGGCTGCTTTAACTGATGGCAAATTCCAGATCCGTATTTTTGGAGCAGGTGAAATTGTTCCTGCCTTCGGTACTGTAGATGCAGTTCAACAAGGAACTGTCGAGTGCACTCATACTGCTGGCTACTACTTTGTAGGTAAAAATAAAACGTTTGCTTTTGATACCACAGTGCCATTTGGTATGAATCAGCGTCAACAAAATGCCTGGATGTATTGGGGTGGCGGCTTGAAACTGCAACGCGAGTTTTTACGTGACTACAACATTATTTCTTTCCCAGCAGGTAATACTGGAACCCAGATGGGTGGTTGGTTTAAAAAACCAGTGAAGACCGTTGCAGACCTGAAAGGTCTCAAAATGCGAATCGCTGGACTTGGTGGTGAAGTGATGTCCCGTCTGGGCGCCATTCCACAACAAATCGCTGGGGGTGATATTTATCCGGCACTTGAAAAAGGCGTGATCGATGCGGCTGAGTGGGTTGGCCCATATGATGATGAGAAGTTAGGCTTCTACAAAATTGCTCCTTACTACTACTACCCAGGATGGTGGGAAGCTTGTTCGATGTACTCCATGTACGTGAACATCAAAGAATGGGAAAAATTGCCTAAGCAATATCAAGAAGCTTTTATATCCGCTTGCGCAGAATGCAACATCGACATGATGGCTGAGTACGACTACAAAAATCCAATCGCCTTGCAAAGCTTAATTAAGAATGGCGTTAAGTTGCAGTCTTACTCCACAGATATTATGAAAGCAGCCTCTAATGCTGCTTTTGAAATGTATGAAGAAGAAGCGGCGAAAAATCCATCGTTCAAGAAGATTTATGAGCCATGGAAAAAATTCCGTAACGACCAAATGCTGTGGAATAAAGTTGCTGAGCAAACCCTCATGAGCTTTATGTTGACTAATCCGGTCAAATAAAACCTTATTGAGAGTCTGATATGCCAAAACAATTTTTAGTTTTTGCAAGCTTCGTTGATCGCTTAAATGACCGTTTTGGTGTATTAGCAAGTTGGATGGTTCTTATTGCCGTACTGGTCAGCACCGCAAATGCGCTGATTCGGTACGGCTTTAATTTGAGCTCCAACGGTTGGCTAGAAGCACAGTGGTATTTATTCTCCGGCATGGTGATGTTTGGTGCCGCTACTACCTTTCGCATGAATGAACATGTGCGCGTAGATGTACTTTATGCCATGTATCCCAATCGAGTTCGCCTCTGGCTAGACTTTTGGGGGGGTATTGTTTTCTTTCTGCCAATGACCACCATTATTGGCTACTACTCCTGGGAATTTTTCATCACTTCAGTCATTCAAAATGAAACCTCGAGTAATCCAGGAGGCCTGATTCGTTGGCCAGTACGCGGGGTAATTACCTTAGGATTTTTCTTATTAACGCTCCAAGGTCTTTCCGAAATCATTAAGCGCTACGCTGCTTTGACTGGCATGATTCAAATGGATCCTAAGTATGAAAGACCACTCCAATGATTAGCCAAGATTTGATGGCTCCCATTATGTTTGGGGGTCTGATTGTATTTTTATTAATTGGGTATCCAGCTGCATTTTCACTTGGCGCTGTTGGCTTATTCTTTTCTTTCATTGGTATCGAGATGGGCATGTTTCAGCCCACCTTCTTACAAGCGCTACCAGATCGCGTATTTGGTATTTTGTCGAACGATCTATTGCTCTCCATTCCCTTCTTTACTTTCATGGGCGCTATTTTGGAGAAGTGTGGATTAGCAGAAGACATGCTTGAAGGCTTGGGGCAATTATTTGGTCCAATTCGAGGTGGCTTAGCTTATGCCGTCATTATTGTTGGTGCCATTCTAGGAGCGATTACTGGAACGGTTGCTGCATCTGTGATAGCGATGGGTCTGATCTCATTACCAATCATGTTGCGCTACGGCTATAACCCCCGCGTAGCTACCGGTGTTATTGCCGCATCGGGAACTATTACTCAATTGATCCCACCATCACTCGTCTTAATTGTGTTGGCTGACCAGTTAGGTAAGTCAGTCGGTGATATGTATGCCGGCGCAATTGGGCCTTCAATCATTCAAATAGTGCTGTTCTGTTTGTTTATTTTCTTCTTGTCGATTTTTAGGCCGCAGGACGTACCTGCACTTCCACCAGAAGCGCGCCCAAAAATTGATTGGAAGTTGTTTAAGAAAATTCTATGGGGCATTGTTCCTTCCATCGCCCTGATCTTCTTAGTACTCGGAACGATTTTGATGGGACTAGCAACGCCAACCGAAGGCGGCGCTATGGGTTCTGTTGGAGCCCTAGTTCTCGCCGCCATGAATGGGCGCCTACAAAAGACTTTGGTTTGGGATGCAATGACATCCACTATGCGCATCAACGCCATGGTGATCTTTATTCTGATTGGATCAACTGTGTTTGGTTTGGCATTCCGAGGAGTGGATGGCGACTTGTGGATTGAACACCTCTTATCTGGCTTACCAGGTGGACAAGTTGGCTTCTTAATTGTGGTCAACTTGTTTGTCTTCTTCTTGGCCTTCTTCTTGGATTACTTTGAGATTGCCTTCATCATCATTCCACTGCTTGCTCCAGTTGCACAAAAATTAGGAATTGATTTGATTTGGTTTGGTGTGCTTCTCGGCGCCAATATGCAAACATCCTTCATGCATCCGCCCTTTGGATTTGCTCTATTTTATTTACGGGGAGTCGCACCAAAATCAGTTAAGAGCTCCGATATTTACTATGGGGCTCTGCCGTGGGTTGGCCTACAACTGATTCTAGTAGCCATCATCATCTTCGTCCCAGAAACTGTCACCTACTTTGTTGATAAGCCTGCTATTGCAGTTGATGCCAACGCAATCTCCGTTGATCCATTGGCTGGTGTCGAGCAAAATGAGATCACAGTAGACTCTAGTTCAGAGATCGAGCGTCAGTTGCGAGAAAATAAATAAAACTAAAAAAGTAGGGCCAAAAAATAGAGGGGTTTTGTAATGCAAGCAAAGTGGGGTATTCAAGGGATGGCGGTTGCGCCGCACTCTCTCGCTTCTGAATCAGCATTAGCAGTTCTGAGAGAAGGTGGTAATGCATTAGAGGCAATGGTCGCTGCGGCAGCCACTATTGCAGTTGTCTATCCCCATATGAACTCCATTGGTGGTGATTCTTTTTGGGTGATTCATTCACCTGGTAAGGCAATGGGTGGAATTGATGCATGCGGTGCTGCTGCTGGTTTAGCTAGCAAGCAATGGTATGCAGAGCGCGGCATTACTAAAGCCATCCCGTTTCGTGGACCAGTGGCAGCAAATACGGTTGCCGGTACGATTTCTGGATGGGGTGCGGCACACAAACTTTCTAAGAAAGGCCTAGGCGGCAAGATTCCTTTATCCCGCTTATTAGCTGATGCCATTCATTATGCAGAGACAGGAATACCAGTTACCTATAGTCAATCGAGCTTAACTGCAAAAAAACGGGAAGAGCTGAGCCCGATACCTGGGTTCGCTAAGACCTTTCTAGTGAATGGCAAAGCACCAGCTGTGGGCAGCATCTTTAAGCAAGAGCGCCTAGCAAAAACCTTGCGCCAAATCGCCGCCAAGGGGACAGATGATTATTACCGCGGTGATCTCGCTAACTTACTAGCAAAAGAGCTGACGGATATTGGTAGTCCACTAAGATTAGGCGATCTGCATCGTCACCATGCAAAACTGATAGACCCGCTTGAACTGAAACATAGTCTTGGTAAGGTCTACAACATGGTGCCGCCAACCCAAGGCGTAGTGTCCCTCATGATCATTGGCATCTTGGATCAATTGAACTTAAAACGCTTTAAGGTTGATAGCACTGAGTATGTTCATCACTGCGTTGAGGCAACCAAGCAAGCATTTAAGATCCGCGATCAATTTGTAACTGATCCTGCTTATATGACAAAAAATGCGCAATCTTTTTTGTCGCCGGCCTTTCTAAAAAAACTGGCTAAGAACATTAACCCTAATAAAGCTTCGCCTTGGGGTCAGGGTAAAGGTCCAGCAGATACGATTTGGATGGGTGTGATTGATGGTGATGGCAACTGTGTCTCATTTATTCAAAGTATTTATCACGAGTTTGGTGCTGGCATTGTTCTACCGAAGTCGGGGGTAAATTGGCAGAACCGCGGGTGTAGCTTCTCATTAGATCCCAAGACTCTGAATCATCTCGAGCCTTATCGAAAACCTTTTCACACACTGAACCCAGCCATGGCTTTATTTAAAGATGGTCGGTCAATGGTCTATGGAACGATGGGTGGCGATGGTCAACCACAAACACAATGCGCGCTGTTTACTCGCACCGCCACTTATGGACTCGATCCACAAGATGCAATTAGTCGACCCCGCTGGTTACTTGGTCGCACTTGGGGTCAAACTAGTGATAGTTTGAAATTAGAATCTCGCTTTAGCCCATGGGTTGCAAAAGAACTCCATGCAATGGGGCATGAAATTGAAATGCTTGATGCGTTTGATGAGACCGTGGGTCATGCAGGCTGCATCATTCGCGATCCTTCAGGCACCTTGCGTGGTGGCTGGGACCCTCGCAGCGACGGGGCAGTTAGCGCGTTTTAGTAATGAACATTTTAGGTACGCGCAGGTCCCAATGAATCGCGGCTGCGCGCAATCCAAATATACCCAGCATACAAAAAATAGATCCTTCGAGTGCGTATTGCGGAAGAAAATTGAGAATAAGTACGTAAGCACAACATCCTAAGGTCACTGGAATAGCGTAAAGCTCGTGGGACATGATGAGTGTTTTTCTACCAGCCAAGATATCTCTTATTAATCCGCCACCAATAGCAGTAATAACGCCCAAGATAACTGGTGCTACCGGCAATCCAAAATCCATAGTCCATGCCTTATTAGCCCCTTGAATAGCAAACAGAGCTGCCCCAAAACCATCGATATATAACATCCACCGATATATCTGTGGCTGAGTAAAAAAAGATTCCGCAAGAAATGTCAGCACGCTTGCGCCTATTGCTATCCAAACATAAATTTGATTCTCAGACCAAAAAACTGGGGCCTCCAAAATCATATCTCGAATCGTACCGCCGCCAATGGCAGTAATCACCCCAAGAACGAGGACACCAAAAAGATCAACACCACGGTCAGCAATTGCTAAAACGCCGGTAACCGCAAAGGCCATCGTTGCAACAATGCCAATCCAAAAATTAATCTGTTCCATAAGAAAGAGTCTAAAGCAATTGCAATCTACTTCACCTAAATTAAGTTCCTGCATATACTGAGAGCCATGAGCATAAAGAAAGCACTGATATGAAACCTAAGCTTTATAGCTACTGGCGCAGCTCTGCCGCCTTTCGTGTTCGCATTGCCCTCAATCTCAAGGGCATGCAATATGAGGTGATACCAGTCCATCTCAACAAAAATGGTGGCGAACAACTGTCTGAATCGTATGTCAGTAAAAACCCAAATCGCCTCGTTCCTTTATTGGAGGATGGAGAACAAAATATTCATCAATCACTTGCCATCATTGAATACCTAGATGAAATTCAAGCAGGGCCGGCCTTATTACCAAGCTCTCCAAGCGATCGTGCGTGGGTGCGCTCACTTGCCATGGATATTGCTATTGATATTCACCCCATCAGCAATCTGCGCGTACTGCGTTACCTCATCAAGCAGGTAGGCGCCAGTAGTGAGCTAAAAGATGCTTGGTATCAACATTGGATTAAGTTGGGACTAAATAGTATTGAGCAGCAATTAAGTACTGATTCACGCTGTGGTAAGTTTGCCTTTGGCGATCGGCCTGGCCTGATTGATATTTGCTTAGTTCCTCAAATCTTTAATGCCTTGAGTATGAAGATGGATATGAGTGCTTATCCTACTCTGATGAAGATCTTCAATGAGTGCATGAAGCTTCCTGCTTTTATCGATGCCTCTTGGGAAAAACAAATTGATGCAGAAGGGCCAAATCCCTCTATTTAGTTTGGGACTCCATCATTTTGATAAGGGCATATACCGATTCGTTATATGGCGTTGCAATACCGTGCTTCTTACCCAATTGAACAACATAGCCATTCAAAAAATCCATTTCGGTCAATTTTCCTTTGGCTAAATCTTGAGCAGTTGAGGAAACTTGAGTAACCATCGTAGTCGCTATTGAATCGTTAGCCGCCTGCGCTTCTGACATACTAATATTGACATCCTCGAGCGCCGCGATAGCAAGAAACTCTTTTGTAATTTCTTGAATTAGTTTGACAACACCGGGGGACTTGACCATCTCTCCATAAGAAATCTGACCAATACCAGAGATTGCATTAAAAGAACAATTCACTAAAAATTTCAACCACATCTCTCTTTTGATTTGTGGGGCGATAGAGCAAGGGACACCTACCCCTTCAAAAAGTGTGCAAATCTCTTGGAGATTTTTATCGTCTACAGGTGATGTACTACCAAGACCGCCAACTAGTAGTTCGCCACGACCATGATGTTTCATGGTTCTTTGGCTAATCATCCCAGCAGCAACATAGACTACTGCAGCATAAATAGGATTGCTAATAATGTTAGAGGCAAGCTCTATGTTTGCCACTCCATTTTGTAAGCTTAAGACAACCGCTTTGCTTGGTAAGGCTGATTTAATTTGCGTAAGCGTGTCTTCTGTATCTAAAGATTTCACGCTCAGGAGAACCAAATCTGCATCCCCCAAAAGAGAAAGATCAGAGCTTGCTTTCACCTTGACTGTTTCATGAAATGCTTTGCAATCCATCTCTAAGCCATGCTCATTTAAGGCTTCTGCACGTTTTGGCCTTGCGATAAATGTGACATCATGATGGGCGCGAGCTAACATGCCACCAAAAAAACAACCGACTGCACCCGCCCCTAATACGTATATTTTTCTATAAATCAAGTACTAATGTTCCGCTTTTGATGTGTGAGATACAAGGAGTCAAGTACTCCTCATGTTCAGCCTCGCTCAAAATACAATCCCCATGCTCCACATCACCGCTGATGTATCTTGTCTTACAAGTGCCGCACAAGCCTGATTGGCAAGAAGTAGGCACCTCAATACCCATTCTTGCCAAAGCATCGATGATTGATTCGGCTCTCGTGAGACTGATTTTTTGGCCAGTACTCAAAATCTCGATCACTAACTCTTCAGAGTCATCGCTAGAAATGGTATTCACTTTTTTGTCTCACTCCACAAAAAGAATGGGCTGCAATAGCAGCCCAGGTCTTCTGATCTTTAGATTAATGTTTAAATTGTGCTTTTGCAGTTTGCTCAAGCTCTTCCATTTTTTGTTTCACGAAGTCAGTACGCTCTTTACCTTTGTACTGCTCACTTTCCGTGAGAATGGCGATTACCCCTTTCGCTACAAAGCGTCTTTGCAATACTTCTTCTTCAGTAGTAGCACCAATGGGTAGCTCAAATACAGTCCCAGAGCAGTAGCTATTCGGTGCGCCATTCAATTCCTTTAACCATTCAGAAAATGCTTGTGCGCTAGCAGCAGGATTAGAGCCGCGTACAGCATCGCGCAACATTTTTCTAAATAAATAAGGACCGGCATCAAACTTCGTAGGATTTTCTAGCGCATGAATAGCAATTGGTCTTTGACTAATAATCGCTTCATAGTCCCCAGGCGCATATTGGGCCATTTTGTAATTAGACCTTGCTCTATGATCAGAAGGAATCTCCACAATATCGTTAATCGTGTGCTTACCGAAACGCTCGGCTCTTCTTAATGCAACTTGACCATCTAAAAAGTCAATTGACTCATATCCGACCAACTCTTTTTGTCCAATGCCACGAGTATCAATCCCAGGACCCATTACACGCCAACCAATCATTTTGCTATTAACGTCATCGACTGGAACAGTCCAGCGGATGATATGAAAGCGGCTAAATAATTTCTTATTGGAGCCATCTTCAGAAGTGTAGGCATGCAAACTGAGGTTTGGGAGGACTTGATGCTGAACACGGATAAACAATTTATCGTTATCGACTCGACGTGCACCAGAACAGGCTAAGCCTCGTCCACCATGGATTGGTACAAACTGCATATCTGGATGCACTTCCATGGTTGGGGAACCGACTTCATCAAATGTCGTCCCTTGAAAATGACCACCAACGACATTTTTAGCTGAATGTAATTCAGCTGTATGAAAATTATCTGCTGCATTGTCTTGGACCTGCAACCAGTTGCAGTGCTGAAAATTACTGTAAGGAACGAGCTCATCGCCTGGAGCTACTGTGAAATCAGATTCCCACTCCGGAAATGGAGGCTCTTGATCAGGGGGGCCCATATAAGCAAATACCAAGCCATTTCTTTCAAAAGCTTTATAAGCTCCCTGCTGAATTGAGCAAGCATACTTTTTTGCTTCAGCTTCTTCACCCTTAGGGAAAGGCGCATTCAAGCAAGTACCATCGACATCAAATACCATACCGTGATAACAGCACTTAATGCCATGCTCTTGAATCTGTCCATACTCTAGTGATGCACCCCGATGTACGCAATGCGCATGTAAGACACCAACGCGTCCACTGCCATCACGAAAAGCGACTAACTCTTCACCCAAAATAGTTAAAAACTTTGGTGTATCAGTTAACTCAATGGACATGCAAACAGGATGCCAAAAGCCACGCATATACTCGCCCATGGGTGTCCCAGGGCCAACTTCGGTGAGCTCTGGATCATGGCCCGGCACTTTATTGGTGTAGTAGCCGCCATAGGGAACTAATTTCTTGGGCGTTACAGGTCCCGCAGATGCGCCGACCTTTTTCTCCGCTTGTTCCTGTTTACTTGTCATTACTGCTACTCCTATTGATTAACTAGCTATATCTTAAAACTGTTCGATTACTCAAACATATCTGGCTGGTTTTCTTTTAGATAACCCCAGATTGGTTGGAAATGCAGCCAGCCAATGTACTCGCTGCCCACGTGTTCACGACTGTAACGTGCCGTCTCTGGTGATAACAACACAGGCTTAATGCCTGTAGCCTCAACCATCATCTGCTGCTTGCAACAACGCTCTAAGGCGATAAACCAAAATGCTGCAGCCTCAATACTGTGACGACTGACTGTTAACAAACCATGATTACGGTGAATAATGGCTTTTACTTTTTTCAGCGATCCCGCTACGTTATATCCTGAATTATCCTCTACGGCTACTTGACCAGCTTGTTCGGCCAAAACCATATGATCCTCGAAGAATGCTGCAGCATCTTGCGAAATTGGATCTAATGGCTTACCAAGCGCTGCAAATGCTGTTCCATATACTGTATGCGCATGACACATAGCAACGATATCAGGATGTTTTTCATGAACTGCTGCATGCAATACAAATCCAGCACGATTTAATGCATGCTTGCCTTCCAAAATCTTACCTTCATGATCAGCCAAAATTAAATTAGAAACTTTGACTTGATCAAAGTGCACGGCCATTGGATTGGTCCAATATAGATTTGGATGCTCTGGATCACGAACCGTTAAATGCCCAGCAAATCCATAGTCAAACTTTTCAAGAGCAAATGCTCTGCATGCCGCAACTAAGCGCTCTTTAAGATGCTGACGTTCCTGGGCAAAATTCTCAAATTTTGGCTGGTAAGGAAAAATTTGCGATTTGTCTTCAGGTTGATAAATCGACTCTCTACCGCCTAAGTCCAATTTACGTTCTTTCTCCATTACTTCAGCCATGTGAATTCCTTTATCTAATATGCAAGCAAATTGGGTGTTTTGAGAAAACTCAAAATATAACTAAGCCGTAATCATGGGCTTTCTTGATGGTTTTGACAAACGATAAGTATTCATGAATAGATGAATATAAATCATGTATATTATATTTACATGAGAAAAATCCCAAATTATGTTCTTTTGCGCGCTTTTGAGGCTGCTGCACGCCTTGAGAGCTTTACCTTGGCCGCTAAAGAACTCCATCTCACTCAGTCGGCCATTAGTCATCAAATTCGAGAGTTAGAGGATTATTTTGGCAAACCCCTATTTTTGCGTAAGAACCGCAAAGTGGAACCTACAGCCGAGGGGCGCCGGCTACAAGATTCACTTTCGAGAGTGTTTGATGTCATTGAAGCAGCATGTAATGAAGTCACTCTTGCCCCAAGCTCCCAAGTCCTTGCTTTGCACTGCTCTCCTAGCTTTGCCGCAAAGTGGCTTAGCCCAAGACTGCCAGAATTTATTAAAGATAATCCCGACATTACCATTCGACTCACATCAGGAGCTGAACCGATCGACCTTTTGCGCAATCAAGAAATTGATATTGCTATCTCGTATCAATTTACCCATGAAGGGCCTGGCATCACCTCTATCTCTTTAGGGGAAGAAAAGATTGCTCCCCTATGTGCGCCGGAATTGATTGATCCCGACATTCCCATAGAAGAACTCATGAGCAAGCTGACGTTGATTGAATCCTCCTTAAATCTCCATACTTGGGAGCAATGGTTTGAAGTCAATCACCTCAATAACCCTTCTACTAGGAAAATGTCGTTTGATCGTGCTGCACTCTCAGTGTCAGCAGCTGTTGATGGCATTGGTGCAGTTCTAGAAAGCGTGCGTTTTGCCGAAAGAGAGCTCTCACGGGGAGAACTCGTGGAGCTTGGACAAGGAATTTTTTTGCCTACTACTGATCGCACGCACTTTTTATCGTTTAGATCGAATGCAAAAAACAGTCAAAAAATCAAACTTTTTAAAGAGTGGCTGTGTACTAAAGCAGGGGTTTCTGCAAACTAAAACAGGAGTGCGTTTTTATTAGGAGAATAATTTTTCCATTTCACGCCGAAATAAAATGGCTTGTTGAGTGGCATCGTAGTCAACGTCGCTCCAGCACACAGGCTTTCCTGCTGGGATATCTTTATTTAGAATCATGTTATGAGCCAGCCCAATTGGAAGGGCTCCAAGCTTTAATGAATCAGCCGCTGTCATAAGCTTTCCATAAACAGTAAAGCCACCTTCTCCATCTAACTTCTCACCAACTTTTAATGCCCGCTTAGCAGTAGCAACAACATCACCCTTCCAATCGCCAGTGGCCCCTGTAGCTTCTCCGCGAACCGCAATACTTGCAACAGAGATGCCCAACTCCAAACCAATCAAGTGGTATGGCTTATACATCGCAGCATATTTACCAGTGCTATCTGTTTTTAATCCATATTGTGCAAAGCAATCAATCACGTATTGACTGGGCGCTTCGAATACTGCGTACACTCCCCAGCGCAGATCTCTAAACACTGGTCGACCATCTCTCTCAACAGAGGACACTACTTCAACAGTGCCTTTTTGGGTCAGGATGCCCCCCTCAGTAACGGGTCTGAATATATGTGGCAGGTCATCTACCCCACAAGGTGGAAACTCCAAGCCATTGCTTGGAGGATTTAAGTCACAAGCATTAGATACTGCAGCCATTTCGAGCGCTGATTTAGTTCCATCCAAAAATGAATTGAACATTTGTGCATTAAAGTCACCACCTGCCACTTGTTCTTCAGAAAAACCATAATGACCCCAGACTGTATCTGGCGTGGACTGGTGGTAAATAGGCAAATATTTAGTTCCCTTACCTGCACACACCACTTCTAACCCAATTGTTCTGGCCCAATCTACCAATTCTGCAATGAGGGCAGGCTGATCGCCTGAAGCCATTGAGTAAATGACGCCCGCCTCTGCCGCTTTGCGCGCAAGCAATGGTCCAGCTAAAACATCTGCCTCTACGTTGACCATGATGATGTGCTTATGATGATCAATACATAGCAGCGCATGACGGATACCAGCAGATGGACTACCGGTAGAGTCAATCACGATATCAATGTGCTCACTAGCAATCATTTTTTCTGCATCATCAGTCACAAAGGTAGCCCCTGACTTAGCCGCATCCAAGAGAGAGGTAGCGCTATAACGAGCCGCATCCCAGCCTACTCGCGCAAGAGATTCTTTTGCACGAGTAGGGGAGAGATCGGCAACAGCCACCAGATGAATACCTGGGGTACGCGGTACTTGCGAGAGATACATAGAGCCAAATTTGCCAGCGCCAATGATGCCCACACGCACAGGATTATTGCTAGCGGCACGCGCTTTGAGCTTTTGAATAAGGGACATCTAAAAATCTCCAGTGAATTCGGTAATAGGTAATAGTAAAGTCATCATAAGGCATCAGGAAAAAAGATTATTTTTTCAATGCTTCTTTTGCTACTTTATAAATACTATCTGCATTGACGCCAAAATATTCTCGCAATGCTGCCCGCGTATCACTCCTGCCAAAACCATCAGTTCCTAAAGTGATATAGCCCCTACCTTCAGGAATATAAGCTCGAATACTTTCGGGAAGCGCATGCACATAGTCTGTAGCTGCCACGATAGGGCCGCGACCTTGGGCGAGTACTTGAGTAATAAATGCTTGTTCGGCATCAGCTTTACCTGAGAGTCTGGCCTGCTCTTTAGTCTTACCATCCCTAGAGAGCTCACTCCAACTCGTCACACTAAAGATATCAACATTCACCCCAGTATTGGCCAGAATATCGGCAGCCTTGAGTACTTCAGTCATGATTGCACCAGAGCCAAGTAAAGTCACAGATGACTTACCATCGCCTTGAATGGCATTAATCGTCTTTAATTTATAACAACCCCGAATTACTCCTTCAGCTGCGCCCTGCGGCAAATCAGGTTGTGCATAGTTCTCATTCATGAGCGTAATGTAGTAGAACAAATCTTTTTGATCAATCAACATGTCGCGCATGCCTTGATCAACAATCACGGCAAGCTCTCCAGCAAACGCAGGGTCATATGCCTTGCAATTGGGGATAGTTCCAGCAACGAGCTGACTGCTACCATCTTGGTGCTGCAAACCTTCGCCGCCTAGGGTTGTTCTACCAGAGGTCGCGCCCAACAAAAATCCTCTAGCACGTTGGTCAGCAGCTGCCCAGATAGCATCACCAATACGCTGAAAGCCAAACATAGAGTAGTAGATATAGAAAGGTAACATTGCAATACCATGCACGCTGTAGCTAGTAGCTGCAGCAGTCCAGCTAGCAATTGCACCCGCTTCGCTAATTCCTTCTTCTAAAATTTGCCCATCTAAAGCTTCACGATAGCTTAGTACTGAACCAATATCTTCTGGCTCATACCGTTGACCAACGCTCGAGTAAATCCCCACCTGCTTAAATAGATTAGCCATTCCAAAAGTGCGTGCCTCATCCGCAACAATCGGTACTACTCGAGGACCAAGCTCTTTATCTTTTAGTAAATTACCAAGCATGCGCACAAAAGCCATCGTAGTCGACATCTCTTTATTTTCAGCCTTGATTGCAAAGCTCGCATACGAAGCGATATCAGGGACATTTAACTGCTCGCATTCTGAATAACGCTTAGGCAATTGACCACCAAGCTTATTGCGCTGTTCTTTTAAATATTTCAGCTCTTCGCTAGCTTCATCAGGCCTAAAGAATGTGAGACTTGTTGCTTGCTCATCAGTTAAAGGCAAATTAAAGCGGTTACGATATTCAATCAAAGCCTCATCGTCTAACTTTTTTTGACTATGGGTAGTCATTTTCCCCTGGCCAGCATTGCCCATGCCATACCCTTTTTTGGTATGGGCCAAGATCACAGTTGGCTGACCTACATGATCTGCCGCAGCCTTATAGGCCGCATGGATTTTGACTAAATCATGGCCACCTCTTTTGAGTCGATCAATTTGTTCATCTGTCATACCTTGAGCAAGACGAGCTAGCTCTTCGTTTTGACCGAAAAAGTTTTTACGATTAAAGCTGCCATCTTTTGCGGCAAATGTTTGCATTTGGCCATCAACAGTTTGCGCAAAAGCTTTTACCAATGCTCCGGTAGTATCTCTTGCAAATAAGCCATCCCAATCGCTACCCCAAACCAACTTAATCACATTCCAACCAGAGCCTCGGAACAATTTTTCGAGCTCATCAATGATTCGGCCATTGCCACGCACTGGACCATCTAAGCGTTGTAAGTTGCAATTGACTACCCAAACCAAGTTATCGAGCTTTTCTCTAGAGGCTAAGGTTAAGGCGCTCATACTTTCTGGTTCGTCCATCTCGCCATCGCCAAATACACCCCATACTTTTCTAGTAGAGCAGTCTAATAATTTGCGATCGCTGAGATAGCGCATAAAGCGGGCATGGTAAATAGAACTAATAGGTCCAATTCCCATTGAGCCGGTTGGGAATTGCCAAAAGTCAGGCATCAACCACGGATGGGGATAACTTGATAAACCTCTCGCTCCCGATTCAGGTGCAGTAATCTCGCGTCTGTAATGCGCTAGATCATTCTCAGTAAGTCTCCCCTCTAGGTAAGCACGTGCATATACTCCTGGAGCGCTATGCGGCTGGAAGAAAACTAAATCGCCGCGCTCTTTTGCATCTCCGCCCTCAGTTCTAGCACGAAAGAAATGGTTAAACCCAACCTCAAATAAATCAGCGGCACTGGCATAACTAGCAATATGACCGCCCAACTCTCCATAAGCCTCATTAGCTTTTGCCACCATTGCGAGTGCATTCCATCTCATAAGAGATGCGAGCTTTTCTTCAATCGCAAGGTCTCCAGGAAATTCTGGTTGCTCATCTACAGGGATCGAATTGATATATGGTGTAACTAAATCAGGGACCCAATTAATTTGGTTTTTATTAGCTAACTTTACTAAATTATCCAAAATGAATTTGGCGCGTGCACTATCACCCGATGCCAATAGATCCATAAAGGCATCATTCCATTCCGCTGTTTCTGCGGGATCGGTATCTACATGCTCAAGATTGAGATATTTTTTTATGTCGGGAGCGTTCATGAACAATTCCTAGGTAGCTTTTGATGCTGTAAATTCACAAGGTAACCTTACGAAAATCACCCAATAACTGAGTGAGATAAGTGGTGAAGTGTGTAGCTAAGGCGCCATCAATGACGCGATGATCAGCAGTCATCGAAAGCGGACAAATGAGACGAGGCACAAACTGGCTTCCATCCCAAATAGGCTTCATAGCAGACTTATTCACTGCCAAGATGGCGACCTCAGGTGCATTCACAATCGGAGCGCAGTAAGTACCACCAATACCGCCCAATGAAGAGATCGTAAAAGAGGCGCCCTGCATCTGATGAGGCTTTAACTTCGCTTCACGAGCTAGCTTTGCTAGTGCTGCCGTCTCCTTTGCAATCTCAAGGAGGCCTTTTTGGTCTACATTGCGAATGACTGGAACCACTAGACCGCCTTCAGTATCAACCGCAAACCCAATATGAAAATATTTTTTTAAAATAAGATCATCACCATCAAGGGAAGAATTAAGTGTGGGGTACTTCTTGAGTGCGGCAACGGCCGCTTTCATTAAGAATGCCAATAAAGTAATCTTTACTTCATTTTTTTTATTCTCTTTATTTAATGTGGAACGAAACTCTTCAAGGTCCGTAATATCAGCGTCATCATGATAAGTCACTGCGGGAATCATCACCCAGTTACGCGCTAGATTAGCGGCTGAAACTTTCTGAATGCGGCTACGTGCTTGCTGCTCTATTTCTCCAAACTTGCTAAAGTCAATTTTGGGCCACGGCAAGAGATCAAATCCTGCAATACCTTGATCGACTTGAGAACGTACGCTTTCTTTTGCCAACATTGAGCGCTTAATAAATTGCCCAATGTCTTCTTTGGTAATCCGACCTCTTTGGCCGCTGCCCTGCACTTGTTTAATATCGACACCAAATTCACGGGCAAATTTTCTTGCTGAAGGGCTGGCCCAAAACTCAAGCTTAATCATGGCTCGATCCTTATGGACTGAATTACCAATGTGTAACAAATTCTCAATTTCTGAAGATACAAGCCCGATACCCACAACTCCCCCAAGCAAAAATAATCCTAAGAGATTATTTTGTTGGATAAGAGGCAAAATAGGATGCTAATTAATGGTAATAAATGCTTAATTTCAGCATAATATGCTACATAAATCACTTTTTAAGGCATTTAATGAAGATAGATACGATAGATATCAGAATCTTAAACGAACTGCAAAATGACAGCTCGCACAGCAATGTGGAGCTGGCAAAACGGGTACATTTATCACCATCGCCCTGTCTCATGCGCGTAAAGGCGCTCAAAGATAAGGGCGTGATCAGAAACTATGTTGCGCTGGCAGATCCCAAAGCTCTGGGGCTTGGATTAAATGTGTTTATTTCTATCAGCCTCAAAGAGCAATCTAAAGAAGCTTTAGCGCAATTTGAACGGTGCATCTCAGAACACGATGAGGTGATGGAGTGCTATCTCATGACCGGGGATAGCGACTACCTCATTCGCGTTGCAGTAGCCGATATGGGCGCTCTCGAAAAATTTATCCTCGAGCAACTAACACCAATATCTGGAATTGAAAAAATTCGCTCTAGCTTTGCCTTAAAACAGGTACGCTATAAAACTGCTTTACCATTACCAAAACAAATATAGAGAAAGAAAGCAATGTCACAAATCAATAATAAGGTAGCACTCGTCACTGGAGCTGGGGTAGGTATTGGCAGAGCAGCAGCAAAAGCACTCCTAAAAGGTGGCTATCAAGTTGTACTCACTGGACGCAATCTGGAGAAACTCCAAAAAGCCATTACTGATATTGGCGGGACAAAGGAAAACTGTCTAGCAGTTGCTTGTGATGTAGGCAAGCCAGAGCAAGTAAAGCAATTATTTGCTGCCCTTAAAGAGCGCTTTGGTCGCATCGATGTGCTGTTTAATAATGCAGGTATTGGTGCACCAGCAATTCCGATGGAAGATTTAACTTACGAGCAGTGGATGAATGTTGTCAACTCAAACCTCTGTGGTGCATTCTTATGTTCACAAGAAGCGATTCGGATGATGAAAGCCCAATCTCCTCAAGGTGGAAGAATTATCAACAATGGTTCAATCTCTGCCCACGCTCCCCGGCCAATGTCGGCACCCTACACCGCAACTAAGCATGGAATCAGCGGTCTTACCAAAACCATTTCATTAGATGGGCGTCCATTTAATATTGCTTGCGGTCAAATCGACATTGGCAATGCTGCAACCGAAATGACTGAACGGATGGCTGCCGGCATTATGCAAGCTGATCAATCCATTAAGGTTGAGCCGCGGATGGATGTAGATCATGTTGGAGAAGCTGTGCTGCATATGGCTCAACTACCACTAGAGAGCAATATTCTCTCAATGACCATTATGGCAACGAAGATGCCTTTTGTGGGTAGAGGCTAATTCCAGCTAAATAATTAATCAATTCTCTTAAGTGTTTTGATGTAACGCTGGGCATTTTTGACATAATGCCCAGCAATCTCTTTGATACCAGCAATTTGTTCTGGCGTTAGCGTCTTCACTGCTTTGGCTGGAGAGCCAATAATCATTGATCCATCCGTAAACTCTTTGCCCTCAGTAATGAGGGCACTAGCACCAACTAAACAGTTCTTGCCAATTTTGGCGCCATTCAAAATGACGGCACCAATTCCGATGAGGCTGCCATCACCAATGTGACAACCATGGAGCATAACTTTATGCCCCACCGTGACATGCTTACCAATAATGAGTTCATACCCTGGATCAGTATGCAAAACGGAAGCGTCCTGCACATTGCTGCCTTCACCAATTTGGATAAGATCGTTATCGCCTCGAATCACTACCTGCGGCCAAACGTTAGCATTTTTATGTAGCTCAACTTTGCCAATCACTTCTGCGCTCTCGGCAATCCATGCCCCCTCATCTAATTGAGGAGTGTTTCCGTCTAGTTCAAATATAGCCATGACTCATTATAAGTATGAATCAGGGCTATATATATTGTTAAGCACTAACTACCAGTTAGGCTCACGATCTGGACTAGAAGAGATGCGGTGCACACTTAAATCAGCGCCATCATATTCTTCCTCTTGGGACATCCGAATGCCTAAGACTGCCTTAAGCGTTCCATACACTACAAACCCACCTAGCAAAGCAATACTTACTCCAAGTGCACTACCAATGAGTTGGGCAGTAAAGCTAATGCCACCAATTCCACCAAGTGCTTTTGCTCCAAAAATACCCGCAGCTAAACCGCCCCAAAGTCCACAAAGACCATGCAAGGGCCAAACACCTAGAACATCATCAATCTTCCAACGGTTTTGCACCAAGGTGAACATATAAACAAATAATCCACCAGCTACTAAACCAACAAATAAAGCGCCAAGTGGATGCATTAAATCTGAACCAGCACAAACGGCTACCAAACCAGCAAGCGGTCCGTTGTAAGTAAAGCCAGGATCATTACGTCCCACAACCCAAGCTGCTAGAGTTCCGCCAGCCATTGCCATTAAAGAATTCATAGCAACCAAACCACTAATCTTGTCAATCGTTTGTGCACTCATTACATTAAAACCAAACCAACCTACTGCCAGGATCCAAGCACCTAAAGCTAAAAAAGGAATGCTTGAGGGCGGATGAGCAGAAATTTGTCCCTCTTTGGTATAACGACCACGACGTGCACCCAATAGAATCACTGCTGGGAGAGCGATCCAACCACCCACTGCATGCACCACTATCGAGCCAGCAAAGTCATGAAACTCTTCACCAGTAAAACCCTTGATCCATGCCTGAATACCATAATGTTGGTTCCATGCAATTCCCTCAAAGAAGGGATACACAAAACCTACTATGACAAATGTTGCAATGAGCTGCGGATTAAATTTAGCGCGCTCTGCAATTCCGCCAGAAACAATTGCTGGAATAGCGGCAGCAAAAGTGAGCAAGAAGAAAAACTTTACCAGCTCATAGCCATTTCTCTCGGCAAGCAATTCAGCGCCTGAGAAAAAATTCACCCCGTATGCAATGCTGTAGCCAATAAAAAAATAAGCGATGGTCGAAACAGCAAAATCGACCAAAATCTTGACTAAGGCATTCACTTGGTTCTTTTTTCTTACTGTTCCCAATTCAAGGAATGCAAAACCCGCATGCATGGCGAGCACCATAATGGCGCCGAGTAAAATAAATAAAACATCACTGCCTGATTTCAAAATTTCCATGAATTACCCCCTATAGTTTTTTGCATCATTATGGGGAATAAATAAACCAAAAAAAGTGCCTATTGCACCCTTTTAGTGCAATAAATAGCCTAATTTATGGTTTATGATCTTTTTACACACACCTAAGGGAGAACCCATGAAGAAAGTCCTCGTTGTTTTAGCTGCTTTAGCCGCAATTTCTAGCATAGTCCAGGCCCAAGAAACGATCAAAGTGCTTAGCACGCAGGAACTTGCAAATACTTGTAAAACTCCTGCAAGCCCTGATTCCCGAAGTTTCTGCATTGGTTTTACTACCGCTGTTTATGAAACCTATTTAGCAACCCGTCACCCGCAACGCGCCAAGCCATTTATTTGTGTTAAGCAACCAGCGCCAGCACGCGATGACGTTATAAGCGAGTTTGTGAAATTTGCACAAGCAAATCAACAAGTCGGCGACAAACCGGCAGCAGGTGTTTTCTTAGGCTTCATGGCTGAACGCTTTCCTTGCGCCAAGAAATAATCCAAGCACTTAGCTCATTCAAAATATATTTAAAGGATCAGTTGATATGAAAAAAATTATTGCAATTACTGCAGCAACATTAGCGATTACTGCTTGCTCAAATATGAGCACCACAGAACAGCGTACTCTTTCAGGCGCCAGCATTGGTGCCGCAGCAGGTGCAGTTGGCACAGCGATTTTCCACGGCAATCCAATTTGGGGTGCAGTTGGTGGTGCAGCAGTAGGCGCTGCTTCAGGCTATGTATATGACTCTTACAAAAAAGAGCAGGCCTCTCAATACAACTCTGGATATAACGCAGGTAAAAATAATCAACCTGCTAAAGCGCCTAACTAAGCCAGTAGTAAACTTTGCAACAAACAACCCAGCCTGTATTAATTTACAAGTTGGGTTTTTATTTGGATCTGCCCAGCAAGTGCCTTATAAATAGGGCACTTATTTGCAATCTCGATTAAGCGCTCTTTTTCTTCAGAACTAAGATTTCCAATGAGCTGAATATCGCGACTCAGTTTTTCAACATCGTCTACTCGCTCAATATCGACAGTCACAATTGCGTTTTCTAAAGGCATCTCTTTGCGACCTGCATACATCTTTAAAGTCATCGAAGTACAGGCGGCTAAGGCTGCTCCTAAATATTCATGAGGACTGGGACCAGTATTGGTGCCACCCTTTGAAAATTCTGCATCAGATAAAAATTCGAGCTCACCAGCAGTAAGCTTTTGCTGCAGGGGCCCTTGTCCAAACTGTGACTCTACTTTTCTCATACTTGCCTCAAATGAATGGAATAACGTTGATGATTTACTTGATCTTACATTTATGTAGCTGGTGGTTTGCTTGCTTTTTCAACAGTAGGTAATTGGGCTTTCTTCCAGGAACTAAAGCCACCCTCTAAGTGACATACCTTAGGTACGCCCATCTTTTGCAGGGTCTCAGTTGCCAAAGCAGAGCGCCAAGCAGATGCACAATACAAGATCAGGCGCTTACCTTCTCCAAAGATAGGCTTGTAATAGGGGCTTTCTGGATCTACCCAAAACTCCAACATACCTCTAGGTGCATGCAAAGCGTTCGGAATCATTCCTTCGCGTTCCAATTCGCGTACGTCACGAATATCTACAAAAACAATATTCGGATCATCCAATAAGGCGTGCGCCTCATCCAATGGAACTGTCTCAATTTGAGCCATTGCCTGAGTAATGAGCGCTTCATAACCAATCTTTAATTTCATCAAAAACTCCTAAAGTGCCAAGGTCTTAATATATTGATACACCTGCTACCATGCTGGTATGAACTTTACCCCTATTGAACTTGGCGCAAGCATCATTTTTGCAATTGCAGTTTTGCATACCTTTTGCACTGGTTTTTTTGAAGCCCTTGCTAAAAAATCCCCAACCCATGCTGGCCTTTGGCACCTTCTGGGCGAAGTCGAAATTGTTTTTGGCTTTTGGGCAGCCATTCTGATCATCTTCATGTGCTTTACAAATGATTTAAGTACTGCAAAAACTTTTTTAAGCAAGCGGAACTTTACAGAGCCTTTATTTGTTTTTGCCATCATGATTGTGGCTGGTAGTAAACCTATCCTGTACATCTCTACAGAAATATTGCATGTACTTTCTAATGTATTGCAAATCATCTTACGCATCAGAAGTGCGCCTGCTTTGTATTTCTTAACTCTAGCCATCACACCATTGCTAGGCTCCTTAATTACGGAGGCTGCTGCAATGACCTTGGCAGCATTTTTATTACGCGATCTGGTTTATCGACATCAATGCTCCAAGGCTCTGTTATTTGGCACCCTAGGCGTTCTCTTCGTCAATATTTCCATTGGTGGCACCCTCACTAATTTTGCGGCCCCACCGGTTCTCATGGTTGCCACAACCTGGGACTGGAGCTCAGCGTTCATGTTTGCTAACTTTGGCATTGAATCTTGCATTGCAATTTTTATCAATGCTCTAGGTGCAACTATCTTATTTCATCGTCAACTGATTGACCCCATTCCCGGATCCAAACAAGCAAAAATTCCACCGGTGGTTGTCTTAATGCATCTCCTATTTTTGCTTGGGGTCGTTGTCTTTGCGCATGACCCTATCATGTTCATGTGGATACTGCTATTTTTTATTGGCTATACCACTGCATATCCAAAACATCAAAGCCCCCTCATTCTGAGAGAAGCACTATTGGTTGGCTTCTTCTTAGCTGGCTTAGTAGTACTGGGTTCATTGCAAGGTTGGTGGCTACAACCCATTTTAGGAAAGATGAGTCCTACAGAAGTGTTTTATGGCGCTCTTGCACTCACCGCAATTACTGATAATGCAGCTCTGACCTATTTGGGCTCACTAGTCTTGGGAACCTCATTGGATTTCAAACTGGCTTTAGTTGGTGGGGCAGTTGCCGGTGGCGGCCTTACCGTGATTGCCAATGCACCTAACCCAGCGGGTATTGCCATTTTGCGCCACCATTTCCCCAACGGTGCAGTTTCAGCTCTTTACCTACTCATTGCGGCACTTCCACCCACGGTAGTAGTGATTCTGGCCTACCGACTTTTATAAAACAGTAAAATCTGAGCTTCGCCCCCAGTTATAAACCTGAGAACGGCATATGAAAAAGCTCTATATCAAAACCTTTGGCTGTCAAATGAACGAGTACGACTCGGGCAAGATGGCCGACCTCCTCCATGCCAATGAAGGCATGGTGATGACAGACTCTCCAGAAGATGCAGATGTGGTGCTGCTAAACACCTGCTCCATTCGTGAAAAAGCAGAAGATAAAGTCTTTTCGGATTTAGGGCGCTTACGTGAGTTAAAGAAAAACAAACCTGATTTATTAATTGGTGTTGGTGGCTGTGTAGCAAGTCAAGAGGGTCAACAAATTGTCAGTCGCGCCCCATATGTTGATGTCGTATTTGGGCCCCAAACATTACATCGCTTATCAGACCTCATTGCTGAGCGTCGCAAAACAGGCATCTCTCAAGTAGATATATCTTTTCCAGAAATTGAAAAGTTTGATCACCTTCCAGCCTCAAGGCAAACCCGTGGCTCAGCGTATGTCTCGATCATGGAGGGATGTTCCAAGTACTGTAGTTACTGTGTAGTCCCTTATACCCGCGGTGAAGAAGTCTCTAGGCCTTTTGATGACGTTCTTGCTGAAGTTGCTGGGCTTGCAAGCAAGGGCGTTAAAGAGATAGTGCTGCTTGGTCAAAACGTCAATGCTTATCTTGGAAAAATGGGCAGCACTCAAGAGATCGCTGACTTTCCCCTACTCATTGAATACGTTGCGGAAATTCCTGGGGTGGAGCGGATTCGCTTCACAACCAGCCATCCCAAAGAATTTACCCAGCGCCTTATCGATGTATACACAAAAGTGCCTAAGCTAGTCAGTCATTTGCATTTACCCGTTCAACATGGATCTGACACAGTCCTATCCGCAATGAAGCGTGGATACACTGCACTCGAATACAAAAGCATTATTCGCAAAATGCGCTCTGTAAGGCCTGACCTTACGCTTTCCAGTGATTTTATCGTTGGCTTTCCTGGTGAAACAGAGGCTGACTTCGAAAAACTACTGAAGATGGTTCGAGAATTAGATTTTGATAACAGCTTCTGCTTTATTTTTAGCCCTAGGCCCGGCACACCCGCAGCCAACCTGAGTGATGAAACGCCTTATGAAGTCAAACTAAAGCGCCTGCACACGCTATTAGCACTTATCGAAGGACAGTCTAGTCAAATTAGCCAAAAAATGTTGGGCAAAATTGAAAGGGTACTCATTGAAGGCTTAGCTAAAGATGGCATCAACTTGCAAGGACGTGCAGAAAATAATCGCGTCGTTCATTTCAAAGTACCTGATCAAGAAATTCAGTCTCTGATTGGACAAATAGTAGACATTCGCATCACTGAAGTCCTCAACTACACCTTAAGAGGCGAAATGATAGAGGCTCATGCAGTCTAAACTTGTCATTGATATTCAATATGCTAGTCCTGCAATTGAGGCTGCGGTGAGTCATGTCGCCTCAGCTAGCTTAATCAAAAAATGGGTAAAAGGCGTAGTGAGTAGCAATGGACTATTGACCCTGCGCTTTGTCAATGCTGCGGAGGGGAAAAAATTAAACGCCTCCTTTCGAAATAAGGATTACGCAAGCAATGTTTTAACTTTCCCTTATGAGTGTTCCAAAAATACTGTAGCAGCTGACATTATTTTTTGTTTGCCAGTGATTCAGAGGGAAGCTAAAGAACAAAAGAAGTTGCTTAAAGCCCATCTTGCCCACTTGATTTTGCATGGCTGTCTGCATGCCCAAGGCCTTGATCACCAGAAAAAGAAAGAGGCTAAGAAGATGGAAGCGCAAGAGGTCATGATTCTTCAGAAAATGGGTTTTGCAAACCCCTACTTAGCCTAGTAATGACTTTCTAGGCTCCAATTATTGATTTGACTCATTTCTACGCTATTCTTGCATCATGCCTGACCCCAATAAATCCCTTTTAGATCGCTTAGCTGATTTTTTAACGCCGCAGCCAACCAGCCTTAGCGAACGTCGCCAAGAACTCATGGCAAGTCTGCGTGAATCTCAAGCTGAAGGCTTAATTGATGCAGATGCTCTCTCCATGATTGAAGGCGTATTTCAGGTGGGTCGACTTTGTGCTCGAGACATCTTAGTACCTCGCGCCCAAATTGATTGGATAGATATTAATCTTCCCATAGCTGAGCTCATCAAGTGCGTCATTGAAGCAGCACATTCCCGCTTTCCAGTATTTGAGGGCAGCCGCGATAACGTCATTGGCATCTTATTGGCAAAGGACTTACTGCGCCACGGAACGGAAAAAGACTTTCAGGTTCGTGACTGGCTTCGTCCGGCAGTCTTTATTCCTGAATCAAAACGTTTAAGTGTTTTATTGCGTGACTTCAAAGACAATCGTAATCACCTAGCAATCGTGGTCGATGAATATGCTGGGGTAGCAGGCATCATTACTATTGAGGATGTGCTTGAGCAAATCGTTGGTGATATTGAAGATGAACATGATATTGACGAAGAGGCCGATAACATCCTTTCTCTAGATAATGGGGATATCAGGGTTAAGGGAATTACAGAACTTGAACAATTTAACAAGGCCCTGGGAACTCACTTCGCAGTTGAAGATATTGAAACAGTAGCGGGCCTTGTCATTCAACGCCTAGGACGTGTTCCAAAAATTGGTGAGCTCATTGAAATCGATGGCATTGAGTTTGAAGTCTTGCGCGCCGACCCAAGGCAAATTCACATTTTGTTGGCACGCCAAATGCCTAAAGTAGACGACTGAGAATTACCTTGTTTGATTTGCATTCTCATCAGAAGCATCAAAGCATTAGTACAGTTACGCTGCTGATTCTTTTTGTCCTGGGCTCTTTGATAGCAATAGCTGCAGAGCTTCCCTATGGCGGATGGGCTCAAATACCTTTATTAAGTCTAGTGTGGTGGCGCCTGAGCTCTGAAGTCCATCTTTCTCGCATGAAATTTTTCATACTAGGTATGACATTTGGACTGGGCTATTTCGTAGCAGGTCTATGGTGGCTATACATTAGCCTTCATGATGTGGGCGGCATGAATGCCCTACTTTCTTGTATGGCAGTTTTTTTACTATCTGCGTACATGGCGCTTTATTTCGCAATCGCGTGTTTATCGATTCGCCTCTTCAAAACATCCTATGTCACTGGCCTATTCTTAGCATCAGGCTGGGTTGTCAGCGAATATCTTCGGGGAGAAGTATTTACGGGCTTTCCTTGGATGGGATTTGCTGAAGCTCAGATGAATGGCCCCTTTGCACCAATTGCTCCATTCTTTGGCGGATTGGCATGTACCTTCTTCGTAATTTGGATTTCTTGGGAAATTGTTCAAATCAAAAGACGCTGGCTCGTTAGCACGATTGGTATCGCCTCTGTCATAGCCATTTCACAATTAGCCGGACTATTTACCTTTACTAAACCATTTGGTGAACCCATTAGCGTAAGACTGATTCAAGGAAATTTTGAACAAAGTCTGAAATTGAATCCACTAGCAATCAATCAACAAATTGATTTTTATGCAAATGAGATTAAAAAAGAAGCGGCGAATCTCATCATCATTCCTGAAACTGCATTTCCTTGGCCTCAGAATAACCTTCCTCCAGGACTCTTCAATTACCTGCAAGACTTTTCTAACAAAAGCACAAGTAATCTCTTGCTTGGCTTAATTGGTGAGGTCAAAAATAACTCAGAACTACGATACACAAATCGCGCTGTTGGCCTTTCACCAGACTCTGCACCCTATCAATACGACAAAGCCCATTTAGTTCCTTTCGGTGAATTTATTCCTCTGGGTTTTCAGTGGTTTGTAAAAGCCTTCCATGTGCCAATGAGCGACTTTGCTAGCGGTGGACTTGAACAAGCGCCTTTTAATGTCGCCCCAAAAGATCAAGCCCCTATTCTTGCAGCCATTACGATTTGTTATGAAGATGTTTTTGGTGGAGAACTTGCAAGTCGAATTCGCAGCAATACTCAGTCAACCAATTTACTGATCAATATCACCAATCTTGCTTGGTTTGGTAAATCACAAGCTCCCGCTCAGCAATTGAGACTTTCCCAATTGCGATCGCTAGAGACTGGTCTTCCAGCCTTGAGAGCGACCAATACCGGCATCACTGCAGTCTTAGGCGCAGATGGAAAGGTACTTCAAATCCTCCCTGAATTTACTCAAGCCACCCTAAGCACTCAAGTGCAGGCCTATTCTGGAAAAACACCATATGTAAATTGGGGTGATATCCCCATTTTGAGCTTTTCATGCCTACTACTGATATGGGGGCTGATTCGCCATCGTCGTTTTTAGTTATTTTGACTCTCATCTGCCCTAGCCATGTAAAATCAATGGCTTAGCCAGGTTAATCATGCTTACTTTTCAGCAAATCATTCTCAAACTTCAGGATTACTGGGGCCAACAAGGTTGTGCCTTATTGCAGCCTATTGACCTTGAGGTTGGTGCGGGTACATCTCATACTGCCACTTTTTTGCGTTCCATTGGTCCAGAGCCGTGGAAGGCGGCTTATGTGCAGCCTTCCCGCAGACCAAAAGATGGACGTTATGGAGAAAATCCAAATCGCCTTCAGCACTACTATCAGTACCAAGTTGTTTTAAAGCCTGCTCCAGAAAATATTCTTGAGCTGTATCTTGGTTCACTAGCTGCATTAGGACTTGATCTCAAAGAAAATGACGTTCGCTTTGTGGAGGACGACTGGGAGAATCCAACTCTCGGAGCCTGGGGTCTAGGTTGGGAAGTATGGTTGAATGGCATGGAAGTTACGCAGTTTACTTACTTTCAGCAAGTCGGCGGCCTTGACTGCAATCCCGTTTTAGGAGAAATCACTTACGGCATTGAGCGTCTCGCAATGTATATTCAAAATTGCTCAAACGTCTATGACCTAGTTTGGACTGAGGGCCTTTCTTATGGAGATGTGTATCACCAAAATGAGGTGGAGCAGTCTGCTTATAACTTTGAGCACTCCAATACTGATCTTTTGTTCACAAACTTCACTAACTACGAAAGTGAAGCAAAGCGTTTAATGGAAGTCCCCCTTGCCTTGCCTGCCTACGAAATGGTTCTTAAAGCAGCGCATACCTTTAACTTACTTGATGCCAGAGGCGCTATCTCTGTGACAGAACGCGCAGCCTATATTGGTCGTATTCGCAATCTTTCTCGCTCGGTTGCACAGGCTTATTTTGAGTCCCGAGAAAAATTGGGTTTTCCGATGTGTCAACGCCAAGCTAAAGCCTAAGCTTAGCTATTTTGAAAACTAGCCATTGATGAGCAAAACCAATTCCCCTTCTCCATCTGCAACTCTGCTGATTGAAGTTTTTACTGAAGAATTGCCACCGAAGTCACTTCGTCGCCTAGGCGAAACTTTCAGTGAGGGCATCTTTACGGCTTTGAAAGCTGCGGGGCTCACAATGGAGTCCTCATCAATCACTAGCTTTGCTACACCGCGTCGTCTCGCGGTTCAAATAAGTGATGTTTTAGATCAGGCACCGGACTATCCAGTTCGTGAAAAATTACTGCCAACTAGCATTGCATTTGATGCAGAGGGTAAAGCAACTCCACCACTACTTAAGAAATTAAGCGCCCTAGGTTATGCAGATACCAATCTTGACACCCTTGAAAAAGCTGGTGAAGGAAAAAATGAAGCCTTGTTCCTGAATGTGATTGCTAAAGGCGCAGCATTGGAACGAACAGCACAAACTGCACTTGAACAAACACTTAGCAAATTACCAATTGCCAAAATGATGCATTACCAAGTGCTTCAAAAAGATGGGCAATTAGCAGAAGTTCAATTTGCTCGTCCCGTCCATGGAATCATTGCCTTGCATGGCGCTAAGACCCTCAAGATCAATAGCTTAGGTATTGATGCCGGCAATCAGACTGAGGGGCACCGCTTCCTGGCGCCAGGTGAGCTCGCAATTACATCATCAGATCAATACGAAAGCACCTTAGAGTCCAAGGGAAAAATTATTCCGAGCTTTAACAAGCGTCGCGCACAAATCGAGGCTGCCCTTTTAAAAGCTGCTGAAGATGACTTAGTACTAATGCCTGACACTCTATTGGATGAAGTAACCGCACTAGTGGAGTGGCCAGCAATTTATACCTGTCATTTTGACCAAGAATTTTTAGAAGTTCCCCAAGAATGTTTAATTCTGACAATGCAAACAAATCAAAAATATTTTGCGTTGACTGACAAACAAGGCAAGCTACGAAATCGTTTCCTGATTGTGTCCAATATTGAGACCTCTAAGCCAAACGCCATCATCTCTGGTAATGAACGTGTAGTACGCCCCCGCTTATCCGATGCGCGCTTCTTTTTCCAACAAGATCAAAAGCGTCCATTAGCCTCTCGAGTTGCTGATCTTGCTAAGGTGGTTTATCACAATCAATTGGGCAATCAACTAGAGCGCACTAAACGCGTCCAAGGGATTGCCACTGCTATTGCCAAGAATCTGAATGTAGATGAAAAGCTTACTGGCCGTGCCGCAGAAATTGCAAAGACCGACCTATTAACGGATATGGTCGGCGAATTTCCGGAACTGCAGGGCATTATGGGTCGCTACTATGCAATACATGATGGTGAGAATGCACAAGTTGCCGCTGCCTGCAGCGAACACTATATGCCTCGTTTTGCAGGTGATGCTTTACCGCAAACCCAGATTGGCACAATTCTAGCGATTGCCGATAAGTTAGAAACCCTAGTGGGCATTTGGGGTGTAGGCCTTGCGCCAACTGGAGATAAAGACCCCTATGCACTACGTCGTCATGCTCTGGGCATCTGTCGCCTGCTAATTGAAAAAAATCTTTCATTGAGTTTGCCTGAATTAATCGAGTTAGCACGCGCACAGTTCCCGCAAAAAGATGTGCAAGATAAGGCCAATGCTGCCGATATTTATGAATTCATCATCGATCGTTTGCGCGCCTACTTACGTGATCAATCGGTTGCTGGTAAACCATTTACTAATGCAGAAATTGATGCTGTTCTAAGCCAAGCACCTGCTCAAATCAACGATCTGCTTGAGCGCTTAACTGCCGTACGAGAATTTAATGCCTTAGCACAAGCTACTCAACTAGCTGCAGCAAATAAACGTATTAGTAATATTTTGAAGAAAACGACGACCGAAATTCCTACCACCTGCTCCAGCAAGCTTTTACAAATTCCGGCAGAGTCTGCTCTTCATAAAGCCCTAGAAAGCATTACCCCTGCATTAACTAGTGCTTACGAGAAACGCCAATTTGTCGAAGTACTCAAGTCACTCGTTGCATTAAGCGCCCCAATTGACCAGTTCTTTGCTGATGTGATGGTGATGGATCCGAATCCTGAGCTACGCGATAACCGCTTAGCCCTTTTGCAACAACTACATCAGAAAATGAATCTCATTGCCGATCTCGGCAAACTAGCATGACCAACGGCAGCGGATCTTCCAAACTCATCATTCTTGATCGTGATGGCGTGATCAATGAAGATCGTGATGACTACGTAAAATCAGTAGATGAATGGGTAGCACTCCCAGGAAGTCTTGAGGCAATCGCTCTTTTAAACCAAGCAGGGTACCAAGTGACTATTGCCACCAATCAATCCGGCCTATCAAGAGGCTACTTCACGATCAATGATCTGCATGCAATGCATAGCAAGATGGAGAAATTACTTCAACCCTTAGGTGGTCATATTGATAGCATCTTCTTTTGTCCGCATGTGGACTCACATGGATGTGATTGCCGCAAACCTTCTCCCGGATTGATGAAGGAAATTGCACTACGCTATAAAAGAACTGATAGCACTCAGCCCCTCTTAGGAGTCCCCATTGTTGGTGATTCATTAAGAGATCTTCATGCTGGTATTGCATTGGGAGCTTCACCTCACCTAGTACTAACTGGAAAAGGTCAAAAGACTTTAGATAAAGGTGGCTTGCCAGAAGGCACTCAGATTCATGCTGACCTCATGGCATTTGCAAACGTACTTTTAGAAAATAAGGTTTAGGACTCTCATGACCTTAATCCGTTCAACACTCTTTACTCTTTTTCTATTAGTCTTCACGCCAATTTGGTCAATCCTATGCATGTTGGCCTTTCCATTCCTGAGCCCTGAAAATCGTTATTGTTTTATTGGGTTGTGGAACAAAGTAGTTATTTGGTTGTTGTGGCATCTATGCGGTATTCACTATGAAATTCGGGGAATGGAGCATATGCGTGCCGTTCTCGATCAACCAGTCATCATCCTAAGTAAGCACCAATCCGCTTATGAAACGATTGCCTATATTGCTTTGCTGCCTAAGCAGTTGTGCTTTGTCTTTAAACGTGAATTGCTATGGATCCCATTTTTTGGTTGGGCCTTGGCCTTACTCAAAATGATTCATATTAATAGAGCTAATAAGCAAACTGCAGCGCTGTCCGTTGCCAGTCAAGGTCGTAAGCGACTCAGTGAAGGCAAGTGGATCATGTTATTCCCTGAGGGCACTAGGAGCCCCAGAGGCTCAACCAAACCTTATCGCAAAGGGGGCGCTCGTCTTGCAAGTGCTACCGGTGCCCTAGTCATTCCCATAGCCCACAACGCAGGAAACTTCTGGCCTAAAAATAGCTTTCTAAAGCAGCCTGGGACCGTTATATTTTCCATTGGCCCTGCAATTATTTCTACAGGCAAAACTGGCGAAGAATTACAACAGGAAGTAGAAGGTTGGATTGAAGCAGAAATGCGTGCAATTGATCCAAGCGCTTATTAAGAGGTTAGCATCCTAGCCCACTCGATATAGCGATCTACTGAAATATCTTGAGCTCTTGATTTAAGTTCAATTTCACTCAGTTTTAGTCTCTGTGAAAAAGCCTGTAAGTTGGTGCGCAACATTTTTCTTCTTTGAGAAAACGCCGCGGCAACTACTTTCTCCAAAGCGCTCCATTGGGCAAGATCTAAATTGAAATCTTTACGGGGAATCATGCGAACTACTGCAGAATTCACCTTTGGCTGTGGATCAAAAGCCTCAGGGGGAACCTCCAAGACGAGTTCCATATCGTAACGGGTTTGTAGCATCACAGATAACCTACTAAAGTCAGAGCTACCTGCCTTCGCTACCATGCGCTCAACAACCTCTGCTTGCAACATAAATAATTGTTCATCAATTACTTGTGCAGCACAAACCAAATGAAATAGTAATGGTGAAGAGATGTTGTAGGGCAAATTACCCACTACCTTACAGAGCCCTTTTTTATCTGAACGGTCTTTTGCCCACTCCAAAAAATTGAAGTTGAGAGCGTCTCCTTCAATCACTTTTAATCCCTTGAGCCCCTGTTGATTCCAGTAAGCAACTAAGTCACGATCAATTTCCAAAAGATCGAGCTGATCAAGATTGCGCAGCAGAGGTCTAGTTAATGCGCCAAGACCAGGGCCAATCTCAATCACATGCATATCCGCATCGGGATGGATTAAAGAGACAATGGAGTAAATGATTCCTTCATCTTGTAAAAAATTTTGGCCAAATCTTTTACGAGCACGATGTATCACTTAAGTTAGCTTTCTTTGATTCAGCGCCAATTGATAAGCCAAACGCAAAGCCTCTAGCATGCTTCCCGACTCTGCTACGCCTTTTCCAGCAATATCCAAAGCAGTGCCATGGTCAACTGAAGTCCGAATGAAGGGAAGGCCTAGTGTCACATTCACGCCACCCCCAAAAGTCACGAACTTAAAAGGGGCCAAGCCTTGATCGTGATACATCGCAATAAACGCGTCTACCTTTTCTAGCGCTCTTACATCAAACATCGTGTCTCCAGGATAAGGGCCAGACACATCAATGCCCTGCCCTTGAGCGAGCTCAATTGCTGGCGAAATACACTCAATTTCTTCTTGGCCCAGATAACCAGACTCACCGGCATGAGGATTTAATCCAGCAACCCGTATCCCGGGTTTAGCAATTCCAAATTTCTTTTTTAAATCTTGATCAACTATCTGAATGGTTTCTAGGATCAATTCGATACTTAAGGCTGCAGATACCTCTTTCAACGGAAGATGTGTACTGACCAAAGCAACCCTCAGCTCCCTAGGCTTCTTTAGACCAAGAAAGCCCTGAGGTAATGGAGCACACAGCATCATGACTACATGCTTTGTATTGCAACGTTCTGCTAAATACTCGGTATGCCCAGTAAACGGAATACCTGCAATATTAATCACGCTCTTTTGAACTGGCGCTGTGATCATAGCGTCAAAGCGCCCTTTCATGCAGCCATCACTTGCTTGGTCAAGAAGACTAAGAACGTATCTTGCATTATCTGGATTTAATATTCCAGGATCCACTGATTCGGCAAGTGGAGTCGATTCGATATGGAGTCGCTCCACTAAGTTTGCAGGAATAACTTGGGACGCTAGTAGATTGATATCACCGAGCAAGGTAATGTGCGTATTAGCTTGCTCGTTCAAAAAATCCAATGCCGCAGCATATGAAACTTCAGGTCCCACACCAGCTGGCTCGCCGGTGGTGACAACTAACTTAACGAGGAGCGGTTTTTGCTGCATCTTCTACGTTCAGGATTTTGACTGTTGCGGTATCTCGCAACTCGCGAACCCAATCCTGATAGGCTTGATCAAATTTTCTTTCGCGTATAGCTGCGCGGGCAAATTGGCGCTGCTTCTCAACGGTAAGCTGTGCCTCACGACGCTCCAATACCTGAATTAAATGCCATCCATATTCAGTCTTCACTGGATTACTCACCTCGCCAATTTGCAAGCGATTCATGGCGATTTCAAAATCAGGTACTAAATCTCCAGGGCCCATCCAACCTAAAGCTCCCCCGCCAGCAGCAGAGCCATCTTCGGAATATTTTTTAGCAAGTTCACCAAAATCTGCTGTCTTTGCACGGACTTGGTCACGATATCCCTGTAACCGTCTTTCGGCATCTTGGTCGCTTAAATCAGGGCGACTACGTAACAAAATATGACGGGCCATAGTTTGGGTAATGGGAATATTTTGAGGTACAGTCGATGCCATATCTTGGGCTGGTGCCTGTTCTTGAGGCTGATTAGCGCTGATCGCGCGTCGATCTAACACTTTTAATACATGATATCCAGCAGGACTTTTTACAACCACATTCGCAACTTGGCCACCGCCAGTGTTTCGGATTGCCTCATAAAACAATTGTGGCAATCGATCGGGAGTTCGATAACCCAAATCTTGGAACTTTATGCTGGGACTTTCTTTTGCTGCCATCGCACCCAATTGCATGAAATCAACATCGCCCCTTGCATCGCGTAATAAATTTTCAGCTTTCTTCTTAGCCTCAGCTTGTGCGCTAGCTCCAGCACTTGCATCAGCAGGAATAAAAATTTGCGCTACATCAATTTCTTCTGGGGCACCTTTAACGGAGGGAGCAGAACGCTGTGGCTGTGCACCGCCCGAAGAGACAGCTCTCATCCGCTCTGCGATAAAGTTATCAATCTCAGCATCAGATATCTTGACCTTTGACTCAACCTCACGCTCACGATAACGGCTGACAATAATATCGTCACGTAACATCTCTTTATAGCGCTGAAAAGAAGTCCCCGAAGCATCTACTTTTGTCTTAAGCTCTGCATAGCTCAATTTATTTTTTGCGGCAATATCAGAAACGATCTTATCTAGCTCTTTATTGGAGACTGAAACTCCTTCCATTTGAGCGTTTTGTAATTGAATTTTTTCAATAATTAAACGCTCTAAAACCGTCTGGCGCAATGTGGCTCCTTCAGGCAACTTAGTTCCCTGCTTTTGTAGTTGGGCGATGCGATCATCGATCTCTTTACGAGTGACATAGCCTGTATTAACCACGGCTGCTACACCATCGATATTGCGAATCTTACTGTCGCCTAAATTGCTGGCAGCAGGATCCTGAGCATAAGCAATACCACCCACCACAGAAGCTACTAAAAGAAGAGCCGTGGTAACAATCCGTTTTAAGCAATTACTAAAAAGCATCATTGGTAGTTCTCATATATGGAAGGTGGAATAGGCTTAGAAGTAGGCATATATCCAGGAACATTTAACTTCATGATATCAACTGGATTACTACCCGCGCTAGCAAAGCCCCTAAATTCTATTTGGAACAAGATTTGAGTGGTGGTAATTTGTGAGGTATTGATCATTTGTGAGTATGCAGCACGTAAAGTCCAGCAATCACGCATCCATTCTAAAGCAGCCAAAGTATTCAATGTTTTAGTTGATAAAGCGTCATAGCCCCAACGTCCCAGAACCGAAAGCTCACGGGTGATGGGCCACTGCCCAGAAAGATTGTATTGATCTGTAGTAGTTACTCCAGCCACTGCAATCTGATTATTTTGAACGGATGCCTGTACAGGGGGTGACCAAACATTACGATAGCCGAAATTTAAACTTCTTCCAGGGGTTGGACGCCAACTTCCGCCAACAGTCGTTTGTACAAAACGATTTACCTGAGTATTGTATTGACCAAACAGATCAGCACTAAAGTTACCAAGTAAACGAACAGAGCCGGAACCCAAAGTATCAGAGTAAGTAGTAGGGTTGGCGATCGTGCCATTAAGACCAACTTTTTGGGCTGTGAAATCTTGCCTTTGTGCAACGGTAACACTTGCACGCTCTGCACCAGTGTTTGCCTCAATCATGCGACTAGTTAAACCACCCGTAATCCTATTAGCATCAGCTATGCGATCATTTCCAATGAAGGTATTCTCACTAAATATTTGAGAGACTCCAAAGCCGGCATCGGCAGTATCAAATATTGGTGTCTGCGCTTGACTTTGAAATGGCGTGTAAACATATAAAGCGCGTGGCTCCATAGTCAATAACATATCGCGCCCAAAGAAACCTTTTAACTCTGCCGCATCTCTTTCGAATGAGAGACCAGAATCTAAACTGAAAGTAGGGATTGTGAAACCTTGGGCCACAGGGGCTCCTGAAGTATTAGCAAAAGGCGTAGCGTTATAAGTATTTGATTGGAAACTTGCCTTTGGAGTAATGTAGTAGCCAGGGGTCACTTGTGGTAAAGCCATAGCTCCTTTAATAACCGTTCTATCCGCTTGACTGTAAACACCTGGCGCAGTGGCAGCTAAATTTCCTTGGATGTTATATGCAAACCGCGTGTAATCTGTTGAGAAAGTTGTCGCAGGCCCAGTCGGTAAGGTAATGTATTTACCGCTGGTGTCAGCGACTGCTGGAGTAAGGCGATTGTTATAGGCAGCGCTAATGCTTGGCAAAATGTTGTATGGAGACTGAACGATACTAGTTGGGTCTGGCTGAAGCGTTTGGAAAGTGACCGCCCTTGCGGAGACCACCCAGTTACTCAAACTTCCTGTGAGACCTTTAGTCGTTCCAACGTCTTGCCGATATTGACTGGTGACAGCTCCAGCAATACTTTGTGAAAAGTCTGTAGGGTAAAGATTATCTGAAACGCGCGACACATTGGCATATCCAGTCCAAGACCCTGGGAGAGGAACACCACCCGGAGCAAGGCCACCCGAAAATACTTGTCGCTGCTGCCAGTCATACCGCCAGCGATCAGTTCCTGTTTTTTTATCGTGAGATAAATAATCACCACCCAAGGTACCAGAATTATCGGTATTTAAGAAACGATAGTTTGCACCTAACTGCAATCCTCGCTGTGCCATATAACGAGGAATTATCAGTAAGTCTCGATTGGGTGCAATATTGACATAGTAGGGTTGAGTAATATCAAGGCCATTGTTGGAGTTATATCCAGCCACTGGTGCCAAAATACCAGAACGACGTTGATTGGATGTTGGGGCTGTGAAATAAGGTGTATATGCAATGGGCACATCGAAGAACCGCATCACACCATGAGTACCCACCATCTCCTTTTGCTCATTATCAATCTCTAAGGTACTCGCCGTGAAATACCAATCCATATTTTCTGGTGTACAAGTGCTATATGTTGCCTTGTCAAAAACAAAAATATCAGAATTTTCAATCGTCAGTTTTTTAGCTTTGCCGTTACCGCGAGTATCTCTAAGCTCATAGCTTGGCGTTTCCATCTGACCTTCACGCGCATCAACTTTTAATTTTGCGCGTGGGCCTTTAAATATAGTGTTACCTTTTGAAAGCTCTGCATTGCCAACTAAATCTGCAATATCAGTATCCGGGTCGTAAATAATTTTATCGGCTTTAATCACTGCGCCATTACGACGCATTTGTGCTCGACCCTCCATGCGCATTTCTCGATCAACCACGCCATCAATGTTGTCGCTAGATGTAAATGTGAGTGCTTTACCATCATCAAGGGCTTGGCCAACACGCAACTGATCATCCAGTTTTAGAACGGTGACATTACCGCGATCTGGCATTAAAACTGAATTGGTACTGGCCTGCCCAGGGGGTAATGGAGCGGGTGCCTGAGCATGGCTTGAGAGTGCGAGCTGGAGCAATGCCACCCCCATCATTATTCGCAGGAGTACAGGTAAAAAAAGAGGGGCGCAAAGGCCGGCGCGACGGCGATAATGACTCATGGATCCAGACCCGCCTTATTATACGAATCGACCATGACTGACTCTCGCTTAAACACCCTTCGCAACTGGCTAAAAGCCCTAGACCCTAGCTGGCAATTAGATCTTGATAGTCTCACGCCCGCTTCAGCAGATGCCAGCTTTAGACGCTATTTCCGCATTGAGTCCAAAAACCCGGATTTTAGGACCCTGATTGTGATGGATGCCCCTCCCCAACACGAGCCTCTAGATTCCTTCATTAAGGTGGATATATTGCTCTCCGATGCGGGCTTAAATGTTCCTCACATTCTAGAAAAAAATCTTGAGCAAGGCTTTCTTTTACTAAATGATCTTGGCAATAAAACCTATTTAGCCGAGCTCAATAATGACACTGCGGATCATCTATATCAAGATGCCACAAATGCCTTAGTAAAAATGCAGTTAGCTAGCAAACCAAATGTATTGCCAAACTATGATGAAGCACTTTTACAGCGAGAATTAGATTTATTTCCAGAGTGGTATTTAGGTAAGCATCTCAATATGTCCTTGAGTGACTTACAGCAGGCACAAATTCTCAAATCATTCGAACTCATTATTGAGAATAATTTAGCGCAATCAAAAGTCTATGTCCATCGGGACTTCCATTCGCGCAACCTCATGGTGACCGAGAAAAATAATCCTGGCGTCATTGATTTCCAAGACGCCGTATTTGGCCCGATTACGTATGATGCCTCTTCCTTATGGCGTGACGCCTATATTGCATGGCCAGAAGAAAGGGTGATCGACTGGGTCATCAAATTTTGGGAAGATGGTCGAAAAGTTGGGCTCGCAATTCCAGATGATTTTGGTCAGTTCTATCGCGACTTTGAATGGATGGGCTTGCAACGGCACCTGAAGGTGCTTGGTATCTTTGCAAGGCTTTTTCATCGTGATGGTAAGGATGGCTATCTCAAAGACATTCCCCTAGTTTTGGAATACGCCATCGCGACCGCAAATCGTTATATTGAATTAAAACCTTTGGCGCGCATTTTGGAGTCCACTCGCCAAGTTAAAGAACGCTAAAGAATCATTAGTAAACCATCATGAATAAAAAGCATATCCTCCCCTGTTTTCTGCTTGCTGCAGGCAGAGGCGAGCGTATGCGTCCGCTTACAGATGACTTACCTAAGCCTTTACTAACAATCCAGAATAAATCTTTGCTTGCTTGGCATTTAGAAACCCTAGCTGAAGCAGGAATTGTGAAGGTAGTCATTAATCATGCATGGTTGGGTGAAAAGATCGAAGCGTCCTTGGGAGATGGGGGTCAATTCGGATTAAAAATCGAATACTCCCCAGAAGGTAGAGCCCTAGAAACTGCTGGCGGGATCGTCAAGGCACTACCTATCTTGCAGGCTGAAGATTATTTTCTAGTCATTAACGGTGATGTATTCACACCCAAACTGCCCGTGGCAAAACTCATGGAAGAGGTATTTAAACTGCGTAGCAATCCTGAGAAGCCCTTAGCTCACCTCCTAATGGTTCCAAACCCGGTTCAGCACCCGACTGGCGATTTCTATCTCAAAGACACCCAAGTGAGCAATCAAGAGTTATCTGGCTCAGAAAAATTGACCTTTTCTGGAATTGGTATCTATCACAAGGATCTCTTTAAAGATCTTGAGGTTGGCGCTCCAGCGAAGCTAGCCCCTCTTCTTAGTGAGGCAATGGCGCAAAATAGAGTATCCGGTGAAAAATATACCGGACCATGGCACGATGTAGGGACTCCACAACGCTTACAAGAGCTCAATGCAGCTTATGAATAACCCTATTTATCAAGAGCGCAGAAATGCACTCGCAAAACTCATTTTCACCAAAACAGGTGGTGGCCTTGCTGTCATTTCTACAGCACCGGAGCTAGCTCGCAATCGAGATAGTGAGTATCCCTACCGTCATGACAGTGATTTCTTTTATCTAACTGGCTTCGAAGAACCAGGCGCAACACTCGTTTTGCAAGTTCACAAAAATGGTGAAGGCTTTGAACTGCAATCCCATTTATTTTGCAGGCCAAAAGATCTGGAGCGTGAAATTTGGGATGGCATTCGACTTGGTCCAGAAGCAGCGCCAAAAGAACTGGGTATTGAATTTGCTCATAGCAATAAAGAGCTCGATGAAAAATTAGGCGAATTATTGGCAGATCAAGATGTTGTTTACATTCGCGTGGCAGAAAGCGCGGAGGCAGATCGCCGCTTGCGACACTGGATGAAACAAGTGCGCGGACAAGCGCGTTCCGGCATCAACCCTCCATCAGCATTGCATGATGTTGAAGAACTCATTCATGAAATGCGCTTATTTAAGAATGCACATGAAATTGACATCATGCGACGTGCTGCGGCCATCTCTGCACGCGCCCATATTCGTGCCATGCAAATCTGCAAACCCGGTATGCGGGAATACCAACTCGAAGCTGAACTGCTCCATGAATTTCGCAATAGTGGCGCGCAAAGCGTGGCCTACAACAGCATTGTTGCGGGTGGTGCAAATTCATGCATCCTTCACTATCGTGCTGGTTCAACCGAATTACGCAGCGGTGAACTCTGTTTAATTGATGCTGGGTGTGAATTAGATGGTTACGCCTCTGACATTACCCGCACCTTCCCAGTGAATGGCAAATTTATTGGGCCACAACGTGCGCTTTACGACATTACCTTGGCAGCGCAAGAAGCGGCTGTCGCCATGACTAAACCTGGCAATACTTTTATGCAACCTCATGAGGCAGCGCTTAAAGTACTTACACAAGGCTTGCTCGATGAGAAGCTCCTCAAGCTTTCTGAAATAGGTTCTCTTGATAACGCCATTGAAACTGGCGCCTATCGTCGCTTCTATATGCATCGTACTTCTCACTGGCTAGGAATGGATGTGCATGATGTGGGTTCTTATCGAGAGCAGACTGAACATGCCCTTAAAGAACAAAAGCCTTGGCGCATTCTCAGAAGTGGCATGGTCATGACCATCGAACCTGGTCTTTATGTTAGACCAGCAGATGACATTGATGAGAAGTTCTGGAATATTGGCATTCGGATTGAAGATGATGCCGTCATCCATGATGCTGGCTGCGAACTAATCTCCCGTGGTGTGCCCGTCAAAGCTGATGAAATCGAAGCCTTGATGAAGAATACGTAAATCGATGAGTAATTCTAGCTACGATATATTGATTCAAGGTGGAGGTCCGGTTGGGCTAGCGTGTGCTGCATGGACTTTGCAAAAGTTTCCAGAGGCCAAGATTACTCTTGTTGATCGCAACCCAGAAGATGATGCTGATCTAGCAACTGCCGATAGCAGGGGTATTGCCCTTTCTCATGGTAGCAAGCTCTTATTAGACACAATCCATGCTTGGCCTGCTGAATATGCAG
>Ga0194038_1000048_pt1 | contig 50543 bp, 43 predicted proteins | sample JunL226m_MetaG_FD_148630 | JGI IMG/M metagenome (GOLD analysis project Ga0194038, IMG submission 148630) | Anoxic zone freshwater microbial communities from boreal shield lake in IISD Experimental Lakes Area, Ontario, Canada - Jun2016-L227-6m | ecosystem: Environmental > Aquatic > Freshwater >... | reverse complement strand
GAACTGCGCGCCGGGATATCCAAGATCGAAATCCTGTCGCGGCTGCGGTTTTCCTCCGAGGGACGACGTATTGGCGTGCGAATACCCGGTCTGCTTTCATTTTTTCTACTGGGAAGATTGGGCCGCTGGCTGCCATGGATTCGCCGGACATTTATGGACTACATAGAGCATCCGCCACCCCCTGCAAAACAGGCGCCGGCGGACGAGCAGGAAAACCAGACGAATTTTGCTCCATACAGCGGTTTTTTTGACTATAACATTGTTGATGGCAGAAAATTGGTTTGGATGACCCAACGCGCCAGGATAAAACTATGTTCGGTAAAGGCGGGTGATGTGTTGAGGGTCTCCGGGGAATATGATGGCGAGAGTCATCGTATGGCAAATGGTTCCGATGCCGTGCTGAGCCTGTCCCTTAATAACAGGCTGGCAGGGGAATTCCGCTTTTCAGACAGCGGGGAATTTGAAAAAAAACTGTCTCTTGCAGTCACCCTGGACGATGCTGTTTTAGCGCTAAATGCAAATCAGGTTTTTGTTCCTGCAGAACTGGGCAAAAATGACGATTTTCGCAAGCTGTCGCTGAGAATCGCCAAAATCGAAATCAATGATCAGGTTGTTCTTGATTTCAGCGATATTCATGCTCCCTATAAATTGGAGATTCAAAGGGAGGCTGTCGGTGTCAACATCGTGGGTTATGTCAAATCAGAGCATGGCGTTGGGCAATCGGCTCGAAGCGCCGCCAGTTGCTGCAAGGCGGCAGATCTGCCGTTCTGTTTGATAGATTTTTCAAGGGGCACTCCCATCCGTCAGGAAGACCATAGTTGGGCTGAATATATAGAGGAGGCTAACCCCTATAAGGTCAATCTCTTTCATATCAACGCGGATCAGATGCATGTGGCCCATGGCGAATTGGGACAAGGTTTTTTTGACCAGCACTACAATATTGGCTACTGGGCGTGGGAACTGCAGGACTTTCCCAACCGGTTTCTACAGGCGTTTAATTATCTAAATGAAATATGGGTTCCGTCACGCTTTGTGCAGGAGGCGGTGAGCGCCAAGTCACAACTTCCGGTCATCCGAATGCCACACGCAATTGATATTGAACTGGAACAACATCTGACGCGGCGAGAAATGGGGCTACCGGAAGAAGGCTTTTTGTTCCTGACAATGTACGACATTCATTCCATGCAGGAGCGCAAAAATCCCCAGGCCGCATTGGCCGCCTTTGAAAAGGCGTTTCCTGATGCCGGGGATGTAAAGCTGGTCATAAAAACCCACAATGGCGATGTGTTCCCCAAAGAATTCGCCAAACTGAAAAACTGGGTAGCCGGTCGCCAAAATGTCCACCTAATTACTGAAACCTTGAGCCGTCAGGAAGTGTATAACCTGGAGAACCTCTGCGACTGTTTTATTTCTCTCCACCGCTCCGAAGGTTTCGGATTCGCATTGGCGGAATGTATGTTGCTCTGCAAGCCGGTGATTGCAACCAATTGGTCTGGCAACACCGATTTCATGAATGCGGATAATTCTCTGCCGGTGCAGTATGAGCTGATCGAAATACAGCAGGATATTGGCCCCTATAACAAAGGCCAACTCTGGGCTGAAGCGGATGTGGATCACGCCGCATGGCAGATGAAACGTGTTGTGGAAGACCTGGAATTACGCCGGAAAATCGCTGTCCTCGGCCAGAAGACCATCCGGGATGAATATTCGCCCCAGGCGATCGGACGGTGCTACGCAGAACGGCTTGCCATGATTGCGCGTTGGTAAGGAAGAATTGAAACGGAAGATAAAGAAATGGGGGCACCCTTCAGATTACCACAAAAGTAGTTTGCACTCTTTGATGAGATTCCATGAAAATAAGCTGGAATAAAATCATCCTGAACCAGAAAAAATGATCCTTGATCTTTACTGCAAACGGGAATAGACTGCGAAGTTACCGTGAAAATGAACAAAGAATCCAGAAATTGAAATTCAGAAGAAAATCGTCGGTATGCATTTTCATATACTGTGAGTGGCCATAATGTGTGTTTTCCATACCAGTTTTATTCTGAATTCCGACTTCATTATTAAGGCAAAGACATGAGCAGCGAAGATATCCGTTGGAAACAACGATTGAACCATTACCGGAAAGCGCTGTTGCAGCTTAAGAAAGGTGTGGAGTTAAGCCGACTGCGACCGCTCTCGGAGATCGAACAGCAGGGCCTTATTCAGGCTTTTGAGTTTACCCATGAACTGGCCTGGAATGTAATGAAGGATTTTTTTGAATATCAGGGAAACTTTACAATCATGGGTTCCCGAGATGCAACACGCGAAGCGTTTTTGCGTAATCTGATTGCCGATGGCGATGGATGGATGGAAATGATCAAAAGTCGTAACCAGTCATCGCATACCTACAATCAGGAGATAGCCGATGAAATTGCAGGAAATGTGATTTTTGTCTATTTTAAGCTATTTGTTGAATTTGAACAACGAATGCAGGCTTTGACTGATGGGCTGTGATGTTATGGAAAACAGGTTTGGACTGAATCCTGCAACCATTGATAAAATCAACAGTGTTTTTGCCGCAGTGCCTGAAATCGAACAGATCATCATTTACGGCTCGCGAGCCAAGGGCAACTACCGTAACGGGTCGGATATCGATCTTGTTATCAAAGGTGAAGGCGTTAGCTTTACCCGGTTGCTGAAAATAGAAAATGAATTGGATGAACTGATGTTACCCTACCGAATAGATTTATCTCTGCTGTATAAAATTAATGATACGGCCCTTCTCGACCATATCAATCGGGTCGGCGCAGTTTTTTACGATAAACCTGATGAAGCGATTTTTCGATTATTAACAATTGATTTATAAGGAGCAATTTACATGAATCTTAACCCTGTCATAAAAAGCGTTGCCGCAGTTCTTATTTCTTTGGTTTTGTTAAATGGATGCGGAGATAAAAAAGAGGTGTCCACCAAAAAAGCAAAAGTGGAAGTTACGCCTGTTTCAAAAGCAGCAAAGGAAGTAAGGGACGCAAAGGAAGCTGTTTCCATTGCATTTACCACTACCTTACCAGAGTCTCTAAAAGATATTACGGAAACAGCAGGTGGTAGTTATGGCCTGGATAAAATCAACGGAGGCATGGTGGACAGTGTTGTTAAATCGGCTGGTCTGATACTTGAGGGATGGGCGATAGACAAAGAATTGACTCTGGTTCCAGAGAATATTTATGTTCGCCTTAAACCCAAAGATGGTGCGCCTTTCTATGCAAAAGCCAATCGTAGCGAACGCCCGGATGTGGCATCGCATTTCAACAATGACGCATTCAAAAACTCCGGATTCACGCTTAACGCTGTCATCAATAATTTACCCGATGGTATGTATGCGATTGATGTTTTGCAGAAAGAAACAGACAAGGTTTTGGTAAGTGATCTCGGCAAAATATTACGCATTGTTAGTAATTAAAATACCATTAGGCTCTTGCAAAAGTTTGCATATTGTAGATCATGATCGATAGTCACCACGCCTGTCGCATGTTTTTATGATGATATCTGAGTGTTGCAGGATGTTCTAATTATAAAATTTACTTTTCCTGACGAGATAGTTACATCTCGTCAGGAAAAGCTTTTGAGATCAAGTTATGGGTTTGGCTATATTTATGCGGGATGACAACACAATATTATTTTTGAATATTTTAAGGGGACCTGCAGCCTTATTGGTTATGTGGGATCATTTTACGGGTACCTGGCCTGAAAAAATGAAAGTACATTGGTTTATATCGGAGATTGTTAGAGAATATATAAATACGCCCCTTGTGATTATTCAGGATTTTGGATTTATGGGCGTAGTTGTATTTTTTTTAATTAGTGGCTATCTCATAACACATGTTGCACAAAGGGAGGATCGATTTGTTTTCGTGGTAAAGAGATTCTTTCGTATTTATCCACCCCTGTTTTTTTCTATAGTATTGATAGTCATCTTCGGTTTTTTTAAAGGTATTTATTATAAAGCATGGGATGTTGTCTTCGCTGCTACGTTATTTAATTATTTAAATGTTCCTCAAAATCCAGTTAATGGTGCTGCGTGGACATTGATAATTGAAGTATTGTTTTATATATTGGTTTGTTTGTTTATGACACCTATAAAAAAGATGGCAGTATTTGGAAGCTTATTAATCTCTACGAGCTGTTTGATTGCTATCCTGAGTTCGAGAAATCTGGGCGATAATTATTTTCTTTTTGCAGTAAATATGTCATTTGTGCCGTATCTCTTGATGGGACAGTTGCTGTATTATGTACATAACAAAAGAATATCTTTCGGTACATTCGCCTTGCTGACGATGTTTAATTACTTCATAATAATGAAGGGAATCATATCAATACACAGTAATTTCTATCAGCCATCCAATTCTTATGGTGTTACTTTCATTTATTCGTATTTCATTTTTACGATAGCCATGATTTCAAATGAATGGCTTAGAGAGAATATTGTGGTCAGGTGTTTAAGTTATTTTTCAAAAATCAGTTATTCACTATATATGATTCATGCAACAATAGGATTTTTTCTCCTGGATATTTTAATGCCGAGAATAGGATATTCACTGGCTTTATTGGTTACCGTTTTCACAGTTATATTCTGTTCCCATTGGGTTTATTATTTAATTGAAAAACCATCGCAGGAATTTGGAATTAAATTTATAAGGATAGTAAAAAACTCCCGTATTTTATTGTTTAATAAGAAGTTGGTACTTGCTGAACAGTCTCAGCCAGAGGATATATCCTGAGAATGCGTTTCCATCATTGTATCTTAAATATTACACATTGTTACGGTTATACACAATGTCGCTATAACAGGTGCGGAACTCTATTTGTTAACCAAAGAGAAAGACATTGAGATGCACCCTGTAAAATGTATGCAGCATAAAGAAAGAGTTCTTTTGTTTTGTCTGCTATCCATTATTGTTTATTTATCTTTTAATCCTATTCTAAAGATAAAATATACTGTTCCTGATGATACGGTTGCTGATATTCTTGCCAAGAAAAGCTTTTCTGATCAAGTTATGTTTGCCTACAATATTGCTGTTTCACAGGGACGATTTAATTTTATCTTGTCTGTTTTTTCGACTTTTATTCCATTTCTCAGTAATAACCCCATATACTTTAATTTAATAAGATTTGGTATAATAGGCGCGTGGATGATCGTTGGTATTGTATCGTTATATCGATTGTTCAACGGCAATTCCGTGTGGATTCTTTTTTTGGTATTTTTTGCATCGTTTGCACAAAATACCTGGGATCATAATGCGCTGACTTCATTTCCATTTATTTTCAATATGGGCTTTTTATTCATCTTCCAGGGTAAACGGTATTATTGTTTTTTATCATCTGTTCTGTTCTTCCTGTCTTCCTGTTCAAGCGAGCTGTTTGTTCCGTACTCAATATTTTTTATTGTAATTTGGTATAGTCACTTTTATTATTCAGACAATATCAAATTGTTATCATATAGTCATTTCTATTCGCTCATACCCGTTTTTGCCCCTCTGCTCATTTATTGTGTTTGTTATGTTGTCTGGCAGATGATTCACCCATCAAAATACCCTGGGAACCAATTGTCTTTTGATTTATGGCGGTCACTGAGAGTGATATGGCAATATTCCATATCAGGAATTCCTGGTTACTATTTTGTAACGAATACCATCTCCGGCAGCTCGCCTTTACCTTCACTTCCGATTTTAGGATATCAGGTTTACTCATTGGGCGCACTTTATGCGTCAATGCGTCCTGAGTGGATTGTAAAATCGGTACTTGTATCAACAGTTGTCTATTATGCCCTGTATCCTCAGTCTTTCCTGATAAGAAAGCGAGTTGCATTAATCAGTATCACAATGGGCATTCTGGCGTTTTTCTTGCCAAATGTATTGTTGTCAATTACTCCCAAATACCAGGAATGGGTCGCTATAGGCTCTCCCTCGTATATTTACACTTACTTTTCCTTTATTGCGTTCGTATTTGTCATGTCGGTTTTTTGTGTCTGGATGATATCTCTAATCAAGATACAGTCGCTTGCAAAGGTTGTTGTTATTCTGGCATCAATTATTTTTGGGTTTTTAAGTTTAACAACCGATTTTCATAACTATTATATTTCACAAGACCAGGATATTTTTCAAAATAAATGGCGGATTGTTGACAATTTCCTAAGCAACCCTATATCCTCCAGTTATACTGAGGAAAATACGCTTCTTATTGCACCTGCGCTGTTTGATCATCGCATAGCGTTTAATCGGGAATCGTATTGGTCGGAATATGTTCGCTTACAGTACGGGAAACAAATAAATATTATAAAAGATATTCCTGAAAATTTAAGTGATCTTTATAAAAAATATACCTCAATATATATGGTTGATTATCAAATAGAACCCTGGACCAACAATTGCTTTCTATCAATTGGAAAAGCCGATACGATTGACGATATAATGGCGTTTTCATCAAAAAACTGGCTCTTTATTTTTAACAGTTTTCATAAAGAAGTCAATATTGGCTATATGCCCTCCAAAACAAATAGTGAAACACCCGATAACTCAACAACACTGGACCCGAAGAATTCTATTGATGCACCATTTATAATTTCTTCAGAAACATTACAGAACGGATATATCCGTACAGCTTTCATTAACAGCGACACGCCATTGAGTATTGATAAAATAATATTGGGGTATTATCAATCACGTCGTTTGAAAACCGTGGCCACAACCTCCGCCACAACCTCCCCCTCTTTTGATATTGGCAATGTTTCCCCGGACCCATGGATTGGTACTGTCGATCTTGTTAATGGACAGCGTACGTCAAAAATATTTATGATAGATCATCTCTATTCAGTCCAACTTGATGGCTGGCTGGCGAATATAGCTGCTGGTGAGAGCCCGGAGAAAGCTGAACTTTTCCTGATGTCCGGCGAAACAACATATTACTATCCTATAACTTTCCATAACCGGCCAGATGTTTCGTCGCAATTTGGAAATAGCAAACTAATGAAGTGTGGATACTCTGTTTCAATTAATGTATCTAATCTCTTTCCGGGAGAATATAATATTGGCTTTAATATATTCAAAAACAATAAAACTTTTCTATGTAAATTACCCATAACTTTTATGAAATAATCCATATAGCGTTCAGGCCCTCCCCCCAGCGGGTGATGTTGGGAGGGGGAGTGAAGGAAAAAAATATGAAAGCAGTCATCCTTGCCGGTGGTTTAGGCACTCGCATCAGTGAAGAGTCTTGTGTAAGGCCAAAACCAATGATCGAGATCGGCGGAAAGCCCATTCTGTGGCATATCCTGAAGATATATTCGGCCCACGGTATCAACGATTTCATTATTTGCCTGGGATATAAGGGATATGTCATCAAGGAATATTTCGCCAATTACTTTCTGCACATGTCGGATGTCACCTTCGACATGCGCACCAATCAGATGGAGGTTCACAACAATCAGTGCGACCCCTGGAAAGTAACGCTGGTTGATACCGGGGAGAATACGCAGACTGGCGGACGTTTACGGCGGGTTCAGTCCTATCTGGGCGATGAAGATTTTTGTTTTACATACGGAGATGGTGTGGGTGACATCAATATACCCGAATTGATCTCGTTTCACAAAGAGCAGGCTACGCTTGCGACAGTGACTGCTACCCAGCCGCCGGGACGTTTTGGTTCTCTGAAGATTGCGGCTCACCGGGTTACCGGATTTAAGGAAAAACCAGTAGGTGACGGCGGCTGGATAAACGGCGGTTTTTTTGTTTTGTCTCCCAAAGTGATCAACTATATTCAGGGGGACGAGTGTATCTGGGAGCAGGAGCCGATGGAGCGCCTTGCCAAAGAGGGGGAGCTTTCAGTATATTCGCATAAGGGATTCTGGCAGCCCATGGATACGCTGCGTGACAAAACCCTTCTGGAAGAACTTTGGCAGAGCGGCCATGCGCCCTGGAATATCTGGAATGGGGTGTGCAACAATGATTGATACTGTGGTAGATCCTGACTTCTGGAAAGGTCGTAGTGTTTTTCTTACCGGCCACACAGGATTCAAAGGCGCCTGGCTTAGTCTGTGGCTCAACAAAATGGGGGCATTGGTTACGGGATACGCACTTTCACCTCCCACAGTACCGAGCCTGTACGAACTTTGCCGGGTTGATGAACTTACCACCTCCATTATCGCCGATGTACGGGATCTCTCCAGTCTCAAGGCAGCCATGATTCAATCGCAACCCGAGGTGGTGATTCATATGGCGGCTCAGGCTCTGGTGCGGGACTCCTACCAGATGCCGGTTGAAACATACGCCGCCAATGTGATGGGGACCGTGCATTTGCTTGAAGCAGTGAGGCATTGCGGCAGCGTCAGGGCCGTTGTGAATGTCACAACGGACAAGTGCTATGAAAACCGTGAGTGGGCCTGGGGCTACCGGGAGAATGAAGCGATGGGTGGATACGATCCATACTCCAGCAGCAAGGCATGTTCGGAACTGGTCACTGCCGCCTATCGCCGTTCCTTCTTCACGCCCTCACACCCTCACGCTCTCACGACCTCACCTGCCGTTGCAGTTGCAACCGCCAGGGCCGGGAATGTCATCGGCGGGGGGGACTGGGGCAAGGACCGCCTTGTCCCGGACTGCATCCGCGCGTTTTTAAAGGGTGAGCAGGTGCATCTTAGAAACCCGAATGCCATTCGCCCTTGGCAGCATGTCCTGGAGCCACTTTCTGGTTATATGCTCCTTGCTCAGCGGCTTGTTCGGGAAGGCGCAAAATTTGCGGATGCCTGGAATTTCGGGCCTGATGATCAGGATGTCCGGGATGTAGGGTGGGTGGTGGCGAGGCTGTGCGAGAAATGGGGAAGTGGGGCCGAATATACCATTGATAACGGGATTCATCCTCATGAGGCGACTTACCTGAAGCTTGATTGCAGCAAGGCCAGGGCGCATCTGAACTGGCGCTCCAGATGGAATCTTGATACTGCCATTGATGCCATTGTAAGGTGGACAAAGGCTTATCAGGATGGTATGGATTTAAGACAAGTCTGCCAGGATCAAATTGATCAATATGCGAATTGACTCCATAAACGCCTTCAACCTTCAGCCTATTTACCTGAATCGTTCGGGTGGCAAAGGAAAAGAAACATGCTGACGCAACAAATTATTCGTGATGTTGGTCCGGATGGGAATGTCTGCTTCAATCTGCCGGATTTTATTGGGAAAAAAGTGAGAATCATTTTTTCTACCATAACGGACGCATACCCCGGCAATGAAATGGAAATGGATGATGATCAGGAGTTCAATGCCGCCGCCTACTTGGCTATCGTTGAAGATGATGAGGCAGAGGATGCCATCTGGGAGAAATATATTAAATGACCCCCATTAAGGTTCAAATTGGTGATCTGGTCGTCAGCCGGGTTGATTACAGGGCGCCGGATGGAAGGATCAAAGGAAAAACCCGTCCGCTTATCATCATTTCAAGGCCGAATTCAAAGGGAGATATGTTGACCATTGCCGGGTCCACAAAGCTTCACCAGTGGTTTGCCGAACCGCATATCGTCGTTCACCCGGAGACCATTATTGATGGTTGTCTGGATGAGGCGACTATTTTTCCTGCGAGTAAGCAAATATTGATCAATCCGGCCTTTATCAAAGTGAAAATTGGTCGTATCTGCACATTAGATCTGAATCGACTCATGCGGTTATGCGCTATGCGCCATACAAGTGATTTTTTTGAAGGGTGTCATAAACCCGCCATGACCAGCTCCTTTATCCCCGGCAAATCCCGAATTCCCTACGCGGGCCGGGTGTATGACGAAAAGGAAATGACTCACCTTGTCGATGCATCCATGGACTTCTGGCTCACTACGGGAAGGTACGCGGAACAGTTCGAGAAGGAATTTGCAGCATTTCTTGGCGTTAAACACTGCTCTCTCACCAACTCGGGATCTTCTGCCAATCTTCTTGCGTTTATGGCCCTGACCTCTCCCAAACTGGGGGAGCGCAGAATCAAGCGGGGAGATGAAGTCATTACTGTTGCGGCAGGTTTTCCCACGACTGTTGCCCCGATCGTCCAGTTTGGAGCGGTACCGGTTTTTGTGGATGTTACCCTGCCCACCTACAATATCGATTGCTCTCAACTGGAAGCCGCGCTTTCGGAAAAGACACGGGCCGTGATGCTGGCTCACACCTTGGGCAATCCCTTCGATATCGCTAAGGTATTGGCTTTCTGCCAAAAACACCATCTCTGGCTTATTGAGGACAACTGCGATGCCCTGGGGTCTAAATACTTGGTGGATGGTGAGTGGAAGTACACCGGAACCTTAGGCCATTTAGGGACTTCGAGCTTCTATCCTCCCCACCACATGACCATGGGTGAAGGGGGCGCAGTGATTACAAACGATACGACCCTGAAACGCCTGGTAGAATCCTTCCGTGACTGGGGGCGGGACTGCTGGTGTCCGTCAGGACGGGACAACACCTGCGGAAACCGCTTCGGTCGCCAGTTTGGCGAGCTGCCCAAAGGCTATGACCATAAGTATGTGTATTCCCATTTCGGCTATAATCTAAAAGTAACCGACATGCAGGCCGCCATCGGCTGCGCCCAACTGGATAAACTCCCTGGTTTTATAGATGCCCGCAAACGTAACTGGCAGATGCTGCATGATGGCCTGGCCGACATGGGCGAGCGATTCATCCTGCCCGAGGCCACACCGCACAGCGATCCTTCCTGGTTTGGTTTTCTCCTCACCGTGCGGGAAGACACCGGATTTACCAGGGATGATCTGGTGGCGCAGTTGGAATCCCGCGGTATTCAAACCAGGATGCTCTTTGCCGGAAACTTGATCAAACATCCCTGTTTCGATGAAATGCGGAACAGTCACACCGGCCACCGGATCATCGGCAGCCTTGCGAACACTGACAGGATTATGCGGAACACCTTCTGGGTGGGTGTTTATCCGGGTATGTCGGAGGAAATGGTGGCATACATGGTACAAACAATCGCTGAATTTTCAGGGTAAGGGCCAACTTTGAATGAAAATAAAAATTATTTCAACCTGTGAGTGTGTAAGCTCATGAAAATATCGGACTACATCGCCTTATTCCTCGAACAAAACAAAGTTCGGCAAGTTTATGAATTAGCAGGAGGGATGATCACCCATCTCCTGGACTCGATTCACTGTCGTACCAAAATACGCATTGTAAGCATGCACCATGAGCAGGCAGCAGCATTCGCAGCTGAAGGCAGCGCACGCATGACAGGTGTTCCCGGCGTGGCCTTCGCAACAAGTGGACCTGGAGCTGTAAATCTCCTTACCGGCATAGGTAGCTGTTTTTTCGATTCCGTACCGGCGGTGTTTATCACCGGACAGGTCAATCGCAATGAAATGCGCGCTGAACAACATGTGCGTCAAGTAGGTTTTCAGGAAACAGATATTGTATCAATGGCCAAGCCTATCACCAAGGGAGCATGGCTGGCGCTAACACCTGAAGAAGTGCCGGATCTCCTGTACCGGGCTTTCGAACTGGCAGTCGCCGACCGCCCAGGTCCCGTATTGTTAGACATCCCCATGGATGTTCAGCGTGCGGATGTGACCACTCCAGCAATTCCAACAATTCTTACGTCTGTAAAGCGTGCTACAACCCCTCTGGATTGTGCGCTTATTAAAGAGATGATGGTTGATCTTTCTCTTGCAAAGCGCCCACTTATCCTTGCTGGTGGTGGCATCCGCTCGGCATGTGCGGTGGAACCTTTTCGTACCTTTGTTGAACAATTGCAGATTCCGGTTGTACATTCCTTAATGGGGGTTGATTTGCTTCCATATAATCACCCTTTACGAGTTGGGATGATCGGAACCTATGGTAATCGGTGGGCCAATTACGCTTTAAGCCGCTCTGACCATCTGATTGTGCTTGGCAGTCGGTTGGATGTTCGCCAGACTGGCGCTGATACAGAATCGTTTTGTAAGAACAAGACAATCTGGCACGTAGATGTGGATACTGGTGAGATCAATAATCGTGTGAAGGGATGTCGTGGGTTTGTAAGTGATTTGCGAGCATTTCTTCAGGCAATCAACTTGAGAGTATCACCCATTGGTCAGACAGGATTAAATCCCTGGAGACTTGAGATAGAGAATCTGCGAAGGAAATGGCCGGATACGGAAGAACAACCTGATCTACATGGAATCAACCCAAACATCTTGATCCATCAATTGTCCCGCTGCTTTCCTCATGCCTCCGCGTTTGTATCTGATGTAGGCCAGCATCAGATGTGGACGGGGCAGTCGCTGGAATTAATTACGGGACAGCGCTTTCTTACCTCTGGTGGCATGGGATCAATGGGATTCGCACTTCCTGCTGCTATTGGTGTTGCTGTTTCGTTTCCTGATATGCCTGTTGTTGTAATCGCAGGGGATGGTGGTTTTCAATGCAATATACAGGAGTTACAGACTGTGGCTCGCAATCGTTTGCCAATTAAAATAGTCATTATCAACAATCGAAGCCTGGGCATGGTCCGGCAGTTCCAGGAAAGCTATTTTGAAAGTCGCTTTCAATCCACCGTTTGGGGTTATTCGCACCCGGACTTCGTAAATGTCGCAGAGGCTTATGGCATTTCTGGTCGCCGCGTTGTTCATAACCATGAGATAGATTCAGGAATAGATTGGCTTTGCAGCACAACAGATGGTCCATGTTTACTTGATGTATATATCGACATGAAGACGAACGCATATCCCAAAACTACTTTTGGGCTTCCAATTAGTGAGATGGAACCGATCAAGGCCGATTAAACTTCAGACAGTTACTACCGAAATTATGCAAAACAAATTAACAGACGATCTTGAGCATATTTTGCTCCATACAGAAGGCTTGTGGGAAGAGTTGCGGGGTCGGCGGCTGTTCATCACTGGAGGAACCGGTTTTTTCGGTTGCTGGCTGTTGGAAAGTTTTGTTTGGGCCAATGATAAATTGAAGCTAAATGCAGAAGCGCATGTCCTTGCCCGAAATCCATCGGGCCTTCATGACAAAGCCCCTCATCTTGCAACTCACCCATCGGTTCACCTTCATGTCGGTGATGTTCGTTCGTTTGCGTTTCCGGAAGGTGAATTTTCTCACATCATTCACGCCGCAACTGAAGCCAGCACCAGCCTGAACAATGAAAATCCGATCTTGATGCTGGATACCATTGTGGACGGTACACGACGCACATTGGAATTTGCCAGTTGTTGCGGCGCGCAAAAATTCCTGTTGATAAGCTCCGGGGCTGTCTATGGAAAGCAGCCGCCTGATATCACCCATATTCCGGAAGACTATAATGGCGCGCCCGACACGCAGTACCCACAGTCAGCGTACGGCGAAGGAAAACGGATAGCGGAACTTTCGTGCGCTATCTATTCCAAACAATATGGTATTGAAACCAAGATAGCACGCTGCTTTGCATTTGTGGGGCCATATCTGCCACTGAATACACATTTCGCCATTGGCAATTTTATCCATGATGGGCTAAGGGGTGGACTGATACGGGTTAATGGTGACGGAACACCCTATCGTTCCTATTTATATGCTGCCGATCTGGCAATCTGGCTCTGGACGGTCTTGATTCGCGGAACAAGCTACCGGCCCTACAATATCGGGTCGGAACGCGATGTAACGATTGCCGCATTGGCGAAAACGGTTGCCGGTTGTTTTCAGTATCCTGTAGATGTGGCTACCATCGGAAAGCCTGTGCAGGGTCAACCAGCAGAACGCTACGTCCCTTCAACCCATAGGGTCAGAGCTGACTTGGGGTTGAGTGAAGTGATTGATCTCAAGGATGCCATCCTGCGAACAATACAGTGGTGCAAGACACTGCCGAACATGCATCGCTTCTAAATATTGTGTTATATCTGAAACAATAAAGGATATCTTCCATACTATGGCCATAAAATCTATCAGTATTGTTACTCCCTGTTATAATGAAGCAGAAAATGTTCAAGAGCTTTGCGAGCATATTGCAAAAGTGATGTCATCGTTAGATAAATTTAGCTATGAACATATTTTTATCGATAATGCATCAACAGATCGGACAGTTGAAATTCTGAAAGAAATCGCCGCTCATGACAATCGGGTAAAAATTATTGTAAATGCCAGAAACTTCGGCCATATTCGCTCGCCCTACCACGCCCTTCTTCAGGCCAAGGGAGATGCAGTAATCCTAATTGTTGCTGATTTACAGGATCCTCCCGAGATGATTGTCGATTTCATCACGAAGTGGGAGAATGGCTACAAAATCGTTATCGGCGTAAAGGAAAAAAGTGAGGAATCCCCTCTTTTCTTTGCCGTCCGCAAGTTCTATTATGACCTTATTGGCAAACTTTCAGAAATTAGTCTCATCAAGAATTTTACAGGATTTGGCCTTTATGACCAGAAAGTCATTGAAATTATGAGACAGATTGACGATCCTTATCCATATTTCCGTGGACTAATTTGCGATATTGGTTTTGAGCGGGCGGAAATTCCATATATCCAGCCAGTCCGGCACCGGGGCTTTACCAAAAATAACTTCTACACCCTCTATGATATGGCCATGCTCGGCATTACAAACCACTCCAAGGTACCTTTGCGGTTGGCGACGATGACCGGTTTTGCTGTGGCGTTTTTCAGCCTGTTTGTGGCTTTTGGGTATTTTCTGGTTAAACTGTTTTTTTGGAATAATTTTACATTGGGCTTTGCGCCTTTGGTGATCGGATTATTCTTTTTTGGATCAGTTCAACTTTTTTTCATTGGAATCATCGGAGAGTACATCGGTTCCATTCACACCCAGGTCTTGAAGCGACCGTTGGTGGTGGAAAAGGAACGGGTTAATTTTGATTAAACACATGTGTGGAATCTATAATCTTTCATGAAAAACATTATTTTTAACGAGCCGAAACAGTTGATACTGGTATTTGCAGTTTTTCTGGTGCTGTTTTTAGTTGTCAAGATTCATTATACGGGTTGGGCTATTGGTTCCGACGGGCTGGGGTATTATGCCCATCTGCGTTCAGCAGTTGTGGACAAAGACCTTCACTATGCAAATGAGTTTATGGATTATAACAAATTTGGGCATGGGGTTCCCGATCCATACCTGCGAACCGGGACCGATCACGTTCCGAATAAATATTTTGTCGGCCCTGCTATATTGTGGACACCGTTTTTTCTTCTGGCGCACATCCTGACAATTGCAGCGGAAAATTTTGGGATCAAGCTTGTTCCGGATGGCTACTCCGTGTTGTACCAGTTCTTTATCGGTCTGGGATCAATCATTTACGGGCTGATCGGGCTGATATTGATTTACAGGATTCTTCTACACTTCTTTCAGAGAAAAGAAGCTTTGTTTGCCACAGTACTCGTCACTTTATCCACCAATGTGTTATATTATCTCACTACTGAACCGACCATGACACACGCCATGTCACTGTTCGCTGTATCTCTTTTTGCTTATTTGTGGGTAAAGGATATTGGCGACAGAACGTATCGATCTGTTATGTTGCTTGGAATCGCCGCTGGTTTAATGACTTTGATCCGTCCGCAGGATATGCTGTTTTCAATTCTCATAGTCATGGAATTGTCTGGAATATTCAAACTCAACACAAATGTCGCGCCTTCCATTTTCAAGCGAATCACACAGGCGGTTCTATTTGGTGTGTTTTTTTTGTTCACGTTGATTCCTCAATTCATTGTCTGGAAAATTTTATACGGTAAATTTATTCTCTATTCCTATTCAGGCGAAGGGTTTAATTTATTCTCTCCGCATTTGTTGGACACGTTTTTCTCAGCCTATCACGGTCTGATAAGCTGGACACCTGTCATTCTACCGGCTTTGGCGGGCCTGGGACTTTTCTACCGAAAACAACCAAAGATATGGGCTATATTACTGACGGCTTTTGTTCTGCAATGGTACCTGAATGCTGCATGGTGGTGCTGGTGGTTTGGTGTCAGTTTCGGAAATCGCGCCTATGTCAGTTGTAGTTTCATTTTTGCGATAGGACTTGCAGTTATTCTCTCGGAGGCTAAAAAATGGACGCGGACCGTTCGTTTTATTTCTGTCGCCCTGATTGTATGGAATCTGCTTTTTATTTCTCAATATACCCTCGGGATGCTGCCTCACAATGAGCCAGTAGTCTGGAAACAGGTATTCATTAATCAGTACAAAGTGATTGACAAAGGAATTAAGCTGTTACCGTTACATAAGGCGGCGCTTTTTTCTCATGCGAAGGCGCAAAGATGGTAAGGGCGACCGGCCGGTCGCCCTTACTTGATTCGTGTCGTTCGTGGCTTAATAATATTTTCGGGGTAAAGATTTGACCCCACTCATGGGAGTTTGCATAACCAGAATGCGCATTCTGCATATAGGCAAGTTTTTTCCTCCGGTAACTGGTGGAATCGAGAGCTTTCTTGGTGATTTGCTCCCAGCCCTTGAAAGGGGCGGGGTAAAGACAGCAGCCCTGGTTCATGACGATATTAATCATGAACCAGTTCCGGTGTGTCATCGAAAAACAACATTATTTAGGGTGTCCTGTTACGGGACGCTGTTGTATGTTCCCATCAGCCCGGCGTTTATTTTCGCTATGAGAAAGGCCATTCAGGAGTTCCGTCCGGATATTCTGCATTTTCATGTTCCAAACACTTCCGCATTCTGGGCGCTGCCCTTGTCCATTGCCGGAGCATTGCCCTGGGTCGTTCACTGGCATGCGGATGTTGTTCCTTCTGCTATCGACCGAAGAATGGCCCTGGCCTATCAGCTATATCGCCCCATAGAGAAGCTGTTTCTGCGGCGCTCGCAGTCCATTATCGCTACGTCGCAATCCTATCTGAACACCAGCAGCGCGCTGGTTGATTTTAAAGACAAATGTCATATTATTCCGCTGGGGCTGGACCCGGATCGCCTGAAAAAGCCGAATGACGACAGACTGCGCTGGGCTGAAACCGTGTGGGGGCAGCCTGAGGAAAGAATCCTGGTCATCGGTCGGCTGACGTATTATAAGGGACACGAAGTCATGTTGGATGCTTCAACCGCCTTGCCGAATGCTCGAATTCTGATTGTCGGCAATGGTGAGCGCGAATTTAGTCTTCAAAGGCGAATTCATGCCCTCGGTCTCTCAAAAGTGTCGCTGCTGGGATCTTTACCGGAATTGGATCTTCACACCCTCATTTTTTCCTGTGACTGCCTGTGTTTGCCTTCAATTGAACGGACCGAGGCTTTCGGCATGGTGCTTCTGGAAGCTATGCGGTACGGAAAACCGGTTGTCGCCAGCAACATTCCAGGCTCCGGTATTGGATGGGTGGTCGAAGACGGCATAACCGGGTTTCTGGTTCCGCCGGATGATCCGGTTCTGCTTGCGGGGGCATTAAGAAAGCTTTTTAGTTTGCCGGAGTTGAAATTGTTTATGGGACAATCCGCGTTGGAAAGGTTTCGGAAGGTTTTTCAGATTGATCATGTTGCACAGGAGATTATTTTGTTATATCATGAGACTTTGAAGGCGCTGAAGTCAACAACATGATATGGATTGCATCTAGGCGGCAAATGAATGAAAAATAAATTGGCGGTTCTGATTCCAGCCTTAAATGAAGAAAAGAATATTCGGGAAGTGATTCAGGGGGTCAGGAAAGCCATAACTGGTGAAATTGTGGTGATTGATGATGCCAGTTCGGATTCTACGGCAAGGGTTGCGCGCGAAGAAGGCGCCAAAGTGCTGCCGCTCCTGCTGCCTCTGGGTGCATGGGGGGCGACGCGCACCGGAATCCGTTATGCCAATCAGCATCAATTTGAAATTGCGGTTACCATTGATGCGGACGGCCAGCATCAGCCCGAGTCCATTGCCGCGCTCATAGCCCCCATCCTGTCGAATCAGGCGGATGTCGTGATAGGCTCCTGCACGGAACGCGGAAGCATTTCAAGGAAACTGTCGTGGCTGTTTTTTCGCAAGATTACGGGGCTGGGTGTTCGGGATTTGACATCAGGGTTTCGCGCCTATAACGCCGCCGCCATATCGAAGCTAATGACGTCTGATACGGCGCTTCTGGATTATCAGGATATCGGGATTCTGCTGGCGCTGAACAAGGCAGGATTTCGCATCTTGGAAGTTCCGGTTATTATGTGTCCCCGATCATCCGGGCATTCACGGGTATTTTCATCCTGGTGGGATGTGTTTCGGTATCTCGTGATCACCCTTATTTTATGCCTTTCCAAAGCGGGTATGCCGGCCGCATCCGGATATCGGTCCGAGATTGGATAACACGGTGTTCCCAGCTTCTCAACTGACATCTTTTGGGATAGGCATTGGCGTTGCGCTGGCCATCCTTGTTCTGGTTCGAAAAAACCATTTGATGGTAACCCATGCAGTCTGGTGGCTGGCGGTTGCTGCGGCAAGCATGGCCTTTGGGGCCTATCCGAGATTGATTGACTGGATCGGCGGGGTGTTGGGAATTCATTATCCGCCGACCTTACTGATTGTTATCGGGATGGGTCTTATCCTGATCAAAATGTTAACCATGGACTTGAAACGCTCCGAGCAGGAGCGCAAAATTCGCGCACTCACCCAGCGACTGGCGATTCTGGAAAGTGAAATGTATCCCCGGCCTGATCAGGACGTGGCCGGAAATGCAACATCTTTACCTTAAACCGGAGTTTTTGATAATGAAGAAAACTGATATGACCCCTCATTTTACCCGACAGATATTGTGCATTGGCGCCGGCTATGTGGGCGGACCTACCATGGCGATGATCGCCCATAAATGCCCCCAGTATCGGGTGACCATTGTAGATATCAATCCGGATCGGATTGCTCAGTGGAATTCGGATAGTTTGCCGATTTACGAGCCGGGTCTGGATGAAATTGTTAAAGCAACCCGTGACCGGAATCTTTTCTTCAGCACTGATATAGAAAAGGGGATTCAGGAATCGGACATCATTTTTGTCAGCGTAAATACTCCGACCAAAACCTTCGGGGTTGGAGCTGGCATGGCTGCTGATCTTCAGTACTGGGAAAAAACTGCGCGGCAGATTCTGGAATGCGCCACTTCCGATAAGATCATTGTTGAAAAGAGCACCCTTCCGGTTCGAACAGCCCAGGCCATGGAGCGGATTCTTTTCTCGACTCATAGTGGCGTTCGCTTTGAAGTCCTTTCAAATCCCGAGTTTCTGGCGGAGGGCACTGCCATGAAGGATTTGGAGCAGCCGGACCGGATTCTGATTGGCTCCAGGCAAACCGAAAGCGGCCTGAAGGCGCGAAGTGCGCTGGTAGAGGTTTATGCCAATTGGGTTCCCCAGGAGCGAATATTGACCACGGATATCTGGAGCAGCGAGCTGTCCAAACTCGTTGCCAATGCTTTTTTGGCTCAGCGGATATCGTCCATCAACGCTATCTCTGTGCTTTGTGAGAAAACCGAGGCTGATGTATCCCAGGTGGCCAAAGCTGTTGGCATGGACACCAGGATCGGCCCTGAATTCCTGAATGCCAGCGTGGGTTTTGGAGGTTCCTGCTTTAAAAAGGACATTCTTAACCTTGTTTACATTTGCCGACATTACGGATTGAATGAAGTGGCCAAATACTGGGAAAGCGTCATTGAAATCAACGAATACCAGAAATCGCATTTTGTCATGACCATGCTCAATGTCATGTTCAATACGCTGGCGGGAAAAAGAATTGCTCTTTTTGGTTTTGCATTCAAGGCTGATACTGGTGATACCAGGGAGAGTCCGGCGATTTATATCGCCACACGCCTGATTGAGGAGCAGGCTGAGTTGGTGATAACCGATCCCGAAGCCTTGGCCAACGCCAAGGCCGATCTTAAAGGGGTTGAAGGAAATATTCAGTTTGTCGAAGATCCCTACGAAGCAGCAACCGGAAGCCATGCCATTGCCATCATGACGGAATGGCGTCAGTTTCGCGAACTGGATTACGAAAGAATCTATCGTTCAATGGCGAAACCGGCCTTTATTTTTGACGGCAGAAATGTTGTGGATCATTCAAGGCTTTACGAGCTGGGTTTTAACGTATATCCCATAGGAAAGCCAGCCTTAACACGCCTATAGAACTTCCAGAAAATGATTTTGGGTGCGTTATCGGTCGGGGATGTACGAAAAGTACTATCCCCTCCCTGCTGCCTTCCCAAAATCATTTTCTGAAAGTCTATGCAAGTGGGTGCGTTATCGGTCGGGGATGTACGAAAAGTACTATCCCCTCCCTGCTGCCTTCCCAAAATCATTTTCTGAAAGTCTATGCAAGTGGGTGCGTTATCGGTCAGGGATAAAATGATATCCCTTGACTGGATATTTTATATGCAGAAATTGGGGCTGCATCCTGGATGTCCACAGTTGAGAACGAGAATTGGAAATAATATTTACAAACCGGAGCGAAGCTTATGGCGCTGAATCTAAACAAACGTATCCTGGTTACCGGCGGGGCTGGTTTTCTGGGATCTCATCTGTGTGATCGTCTGGTTGAGGAAGGTCATGATGTCCTTTGCCTGGATAATTTTTATACAGGAACAAAGCACAATATAGAGCATCTGTTCGCTAAACCAAATTTTGAGCTGATTCGTCATGATCTGGCTCAGCCTGTCTTCCTTGAGGTTGATGAAATATACAATCTGGCCTGTCCGGCATCCCCGGTTCATTACCAGTACAACCCGGTGAAAACAGTAAAAACCTGCATCATGGGCGCCATTCACATGCTGGGTTTGGCTAAACGGGTAAAAGCCAAAATTCTTCAGGCCTCAACCAGCGAAGTGTATGGTGATCCAGCGGTGCATCCGCAGTCCGAAGCTTACTGGGGTAATGTGAACCCCATCGGTCTGCGTTCCTGCTACGATGAAGGAAAACGCTGCGCAGAAACCTTGTTTTTTGATTACTATCGTCAGAATCGTGTCAATATCCGGGTGGTTCGCATCTTTAACACCTACGGTCCCCGGATGCACCCCAATGACGGCAGGGTAGTCAGCAATTTTATTGTTCAGGCCCTCTTGCATCAGGACATAACGGTGTTCGGGGATGGCTCTCAAACCCGAAGTTTTTGTTATGTTGATGATTTGATTGAGGGAATGGTCATGATGATGCAGGGGCCGGATGATTTTGTCGGTCCGGTAAACCTGGGCAATCCCGGTGAGTTCACCATTCTGGAGCTGGCTGAAAAAATCATACACTTGACAGGGTCGCGCTCCGGAATCATATTTCAGTCACTTCCTCAGGATGATCCGCTTCAGCGCAAACCAGATATTTCACTGGCAGCGGAAAAACTGAAATGGACTCCTAAAGTGAATCTGGAAGAAGGTCTGGAACGGACAATCGCCTATTTCAAAACAATTCTGAATACATCATCTTCAGTCTAACCGTCGCGTTTTACCATCAGCACGAAGCATGTGATTTGTAAATGGCTTGATTATTGCTTAAAACGACACTTTGTGGCCTTCAGCCAGAAAACCTGAGTAGTTGCAACATTTGGAGGAAAAAATGAATACCGACAGACGCCGGAAACAGCAGGGCTTTACCTTGATCGAACTTCTGGTTGTTATTATTATCTTGGGGTTGCTTTCCGCCCTGGTAGCGCCGAAATTTTTCGGAAAGGTGGACAAGGCCAAGCTGAAAACCGCCAAAACACAGATTGAACTTTTTGGATCAGCTCTGGATGAGTTTCGTCTGGACAATGGCCGCTATCCCACAACCTCGGAAGGTCTTGAATCGTTAAGATCAAAACCAGGCGCACTGGCCAACTGGGAAGGTCCTTATCTGCCCAAACAGATTCCGCAGGATCCTTGGGGCCGGCCGTATGTTTATACGAGTCCGGGGGAGCACGGGCCTTATGATTTGGTCAGCCACGGGCCAGACGGTTCGGCAGGTGGCGACAGCAATATCGTAAGCTGGCAGTAGAGTTGAATATTTCCTTCGAAAATATAAAACAGACGCTCAACAAGCGATTCCGGAGGGTTCCGCCGGAAGGGGATGTTGTTCCGGTCTGCGCTTGCCCTGAATCGCCGGCGTTCGAGGATTTTCCGGAGCTTATAGAAAGCGGCTTTCCGGAAAACCCGCCGGCGTTAAATCCATTCAAATCGCACTACATGAAGCGATTCCGGTTTATTCCCCTGGATGATTCCGAAGGCAAGGTGCTTGTGGCAATGGCTGATCCGCTGGATTTTATCACCCGCGAGGTCATTGAGCGCGCCTACGACAAGGCTCTGAATATCCGCAAGTCTTCGGAAGAGACGATTTCCCAGTTTGTGTATCGCTGGTATGAAGCCGAAGCTGATATGACATCGGGTGAAAGAGCTGATGATGCGGATGTGAGTCTGGAAGATCAGCTTTGGGACAGTCCTGAGCACTTAAAGGACATGGCCTCCGAAGCCCCGGTCATTCGATTGGTGAATCATCTGATCGCCAAAGCGCTGGAGGTCGGTGCGTCCGATATCCATATCGAACCCAGAAAGCTCCATGTTCAGGTCCGATATCGTATTGACGGAGTGTTGAACGACCAAAACGCCATTGCCGTCAAGCTCAAGGCCGCTATCAATTCCAGGGTCAAACTTATGGCCAAAATGGATATTGCGGAAATGCGGCTGCCTCAGGATGGTCGAATCAAGTTTAAAATAGGTCGTGAAGATATTGATATTCGCGTATCATCGCTTCCGACCCATTTTGGCGAAAGCCTGGTACTGAGGTTGCTCCACAAAGAAAACGTAGAGCTGGATATGGATACCCTGGGATTTCCGGAGTCGATTCGGGATAAATTCAGATCCACGATATCCCTGCCTTACGGCATGATTCTGGTTACTGGGCCTACAGGCTCAGGCAAGACTACCACCCTGTATTCAGCCCTGAACACCATCAATTCGCCGGATAAAAAAATCGTGACCGTTGAAGATCCAGTGGAATATCAGATGGACGGGGTCAATCAGGTTCAGGTGCAACCCAATATTGGCCTGACGTTCGCCCACACCCTGAGAACTTTTCTGCGGCAGGACCCGGACGTAATGCTTATCGGCGAAATCCGGGATCTTGAAACGGCCGAAATTGCGATTCAGGCAGCCCTTACTGGTCACGTTGTGTTTTCCACGCTTCACACCAATGATGCAGCAGGCGCCATTACCCGGCTGGAAGATATGGGTGTTGAACGTTTTCTTATCGCCTCTTCTGTTGTAGCTGTTCTGGCTCAGCGATTGGTTCGAAGAGTTTGTCCGCAGTGCAAGAAAACGTTTCATCTTGCAGATGATGAACGGCTGTTGCTGGCTCGGGAACTGGATCTGCCTCCGGATGAACTTGCTCCGACATATACCAGGGGAATGGGCTGCAAGGAATGCGCAGGCTCAGGATATCGGGGACGGCTCGGAATCTATGAGTTTTTGCCGGTGGATGAAGTCATTCAGCGTGAAATTGTCCGGGGATCGGATCGCAATGAAATATTAAGGGCGGCGATGCAAAACGGCATGATTTCTTTGAGAATGGACGGCATGGACAAGGTCAAAAATGGTATCACTACTTATGAGGAAGTGTTGAGGGTAACCCGCTGATGCCGCGTTTTTCTTATGAAGCCATGAATGCCGAAGGCAAACGGATCACCGACAGCAGCGAAGCCAACACCAAAGACGACCTCATTCTGACGCTTCAGACAAAGGGGCTGATGCTGGTCAGGTGGATTGATGGAAGCCCATCCCGGAAGTCTCTGCTGAAGCGATCCGGACGCAGTATCAACAGCAAGGAGTTGTTGCTGATTACCCGCGAGATGGCGCATCTGATGAAATCCGGCCTTCCGATGGACAGGTCCCTGACTATCATTATCCAGACCAGCGAAGCCAAGCCGCTTTTGGCCATGGCCCAGTATTTAAAGGAATCCCTTCAGGGCGGCAAAAGTCTTTCCGATGCGATGGCAGTCAAAACTGAAGATTTCAGCGATCTTTATACCAACATGGTGCGGGTTGGAGAAATGGGCGGCATCCTGCCTCAGGTGATGGAAAAATTGGCAGGGTTCATGGAACGAACCGAAGAGATCAAGAAATTCATCATTTCCAGCTCCATTTATCCGGCGATTCTCATGATGATCGGCATGGTTTCCGTTGGAGTCATCATGGGGGTCGTGGTGCCTCGCTTTGCTGCGATATTTACGGATCTGGGGCAGAAAATTCCGGCAAGCACCTTGCTTCTGATACAGATCAGCCAATTTTTGCGTACCTGGTGGTGGGCCATGATCCTGAGCAGCGTTTCGATAGCCCTGGGGTTGTGGCGTTTTTCCGGAACCGCCAATGGCAAAGATCGATTAGACAGAATATGGATCAGGCTGCCGCTGATGGGAAGTCTTATAATGGATATTCAGGTTGGCCGCTTTACCCGGACTCTGGGGACTTTGGTGCAAAGCGGGGTGCCGCTGCTAAAAGCCCTTTCCATCGTGCGTGAAGTTGTAAGTAACGTGGTGGTAAAGTTTGCGGCTGAGCAGATATTCAGGCAGGTCAAGGAAGGCAAGCGCGTCAGTACGCTGATGAAGGAACAGGGTATTTTCCCAGCCATGGCGGTTCAGATGGTCGCGCTGGGCGAGGAAACCGGAAAGATCGGGGAAATGCTTATTTCGGTTTCAGATGATTTGGATAACCGCGTTCAGTCCAAAATCAAATCGCTGCTGTCGCTGCTGGAGCCGATCGCCATTCTGTTGATGGGCCTTGTAATTGGCGGAGTGGTTATTTCCATGCTTACGGCAATTTTTGGCATCAACGACATCGAATTCTAATGAACTCCCGCGGCTTTACATTAATTGAAATACTGGTGGTCATGGTTCTGATTGCTGTTTCCGGCTCATTGGTCTATCTGAGTGTGGGTCGCTCCGCCGAACAGAAAAAGGGAAAGCTGTTTGCACAGGAAATGATCAGCCTTGTCAAAAAAGCCAGACGCATGTCCATGGCATCCAGTCGGCCAGTTGCGTTTCATATCTCATCGGCGGATCGTCTATGCTGGGTCGAGGGTGGTGCAGCCAGTCTGGAAATCCCGGAAAAAGTGCTGATTCAGGCGCAAGGGATCGCCCAAATCGATGCGGATGTTTACGGGGTGTATTTTTATCCGGATGGCAGTTCAAGCGGCGGAGAAATAACGCTTTCAGCAAATGGGCAGCCATTTTTTGTTTTTCGTGTGGATATCCTTACAGGTCTGGTAACACCTGGGTAAGCTTATGAAAAACAGACAATGCGGGTTTACCTTGATTGAGGTGCTGGTGGCATTGATCATTTTGGGGATATCTCTGGGTGCCATTTTCCAGGCGCTTTCCAGCTCCCGGAGGATTTCTCTCAAGGCCGATGAAACCCTGCTGGCTGTCCGGTTGGCGGGAAACCTTCTGGCCAGTCCCGCTTTGGTGGACAATGCGCTGAAAGGCAGGGCGATTAGTGCTATAATTGATGGAGAGGCCGGATGGCGCTATACGATTTCATCCTTGCCCCTGGAGATTGATACTGGCGACAAGCGCGATGTTTTTCAGGTTCCGGCCATGTTTGAGTTGACGTTGTGTCTTTTTCATGAAAGAGATCGCCTGGAAAAAGCATTTTGCGTGAAACAGTGGATTCGGCAGTGAACGATCAGGAGAACGGGTGAATCGGATTCATATTTCCAGAGGGTTTACTCTTCTGGAGCTGTTAGTTGCCATGGCGCTGGTTGCGATGGTTACCCTGATTGCGTCAACGGCATTCAGATTGGCGGTTCAGGCATGGGAACGCGGGGCCGACGAAGGAGAGTCCCGGCAAATCCAGGCTGCTCTGCCGGCGCTTTTGGAAAGGCAGCTTGCAGCCAGGGTGGTCAGACAGGTGCTGGGCCAGGCAAGGATCAACCCGTCCCTTTATTTCTGCGGCGGAGAAAATACATTGTCGTTTCTCACGGCATATTCGCCCCAGGGCGCTTTGCTGCAAGGAATGTTATGGGTCCGATATCGGTTTGACCCCGGACAGAAAATGCTTTTTATCTATCAGCAGTCCGTGACCAGACTGGATGATCTGGATATAAGTACCGACCGTGGCTTAGGGTCAAAAACGGCGGAAGAGGGGCTGCCAGTCAGTCAGATTCAGGGCATTTCCGATTTCAGGCTGGCTTATACCGCTGAGCCTCTGTATGATCCGGATGATGCCAAACAGTGGCAGCCAAATTGGGACTGTGGTGCAGAGTCTGTCGGCGCCCCTTTTGGCCTGATGCTGGAGATGACCATTGGGGAAGGTGCAAGATCCAGGAGTTTAAGATGGTTTTATCGGATTGGCGATCAACGGTTAGCAGGTCCTGTCGGCGATTAGTGACCCCAAATCGGCAGAGGACAGAGGACAGGCGACATATGGCTGAAAAACGAACAAGCCCCCACCCCAACCTCCCCCGCTGGGAGAGGGAGCAAGGAAAGTACGGATTATGTCCTTTTGCATTATATCTGTGTTTATCTGTGTGAATCTGTGGTTCTAAAATCTACAGGCAGCGTACTGGTAATGGTGCTATGGATGCTGGTTCTGATCAGTTTTTTGACAGGACAGTACTTGGGGCACAACCGGGAAAAGGCGGACATTGCACAGAATGCCTGGACAGCTTTTCGGCAAAGACAGGCGGTTTCTTCGGTTGTTAAACTTTTTTCAACCGATGCCTGGCCTCTTTCGGATGCTATAGGTACGAATGGTCGCTGGTTCAGGCTGTTTCCGGATGATATGGCGCTGTGGGTCCGGGTGGACAAGGAATCGCAGCGAATCAACCTGAATAAGGCTGCTGATAGCGAAATCAAGCAAAAACTGTCCCTGATGATGGGAGATAATTTTCAGCGCGAGTCGGATGCAGTTTCAGATTGCATTCTGGACTGGCGGGATACGGACAGCTTAAGCCGGATGCAGGGTGCGGAAGAAAGAGACTATCAAGCCAAGGGTCTGGCTTATAGACCGGCAAACGGGCCACTCAGTGTGATGTCCGAGCTTCTTCTGGTCATGGGGGTAACTCCGGAGCGTTTCTGGGCCGATCCTCTTCAATTGATAGAGGCTGATCTGAGCAGCCTTTTCGTTCAGCCAGAAAAAGAAAAGGCGCCGACAGCGCTTTCCGAGGGATTTACAATTTATTCAGGTGAAAGCAAACGCATCAGCGTGCTGGCGCCAGGATCTGAAACGGGTTATTTGTATATGAATCTTATTATGGCAAAGGAATCAGGCCGTCTTGTGGTTGTGGATAGCCTGCAATTTATGGGAGTAGCCGAAGCTGGATTTGACAGGCTGGTCGAACTGGAGTCTGAGGCCAGGGGGCTTGAGGCCAGAGGAAAAAAACGGTCTTAAGCGCCGGACGGTCAAACACTATGGTTATCAAAGAACTTGTCGGGATATATCTGGAAAAGGATGTGCTGCACTACTGCGGGGCCATCAGGACGGTTTCGTCGTGGGCTATGGCGATTTCGGGTTCATCCATGGAACCGTCCGGCGTTATTCCAGGCCAGGCTCCGGCAACGCTTCGCGAATTGCTTCAGCGTGTTTCACCAAAGCCGGGCCGACGGTTCTTTCTGGCGCTTCCCCGCAGCCGGTTCTTCATTCGGGATATTCAATTGCCGCCCGTGCCGATGGAAGATGCGCTGATGTCGGTTCAAAGCATGCTGCCGGTTACCTGTCATCTGCCGTTGGATGATATTTTCCACGATATCTGTTTTTGCCGGATGCCGGATGGAAAAGTCAACGCCTTGGTGATCTATGCTCTTCGCAGAGAGATTTTGCCTGTACTGGATATTTTTCGTGAGACCGGGCATGAAAAATCCCTGGCAGGTATTTTCCCCCTTTCTTTGGGAATTGGAGCCTGGCTCAGCCATCAGCAATATGCCATGCCGATGGCTTTCGTGATTCCCGATGAAAACTCATCCGGTGAACTTGCCATTTATCAGCAGGCAGGCTGTGTGTATTCGATGTCTCTGCAAAATGCCTGGACAACTGGCGAGACTACCGCCGGAATGGAATCGGTGTTGGCCAGATTTAACCTGCCCGCCGGCAGTCTGTATGGCTTGGAGCATTCAGACAATTGTTTGCCGCTTTCCGTTCCGCCGCAAAACAGGCTGTCATGGCTTCCTTCCATTCAGCAGAATTTGGGGGTTGCCGCCCTTTCTGTGGCTTTGTCCGGAAAGCAACGGATTTTTCTGAATGGAAACCCTCCCAGGATACAGGTATTTCGTCCCTGGAAATTGTTTGTTCCGGCCTTCTGTGTGCTGTCAGTGCTTATGGCCGTGTGGACAATTGACATGAATAATGCTGTCGGACGCGGGAAACAATCGGTTGCTGAAATGAAGGAAGAGGTTCAGCAGGTGCAGCAGAAGGTTCGCCCGCTTGAGAAAGTCCGTGATGTCCTGAAAAAGACGGAATCGCTGTCTGCGGATATTGATGATTTTATTCGGCTGCGGCCCCGCCTGTTTTCCTGCTTCAACGAAATCGCCAAGCTTATTCCTGAAGGGACATGGTTTTCCAGATCCAACATTCAGGGGGCCGAGCTGACCCTTCAGGGGCAGAGCCGGGATGCGTTAAAATTTGTGGAGTCGTTAAGAACCTCCCCCTTGTTTGAGCAGGTAAAGCTGGCCGGGGCGGTCAGTCGTGCGCCATCTGGAGTGGAGCAGTTCAGTCTGACCCTTCGTCTGAAAGATGTGGAAGCAAGTCCATGAAACTGTATCTGGGACAAAAACGAAAACGTCAGGTGGTTTTTGGCCTGATCGGGTTGATTTGCGGAATACTGGTCTGGTGGGCGCAGGTCTGTGATCCCCTTCAGGAGGCGAAGGGCGATCTGTCAACAGAGCTGGAAAGGCTGACACGGGAACGCGATAGGTCCATCCGGGACATGAAAGAAGTTACCGAGTTTATCGAGTCTCATAAATCCATTGAAAAGGAAATGACCCGGTTCGATGTCCTGAAAATTGACGGCAAAACGATAGAAGAACTCAGCGCAAGCACTCAGTCGATTCTGCAGCAGTTTCTGGATAAAAACTCGATACCCATCAAGGCCTACAAGGATCTGCCTGCATCCAAGTGGCGGGAGCACCCAATCAGCCGGGTGGAGTTGCAGATTGAAACCGGAATGCAGGGGGTTTCGGATATGTTGGAATATCTGGAAATGTTAAACAAGGTGATACGGGTCGAACGGTTCTCGGTATCTTATCGCCGGAAAAAGGACGCTGATCTGCAGATATCCCTTCAGATTGCAACGCTTCAAATGGAAGGCATCAAGCCATGAGAATAACAACGAGGAATACATGCAAAAAGTAGATGAAACCAAAGTCCGTGGCGCATGGGTCTGGGTGGCTGCATGGTTGATTTTGCTGGCTTTGGGGACTGCCGGCTGTGGTTCAAAACTGTGGCAAAAGCCTTACACATCTCCGGAAAGCGCCGACGGGGAAAATCCTTTTGTTCGCGTCAAAATTCCGGAGGAAAAGGCGCCAGTTGACGGGGAAAACAAAAAAGCTGATGAGAAGTTCCCATCCGGTCGTCCGGAAAAGGCAGGAATCAGCGAAGGCAAGGCAGCGCCTGTAAAACATATTGCAAGTCCCATACAGCCGCCGCTCCTTGGGCAAAAGTCAGTCAAAGACAAAAAAGAGGTGCCAAAGGCGGTTCATGTCGAGCTTGCCTTTGATAACGCAGACCTTTATGAGGTTCTGGATCTGACGCTTTATGATCTCTTTGGCCTCAGTTACATAGTGGATCCGACCCTCAAGTCGACGGTATCCTTTCACATCATTGGTGATTTCACCAAGGATCAGTTTATCAACACGTTCAATGAGGCCCTTCAGTTGAACAATCTGTCGATTGTCCGCGGTTCGGGCAATATTTACAAGATTCTTCCCAGGGCCAACAGCGCTGGATCGGCGAATGCGCCTGTGACAGTTTCGGATGAAGCGGGTCTGGCCGGGGATGTCACCCGGCTTATCCGGTTGCGTTATGTAGCTGCGGCCTCGGCTGCGACCAATGTGATGCCATTTTTGTCCAAAGGTGCCTCGGTAGTACAGGATACGGTGAACAACGCCCTTCTGATCACCGATACTGCGGACAACATTTCCAGGGCGGTCTCCATCCTGGGGGTGATCGACATTGAATATTTTGCAGATCTTTCGTGGCAGATATTTCCGGTAAAGGAAGTGGATGCGGCGATTATTGCGGCAGATTTGGATAGTGTGTTGCAGGCTGGAGGTATCTACAAAAGGCAGGGCGCTGTGGAGGGAAGCTTTGAAATATTTCCCATCAAGAGCATGAATTCCATTCTTGTGGTTACCAGGTGGCCGTCTATCCTGACGCTGGTTCAGGACTGGCTCTCCGCCATGGATCATGTAACCGATTCCGAAACCAATGTGTTTGTGTATTTTGTTGAAAATGCGGCGGCATTGGATATTGCAGACGTACTTTCGCAGGTTTTTCTGGGGAAAACCGGTACATCTCGATCTTCCAAATCCGCAACCTCTACAACTGGCAAATCCACAGGCTCCAAGTCCAGAATGGGCAGCTCTGGCGCCACTTCCGCCAGTGGAGGCCTTGGGGCGCAGAGTTCCACGTCTTCACAGCAAAGGACTGCCACGCCTTCCCAGTCCAAGCAAACCATTGTCAGACCGACGGCGACAGGCGCAGGTAAAACCTCTGGAGACGATGACTTTGCGGGAAATGTTGAAATTATTCCGGATGAGGCCAACAACGCCATTGTCTTTAAAGCCAGCAACCGGGACTATAAACGGGTCCTGACTGTTCTGAAGCAACTGGATATTCAGCCACGGCAGGTCCTGATCAATGTACTGGTGGCGGAAATAACCCTCAGCGGCTCAATTGAGTACGGCATCGAATGGTTCCTGAACAAAAATATCGGCTCACTTGGTGGAACCGGTGGAAACTATACTGCTCAGGGGGCCCTGGACTCCAGTTACAAAAGGCCCGTCAACACAGCGCTGGGGGCTGCAAACGGCTTTTTTTTGACTCTCTATGATCCTGTGGATTTTTTAAGGGGTTTGGTTTTTGCGTTGGGAAGCGACCAGGATGTCAACATTTTGTCGTCCCCCAATATTTTGGCGCTAGACAACACGGAAGCAACCATCGAAGTGGGCGAAGATGTTCCGACGGTTACCGGAACAGCGACCAGCACCATAAATACCAACAGCGTAACCAGCACTATTCAATACCGTAAAACCGGTGTTCTGCTTACAGTAAAGCCGCACATCAATTCCAGCGGGCTGGTCAAAATGGAGCTGGTTCAGGAAGTCAGCGATAAAGGCGTCCTCATAAAGGAACTCAATAATTATACTTTTCTGACGCGAAGAGCCGAAACATCTCTGGTGGTTGAGGACAACCAGACCGTGGTCATGGCCGGTCTGATGAGGTCCAAGAAGAATAACAGCCAGTCCGGGATTCCCCTTCTGAAGGACATTCCGGTTCTGGGGTATCTATTCGGCGGGCTGTCCAAAGAGAACGCGAAAACCGAGCTGATCTTCATGATTACTCCCCATGTAATCAAAAACAGAAGTCAGGCGGATGAGATCACCCGGGAATTTTCGCAGAAAGTCCAAGACCTTCAGCGGATTTCTGTGAATAAAAAAGAGTAGGAGGTACATACAGAGGCTATGCCCGTTAAAGGCAAGACAAAAAAAACTCAAAGCACCAATACGACTCAATCTGGAAAAAAGGCTCACTCCCCCAAAAAAAGCATTATCGTGAAAGAACCCAATGTATCAACGGGTTCAATGACAACATTTGCCAAAATGGGTCAATATTTTGACATTTCCCGGAAAGATGGGGTTTCCTTGTCACCTTTCCAAAAATCGAAGGAATGTTTTCAACCGGATGGACTCATAGTCCCTTTGTGGCTTGAAATACTGATCCTTGCGCTGACGGTTGTGGTTGTCTATGGTCATACGTTGGATGTACCATTCTATTTGGATGACAGTGCATCAATTGTGGAAAATCAGTCGCTCTCAATCTGGCATGATTTTCAGAAAATCTGGCAATTCTCTCCGCTCCGGGTGCTGGGATATTTTTCCTTTGCTTTGAACCGGGAATGGGGTGGCTTAAATGTTGCGGGATATCATGTAGTCAACATTGTGATTCACTTTATGGCAGGATTGTCACTGCTTGCTCTTTCAAAAGGAATTTTGAGAACTCCCGCGCTTCGGGACAGGGAAGCACAGACCGGTCTAAAGTGGTTTCCGCTGATTACCGCCCTGTTTTTTCTGGTGCATCCGTTGCAGACTCAGGCAGTTACATATATCGTTCAAAGACTGGCATCGTTGGCAGGGCTATTTTATCTTGCTTCTCTATCCTGTTATATTCATGGGCGTCTTGAGAGTGTGAAGCGGCGAAGATGGTTTTTGTTTTCAGGCAGTTTGATTTTGGGCGTGTGTGCACTCTTTACAAAACAAAATACGGTTACGCTTCCGCTGGCGATTCTATTGATTGAAATCATTTTTTTTCGTATGTCTGCGAAAAAAGCGCTGAGGCTGTTGATTATAGTTACAGTTTGTATAGGTGCTGGATGGGTTTTTCTGTCCAGCATTTTGGATCAGAATCTGTTTTCATTAGAATCAATGGAAGAGCTCACACGGGAAACGGGTGATATTTCGAGGATCGAATATTTCGCCACGCAAACCAAGGTACTCTGGATATACATTCGCTACTTTTTCGTTCCTGCTGGTTTGCATCTGGATCATGATGTGGAGATATTAACGGGAATTTTGAATTTACAGCCTTTCTTGTTTTTGATAGGCCATCTTATTTTGTTGACTTTTGCATGTTTTTCAGTAAGAAGGTCACAGGTTGTATCTTTTGGGATTTTCTTTTATTATTTAAGCCATCTTGTCGAATCCAGCATTATTCCGATTCGGGATGTTCTTTTTGAGCACCGAACCTATTTGCCCAATGCGGGTTTATGTCTGGCGCTGGGGTGGTTTTTCACCTCAACTTTGCTTTCCCTGACAGGAAGGCGGATCGTTGTCTGGGCTGTCGTACCAGTGGCGGTAGCCTTTTCTGTGCTGACGTGGCAGCGAAATGATCTTTGGAGGTCGCCCATTGAGCTTTGGAAAGATAATGCCCGAAAGGCGCCTGGGAATTTCAGGGTATGGGATGCGTTGGCGCAGGAGCTTCTGAACGCTGGGAGGAATCAGGAAGCTGCTCAAGCTCTGAACATGGGGTTGGTGATTAAAAATCAGGTGGTTGGCTTCATCAATTGGCCGTCTGCGATCAGTCATATCACTTTGCTCAGGCGTCAGGGAAAGCTTGATGAAGCCTTGTCCGTAGCAGATAATTATTTGCAGAAGAGTCCCAATACACGGGTGCATTCGAAGATATTGGCCAGCAAAGGGAATATCTATATTGAGAGAAGAGATTATTCCAGAGCGGAGCAAAGTTTCAGGGCCGCCCTTGATATTTACTCGGATAATGTTCCTGCACTTACCAATCTTGGAGTCGTTCTTTTCAAGCAAGGGGAACGGGAAAAAGCCAGGGAAATTTTTCTGAAGGTTCTTAAAAGAAATCCTCAACAAGATGTTGCTGTGAAATATTTGGAATTGCTTGCTTCTTCCAGAGATACCAAGCCATAGTGAACATTCAACAAAAAACGATTAACCAGATGCAGTCGATTTGTGTCATAAAAAATTAAATTTATCTTGCATTATCTTGCTTGTTCGGATAATTTCAATTGGGGTGAAAATAATTGTAGGCGGTTAGAGAATTTACAATACATCAAGTTGTTTCAGAAAATGAATCGTTTTTTGATTTTTCTTGACATTCGTCATTAAAAATGCGTACATATGCAAATATTGTAGAGGGTACTCACTGGTGAAAATCTTTAGTCAGTTGATACTGATGAGCATTGTTGGGACGATGTTGGTAACTGCTGCATTCGCCGAGGGTGGTATTGTTGCAGAAGGCGATGGATTTGTTGTCAGCCAGCAGGATATAGCGGATATTCAGGCATATTTTTCAGAAAGAGGCTTTGAGTCAAACGAACGTGAATATGTCAGTGGGGCGCTTAAGCTTTTTTTGTTTGCGGAAGAAGCTGCTGCTGATGGGCTTGCTGCAAAGCCCGATGCGTCATTATCTGGAAAAGAAAAAGTTGAAAGACTTTATAAGCTTCACAAGCTTTATGCAAGCCACCTGATGGAAAGCTATCCTTTAAGTAAGGAGGCAATCGAATCGTATTTCCTTGCATATCCCGAAAAATTTGTAAATAGCGAATCTCTGTTTGATGAAGATCGTAAGCAGGTGTATGCACAGGATACTGAAAAAAAAGAGTGGATTCGGAATAAAATACTGGCAGCCAAAAAGTCAAGGTTGTTAGAAACTGAGTTCCAGCGTCTCAAGGAAAAATACCATGTCAAGCTCCAGTAAAAGGGGAAGTGGGGTACGGTGAAGCTTCTGTGTATGTGTTTATCGGCAGTTCTGCTGTTTTTGACCGTAGAAGGGTGTTCTTTGAAAAAACAGGTTCTTCAAAAGCAAATTGCAATTGATGAAACAGCTACCATCGGGAATACCACCTGGCCAGATCAGCAACTGAAAGATAAATTCAAGGAATACTGGGGATATCGGTGCGATGGTGATGCAGACCGGTCGTTCATGCTTGAGGCTCCTTATGCACAGGAAATGATTTTTCCGGAACGGTATAATAACTTTATACGAGGGGCTAAAGATAAAGACTGGGCGGGTATTAAGATTGTGAAAATTGAGTGGGTGACAGCGCAGTTGATTCAAGTTGATTTTTATCTGAAATACTGGGATAATGAAAAGATAATGCGTGATATTTTTTTCCACGATTCCTGGATTAGTATGGGGAATCAGTGGCATCATGCATTTAAGGACCTCTTTCTTCTGCCGGATTGAACCTTTTGATCTGGCTAAGGGAGCCGAAGTTTACGTCGTTAGTCACTTGATTATAAATATGAAAATTATATCAGAAAGGGGGTGAAGGTTGAAAAATTGGAGAAAAGTTGATTGAAAAATTGGAGAAAAGGTGAAGTTTAGGACAGTTTATGTAATAATTTCGTATTGGTTCGGGAAAAATACAAAATTTTCAGGAGGAAAAAAATGAAAAAATTAAGAGTTTGTGCGATTCTTCTCATTGGGTTTATGATCATGGGAGGGACGGCTTGGGCGTGGAATTCAACAGACCATGTTAAGGCAGCTCCAGGCGGAAAAGGTGACTTGATTATTTTTCCGTGGTATTATACAGCAGGCGGTGGATGGGAAACCAAACTGACCGTAATTAACACCAGCAATACCTACAGCACTGTTGCCAAGGTAGTGGTTCGGAGCCATAACTATAGCGAAGAAGTTCTGGACTTTTTGATTTACCTGTCACCCAACGATGTTTGGACGGGTTTTTTGAGAAACGATGCAACTGGAACTATTTTTTGGAGTAACGATGACAGTGTGTTGAGAAGAACTCCCGGAGCTGTAATTTTGGAGGCAGATTTTGCAAGTACTGCAAATCCGGTCAGCCAGCCGCTGTTTGCCGTAAGTTGCCCGGCTGTGGACTCCAATGCTTATGGTTATGTGGAAGTCATTGAATCAGCCGCTACGACTGGTCTGACGAAGATAACTGGTACGAACAAAGTCGCAAAGACAACTATTTACAATTGGTACAGTCCGCTTGTCAAGATAACGGATGGTACTGATACGCCAAATATTTTGACGGGTTATCAAGAATTTAGGAATTCATCCTCTGGCATGTATGATGCTTTGAATAGAGCTGAAATGTTTGCTGACTGGAACAATACAACAAAACTTGATGTTAGCGCGGTTACAGGATTGACATCACCTTCAAGAAACACAATCGGCGAACTTGAGGCTGCGATGTCAAAAGCAAATGTAGCACTTCCTTACCTCAATTCCGCCAATGGGGATACATCACTTCATATTTTTAACTTTCCGACGAAATTGTCTTGGGAAGAAAGCACATGCACCAAATATGATGCGTTTTCTGACAGCCCATATTTCATGAATCTTGGAAATCTAATCAAATGTGAGGATTATTTGCCCAATGTTTACGATTTGATGGAAAACACGCCGACTGCTACAGGATCTCCATTCTCAGGTGGCGATCCGGGTACGAATCCTCAAATGTGCCAGGAAGTCGAATTGATTCAAACAACGTTCACCGGCGATATCTTTAGAGAAGGCTGGATACGATATAATTGGGCCACAACTGCGGCTTCAAAGGCTTTCGTTACGAAGTCCGGGTTACCGTTGGCCAATAGTTATACCGGAACTCCGGTTCTTTCTGCCGTTCTGTACTTCAAAACAAGCGTGGCATCACAGACTGCCGCTGCTTTTGATGATGGTGTTGTAACAGAAGGCTCGGTGGTTTATCCGTACTTCCAGTATTCACAGTACACGACTCCATGATGTAATTTGAAAAAAGCTGTTGGTTTGTAGCATCCATATTGGATTCATAGGGAGAGGACCCCCTATGAATCCAATGTTTATTTGAATCGCATAAAATAATTAATTTTGGTAGTTTGGGCTGAAACTTATTGGCATGATTTGTGCATAGACATATAGATCAAGCAGAATGATGGTGAATGTTTTTCAATGATAAAAAGTAGGAGGATTAAATGAAAAAGATGCATTCTGAAAAACGGTTTGTCTATATGTTGGCAGTGATAGTGATCTTGGCTGCCTCGGTTATCACAGTCTATGCAGCTAATCCATCGGGATACACGTCTCTTAATGGCGATTATGGCAAAGCGGTGGGTGACGCAACGGGATATTATCAGATGCCGGAAGTCACTGTTACCGGATATTTATCAAAATTTCGAGTTTTCATTCCACCCGGGACTAGTTACATATATCTGGCAATTTATGAGTATGGTGGTCAGACAGCAATTGCCAGGCATGAAATACCCCCAACCACATTCAGCATTCCACCGGACTATTTTGCTCCGCAGTCCAGGACGTTAGACCAACTTCTGGCTTCAGACCAAATCATATCCGAAAATAAAGAAGGAAAATTAACGATTATAAGTCAGGTATTTCAAGGAGGTATTTACGTCTCTCTGGATCAGGCTGGGTGGCTATATGTATATGTCACCGGTGGAAAGTATTCTTCTGTTTACTATAATAAATTGCAGATTGGGATGGACGCGGAGGCTTATAACGATTGGTATGATCATTACGGCACAAATCCAAATGGCTCGATTAACTGGGAAACGGATGTTGAAGGGGTTACAACCTATCCGGCGCCCAATCCGCTGCCTGGAAAACCAGCGGTAAACCCGCAAACCGGTGATTGGACCACATCTCCTCAAACTATTAGCATTACAAGTTCCAATGCTGCAACGATTTATGCAAACTCTACGTCAACAACAGACGGCAGTGAGCCGGCTGTTCCCGAGTCACCGACAAGTGCATCGAAGAATAATGGTGGGGGATCATCATGGTCCTTACCTGTAACTGCCATTAATCAATCAGGGATAACCCGGTACAAATATCTTTTTTTAGGAATCAATAAATATGGAAACGGTAAGGTGTCCGATGTATGTTCTTATACTCTGGACTTAAGCCTGATTAAACCAGATGCGGTTAAAGTTGATCCCGCATCAGGAACAACATCAAAAACGGCGCCACTCAATATTGCTGTTTCCTCAGTCCATTCTACAAAAATATATTACAGTTTAACGACTGGAGGCGCGCTTTCCGAGCCAAATGAGAACAGCTCTTTTGTTTCAGGGCCATCGGGAGGAATCATCCCTATAAATGGTGTCAAAGGTAAGTTGACAACGTATAAACTGCAGTTCAAAGCTTTTAATCAGAACGGTGCCTTGTGGGGCGATAAATCGGCTGAATATACTTATATCGTTGATCTCAGCCCTGTACTTCCTGAGGCGGTTGTTGTGAACCCGGCGAGTACTACCATGTCCTGGACCAGCGCGCCTCAATCTGTGAATCTCAGCTCTAAAGGGGCAACCGAAATATACGCATCCGCCGTAACAACAACAGATGGAAAAGATCCTGCAGATCCGTCAGAACCCACTAAGCTCATTGTTACTGGATCGACAGGTGTTTATGATGTTCCGTCCAATGTGGGGAAGGATACCCGCACCAAAGTGCGTTTCCGGGGAAAAAATGCCGACGGAGTTGGGACTCCATCGGCTATTTATTCCTATAAAATTGTTTTGCCAAGCGGACCTGCTCTTCCAGGCGCTGTGGTGGTGAATCCAACACAAGGTGCATGGACGGATGCCAATCATTCAATTGCTGTCAGCAGCACTGATGCTACGTATATTTATGCGCTTATGTCAGTGACTACGGATGGAACTGAGCCGGCTGATCCTCAAGGTCCTGTTAATGGCATTGGCTCTAATCGGATCAGCGGTGCATCAGGCGCGTTTTTTGTTCCATCCAATGCCGGTAAAAAAACCTGGGTCAAGATGATATTTGCAGGGTATAGCGCCAGTGGCATGGGGCCAACATCGCAGATTTATTCCTATTCTATCGTTCTTGGCGCGACTCCAAGTCCAAGTCCGACTCCAAGTCCAAGTCCGATGCCAAGCCCAAGTCCGACCCCAAGTCCGACCCCAAGTCCAAGTCCGACTCCAAGTCCGACTCCTGGACCTGTTGATGTCAATCCGAAAGATGGAAACTGGACAATTGCGGGTCAAAAAATTGACGTATCATCTGCTAACGCGACACAGATTGAATATGTGTACAACATAACAACGGATGGAACCGAACCTGCGGACCCCAACGACCCCAGCCCAACTCCAACTCCAACTCCAGCGCAAACGCCAACACCAACACCAAAAGCAACACCGACACCGACACCAACACCAACAACAAAACCAACGCCAACGCCAACTCCAACTCCAACTCCAACTCCAACATGTTCCCCCTACCCATTTTGTTCATCTCAAAAATCATCACCAATTTTATCATTGACGGCTGCAAATGCAGAAAAAGGGTTTGTTACTGGTCCGTCGGGAAGCTTTACCGTCCCATCTGCAAGCGGTGTGCTAACGAAAATCAAGATTAAGTTCCAGGGTAAAAATAATGCCGGATACGGCGCAGCAACGCCAACCTATTCATATAGCATAAATTTATTAAAACCGTATAAGTATGGCGATACAATATTACAGTCTGAAGCACAAGCCAAGCCGGGATTGGATATTACCTCCATTATTTCAACTACAGTGGGTACTGAAAGTGTTTTGGATTACAATACAAAATTTTTACAGGTTGATTCTGTACTCTATTCTGTAGCCGATTTGATTGAGGCGTATCTGATAAAGCTGTTGAATGATCAATCCATTAAAGTGAGCCGCCCTCCGGATGGGACGATGACAAGAGATGGGGTGATGATCATTAGTTGGCAAAATTCTGGCGGGATTGTTTTAACCGTCGTAACAGGGTCTCTGTTTACAACCGCTGATTCAGATTCTGCTATAATCACTGATACTGGGAATATTGAAATATGTATCAAGAACATCAAGATTACGTTGTATCCGGCTAGTGCTAATCAGACAGTCTTCCAAAAGACGATTGAGAGCTACGCCGCAGGGTGGACTGTATCCTATGGTGCAGGCCATCTGGTGCTGGTAAATATACCGGAGGTAGAGAATTACAACAAGATGGCCTTCAGATTTCAGTTTTATGCAGACAGAAGCAATCTAACGGGTACTGGAGAATCCCTGTGTCAGATTGCTATCGATGTCAATGGCACGGTTGTTGTTACCTATCCGGATGGAATGAAGCAAAACCTGGTGCAGTTTATTCATGATTCGGATGTATTTGCTGCGGTGTTGGCGAAGGATGGCCAGGCTTGCGCCATTAATTGGGAGACCGGGCAGATATCGATCAAAGATGCTAATGGCAACATCTGGGAAGGCATGCCAGAATATAAGCTGTATAAATGGATAAGCGAGAATCCCGAGATTCAAACCAACCCAAACTTCCCAGGCAAAAATTTTATCTCAAATATAGGAACACAGTTTATTAAAGAAAAATAAACGTCACGTTTGAAGTATCATATTATTGGTGTTCTGAATATTCCGGGATAGACATTATCCCGGAATATTTTTGTGTGGGGTTGCCGCATTCAGAAAACTGTAGTAAGTGGGTGCAAACTATACTGCGGGCCGTATGAATTTGCGAAAATCGAAATAGGAAACTCATAAATTTATTCGGCCTCAAGTATAAAAATATGTTCACATGGCTATCTAAAGAAGGGAGTTTGAAGTGAAAAATATCATAATAATGCTGGGTGTGTTGATGATAACTGGAGCAAGCTATCAATCGGTGTCGGCTGAACCGTCTCCGATGGTGCAACAACATATTTTTGCGCCAGATCAAGGTTTGGAACCAAAAGCGGCTCCTGTCGCTCCGATTGATCCAGCGGGCCTGGAAAAAGATCTGATCTTTACAGGCGTTCTTCTGACATCAAAGGGAAAACAGGCGATTTTGGCAGAGACGGGTAAAAATGAAAAAGGTGCGCAGAAACAGAAACATATCATGAAAGAAGGGGATTCCATCAAAGGAATGGCGATTAAGGAAATTGGTTCCAATTATTTGCTACTTTCTTCCAATGAAAACCTTGTCCGGATAAAATTGTACGCCGGAATAAAGAGCAGACCAATTGCGCCTCCGGATACTGCGCTGGCAGATGCTGCGAATCCGACAGGTGCTGTAAAGCTCCCGCCGGCCGGAAATCAACCTCAAAATACCGTACCCGCACCTCCTGGTTCGAAAATGGATATGAAATCAAGAAACGCATCGGGAGGAAATGCACCGCCAATTGCTCCAGTTGATAATAACACCAATGCTATTTTTGGAGGAGGCGGAGAAAATTCTGGACAACAACAGGCAAACCAGCCAGCAAGCTCGAATCCGTTTTTGGATGTCATAAAACGCTCAGCCGAGAATGCGCAGTCCGGAGGAGCAGTAGCTAATCCATTTACCGGTCAATAATTATTATGTTGAGGCAATTTGCCGTTCAGACAGGCAAATCGGTAATGACTGTCAAGGAGAAATCGTTTGAAATTTTATGTAGGTGTTAAACGGTGGATTACAGAACCGTTTAAGCACAGTACGCTCTTTTGGGGTTTTGTCAATCAGGAAATCAAGGGTCGATATGCCGGCTCTATATTCGGGCTGATATGGAGTATTGTACTTCCTCTTGCAAATCTGTTGATCTATATTTTTGTATTTACCGTCGTGTTCAAGATACGGTTGCAACCTGAGGATGGCACGGAAAGTTTCGTGCTGTATTTGCTGTGCGGACTGCTTCCCTGGATGACTTTTTCTGAAGCGATAGGAAGCAGTCCTGGGATATTCGTTGGAAAAGCAAATCTGATTACCAAAGTGGCGTTTCCGATTGAATTGCTACCCATTGCCGGTGTGGCTGTCGCCTTTTTTATGAATAGCATCGGAATGTTGCTTTTTCTTGGTTTTTTAGCCATTCAAGGCTATTGTAGTTTCTCATGGCTGGTACTGCCTGTTGTGATGGGAGTTCACATGTTGTTTACTCTGGGACTTGTGGTTCTGATAGCCAGCTTATCTGTTTTTATACGGGATATCCAACAGATGCTCGGTGTTGTGTTGTCTCTCTGGATGTATTTGACACCTATTCTGTATCCGATTTCAATGGTTCCGGAGCAAATTCAATGGATACTTTATTTAAACCCAATGTGTATGTTTATTGAACTCTACCACCAAGTGCTACTCTGTAAAACCATTCCGTGGGATATGATTTTGAACTGTTTTATGCTTGCCCTTATGATGTTTATCGGGGGTGCTGGTTTTTTTGGGAAGTCCAGAAACGCCTTTGCTGACGTCCTGTAGAATCTGTGTGTGTTTATCCGGGATATGCTGGCAAGCCGACTTTCGAGGATGTATTGTGATATGTTCAATGTAATTGTAAATGATCTTCATAAACACTATAGAATTTATAGTCGTCCCATAGACCGTCTGGCGGAAGCCGTTATCCGAAAGCCTCGCCATAAGCTGTATAAAGTGTTGAGCGGTGTCTCTTTTTCGTTGGCGCCCAGACGATCGCTTGGCATTATTGGAGATAACGGTGCGGGAAAATCCACACTGCTGAAGCTTCTGGCAGGGACGGTCTCTCCGACCTCAGGCACGGTGGAAATCAGAGGACGATTTGCAGCGCTGCTTGAGCTGGGCGCGGGATTTCATCCTGAGTTCACAGGACGTCAGAACATCTTTTTAAATGCGTCCTTATTGGGTTTATCTAAAAAAGAAACTCAGGAGCGGGAGCAAGCGATTATCGATTTTTCTGAATTGGAAGAATTCATAGATCGTCCTGTTAAACACTATTCTTCGGGGATGTATGTAAGGCTTGCTTTTTCAATTGCAACCAGCATTGATCCTGATATTCTGATTATTGATGAAGCTTTGTCTGTTGGTGATATGGCGTTTCAGCGCAAGTGTGTTGACCGGATGAATGCTTTCAAAAGTCAGGGCAAAACCATGTTATTTTGCAGCCACTCCATGTATCATGTACAGGAGCTTTGCGAAAATGCAATATGGATTGATCATGGCCAGATCCGCTATATGGGCAGCGCCACAGAAACAGTAGCCAGGTATGAAGATTACTGCAAAGCCAAAAAAGCACCGGTCTCCGAAGTTCAATCTGAACCGGTTCGTGTATCAGACGGGAAAGATTGCCATATATCGCTGCTATGTATTGAAGACGGCGATGGCAATCCCACAGACACGCTTGTACCATACAAGGATGCAGTGTTGCGGATGGATGTGGAAATTCTCAAGGACGGACTGCTGCCCCGGTTCGGTTTTGGATTTCTTATGCCGGATGAAACACCTCTTTATGGAAGCATGACTCATCATGACGGAATTTCATGCGGTCCCTACTCTGCTGGAAAAAAAATCACTGTTCGCCTTCATCTTAAAAAGTTTCCTGTCAGGGAGGGAACATATCGCATGGTCGGCGGAATAGCAGAAAACAGCGGATTGCTGTGGTATGAATATAAAATTGTCGGACCTGTGAAGATACAGACCAACAAAGGACTCGGACTTCTTTCCTGTGGACATGAATGGGAAATCATAATGTCAGAAAACGGAGCGTGAACAAATCACTATGACAATATATTTTCCCTCTCAGGTTATTTTGGAAGTTACAAGCGCCTGCAATCTGAGTTGCAAGGGCTGTGCAATGCACGGACCCGACCGCTTTGTAACCCGTCCGACGGGCCCTATGCCAGAAAAACTCTGGCGGATGGCGATTGCCGAAATTGGATCATGGAATCGGGAACTCAATCTGACGGCTCATGGCGGAGGGGAGCCACTTCTTCATCCACGGTTGAAAGAGATTTTACAGTTTGCCAAATCTTTCCAGAAACTTCAGACGGGTTTTCTGACCAACGGAATGTTGCTGGACATGAACTGGTCTGAGTTTGTGGTGTCTCTCGGGCTGGACTGGATCGGTTTCAGTATCGACGGCGTATCTCCTGAAACGCATCGGATAGTCAGAAAAAAATCCGATCTTGATCTGATTGAAAAACATTTGATTGATCTTCTTTCGGCCAGAGAACGGGCAAAAGCTCAGAAGCCGTTTGTTACGCTGAATATGGTGGCTTATGAAGAAGTGGCGGATCAGAAAGATTTATTTGTAGAACGCTGGCTCGACAAGGTGAACAATATCACAATTTCACATTATAGAAACCCGCCGGACAGCAGACGATGGCCCATTGTTCCTTCCGAAAGAAAACCCTGTTTTCTGTTGTGGTCACAGATGGTTATCGCGTGTGACGGAAGAGTGGGGTTGTGCTGTGAGGATTTCAATATAGATTTTCCATTCGGAAGAATAGGGGAAAAGCCACTGATTGAGATTTGGAACGGTCCTGAAATTTCCGAATTAAGAAAAATGCACGAGCTGGGAGATTTCGAAAGCCATCCGATGTGCCGGGGGTGCGATACATGGTCGGACAATATCATTCAGAAAACTGAAAATAATGATCGAATTGGATGCAGAATGTTTCACAAAGCATCGCAAACAGAATATAAACCTCTATGAATCAGGAAAATAAGTATCCTCCGTATCCCACGGAAGATCATCAGGCGATGGTTGCGGCGCTGGAGATTTTGCCGCATGAAAGAGTTTTGGATGTGGGAGGAGGACATCATCCCTTTTGCCGTGCGAATGTTGTTGCGGATATTGACTTTGATTCGGGGCAACACAGGGACGGAAGCCGAATGTTGATTGATTTTTCTAAACATGGCTACGTTCAGGCTGATATGACTGAGCTTCCGTTCAAAGATAAAAGCTTTGATGTTGTGGTGTGCATTCAGGCATTGGAACATTCTACGAATCCGGCAAAGGCATGTGAGGAAATGATGCGGGTCGCACATCGGGGATTTATCGAAACCCCCAGGAAATGGACGGAATATTATGCCGGACATCCGACCCATCGCTGGCTGGTAGATGAAATGAACAATGTTTTGATATTTGAGCCCATTACCTTTGATAGCTCGCCTTTTCATAATTTTGTACTGCCGCCTTTGTGGAGTTCTCCCGAAGTGTTGGGAAAAGCATTGACGGAGCATCGTCATATTGCCTGCGTTCAATGGGTATGGCGAGACAGATTCGACTATCTGGTCAAAGGGGAGAGTGTGATTTCCGAAGTTTCTTTGGCGGAAAGACATCATAATTTTGCCCGCAATCTTCTTTACTGGATGGCGCCTGCTGAACAAGGGCTTTATCATGCGGCGCTTGCAGTAGAAAAATCTCCTAAAAATCCGGTATATTTAAAACTATATGCCGTTTATCTCGCGCTATGTGGGAAATGGCGGCCGGCTTTCCGATATGGTTTAAGTTTCAAATCATCGGCGTATGTTATAGGAAACAGTCTGATTTTGAAGTTTATGCGCCGGATTATTGCTGGCTACAAATATAGGCTTGATAAAATACTATAATGAATCCTTATATTTATGAAATAGAACCTACCAATCATTGTCCATATAAATGTATCATGTGTCCGCGCGGATTGGGACGAATGCGCCGCTCCGCAGGATTTATGAAAATGGATACTTTTAGCTCTCTGATCAAGCAATTTCCGGTCAACCAAAAACTGGTAAGGCTACACCATTTCGGCGAAGCTGTGTTGCACCCTGAAATTGATACGATGATTAGAATGGTTGCTGATGTCGGTCTTGTTTCAGTGCTTTCTGTTAATCCGGCAACATTGTCTTCCGCTCTGATTCAAAAACTTATAAAAAGCGGAATACATATTATTTGTTTTTCGCTTGATGCGTTATCCGATGATGGATTGCTACAAATCAGAGGTATAAAACGCTCATTTAAAGAGTGTTGGGCGATAATCGAAGAATTTATCAGAATAAGCCGTGAGAGCGATGTTTCCGTTTTGAAAATAATACAGATGGTTCGCTTAAAGCACAATGAAGACGATCGTGAAGAATTTTGGAAAATTAAAAATAAATATCCTGAATCTGATGTTTATTTGTATTTAACGGAAAATTACGGATTCGGAGATGTCAATCTGATAGAAAAGACCACGCCCGGAGGAAGTGCTTATATTTCTTCCGGATGCAGATCATGTGGCGCCCCTTTTTCTGAGGTTTCGATTTTATGGAATGGAGATGTTGTTTTATGTTGTTATGATTATGACGGGTTCAATATCATCGGAAATGTTCATGAAAAATCCTTGTCTGAAATTTGGCATGATATAAAAGTCAATGAAGTTCGCAGATTGTTCAGAAGTGGGCAATCATGGAAACTGCCGCTTTGCGCTGGTTGTTTTCAAGCGCCTCATAATTTTTCTGAAAAACAGGATTTTACTCGCAAAGGATACGAAGAGGAATCCGTGATATTAAACATTTTTGATAAAAGGAATCAGATGGAATGATTTCTTTTATGGACCGCCTGCTGGATATTTATTTTAGAAAAATTCTCGAAGCTGTGGCCATGCTGCCATCCGCTTGTTCCTATTCCATATTGCGTCATACTGGACACATTTTCCGAAATTTTCATAATTACGCGTGCGCATATCACCCTGGAGTTTTGGTTAGGGCGTATCATACCCTGAAAGAAATGAATATCTTGCCGCCCGAATGTAATGTCATGGAATTTCTTCAGGAACTTCTGCGTTTTGAAAGCCGTTTTGTTATGGAAAATATATGGATAAGAAAGCAGGACAAACGGCACATCATTGAAAGTTTTCATAAGAAAGATATTTCTGATTTGGAAGATATTATAGGTACCCGCAATTATGTTATTGTCTCTGCTCATTTTCCGGGTATCATAGATTTGGTGGGACTATTGCGCACATTGGGATACAAGGCGACGTTTGTCGCCTCTAACGCCATGAATCAGCCGTGGGATATTGCAACGCCAATGCAGAGGAGTTTGACTGTTCTTTTTCGTTCATGGATGCATCAGCAGCCCCTTATTTTTTCAGATGAAAAAAACATTATAGACAAATGCTGCAACATTCTTGTTTCTCAGGAGTCTGTAGTAATGGCGGCGGATGTTCCGGGCTACCAAGGAGCCAAAGTTTCCATGTTCGGCAAAACTCTTTGGGTCCCGGCAGGTTCCGCAATAATGGCGTGGAAATGCAAAGTTCCGATACTGGTTGCCATTCCATGGGCATCGGCATGTGATAAGCCTTACAATATTTTTCTCAGAACAATTCCTGCATCTCAGGATTCTGATGCCGTTATGACAAAAATATTTGAGTATATAGAAACAGTTGTAAGACTTAATCCGGCTTGTTGGAATGGATGGCTGTATTTTCACCAAATGCTTGCTACTTATACTGCGAAAGATGATTAATGGAAAAACACATAGAAATCGATGCCGAAAAATTTATCATCCGACCCTATCGTGATGAAGACGAAGAATGTGTACATAAGCTTTGGAAAGCCGCATTCGGCAAAGAAATGTCAACTTCTCTGTGGAATTGGAAATATCTGCAAAACCCATACAATCGCCAGATGCTGCTATGTGTCAGCGAAACAGGTAAAGCAGTGGTGTCTTATACCGGAATTCCCTATCGGACAAACCTACGGGGAAGAATCGTTGAAATGACACAACTGATGGACATCATGTCTCATCCTGAATATCGCAAAACCGGCTTGTTTATAAAAACCGCTCATGCATTTTTTGAAATTTACGGCAAAGATATTCTTTTTGTATATGGATTTCCGGGAAAATACCATTTTGATATCGGAGTAAAATATCTGGGTTACCAGGCATTGGCCAAGACTGTGAGTTATCTCACCGCCAAGACAGATGTTTTGGCGGGTAAAGATGCAGAATATGGCGGAATTGAGCGCATAACGGATATTGATGCAGCGTTTGATCGCCTTTGGAAAAAATGTCAGGATGATTATCCGCTTTCGATCATCAGAAATTCGGATTTTGTTCGGTGGCGGTTCCTCAACCATCCGACGAAGAAGTATCAGATATTTGGCTATCGGAAAGATTCGGCTAAAGAATTTAATGCATACGCGGTATTTTCTGTTGAAGGGAAAAAAGCCAGAATAGCGGATATTCTTGCTCCATCATCAGAAGAAGCGATCGGCGATTTTCTGAATCAGACGGCTTGTGTATTGAAAGACTCAGGTATTGAACAGTTAGAAACATGGCTGCCTGAAAATCATTTTTTAACAAAATTGCTACTTTCAGCGGGTTTTATCAATTCTCCGGAACCTTTGGGAATTATACCGACAGTGCGAAATTTTGAGAATGCACCTCTGTTGGAATGGACATCCGGGCAACTCTTTTACACGATGGCAGATGCGGATTTATTTTAATTATGCAAATCGAAGATCAATTCATTCCATTTCATTCAACTGATCTTACCGGCAAGCGCGTGCTTGTCCTGGCGCCGCATCCTGATGACGAAACCATAGGGTGCGGGGGAAGCCTTGTACTCCACAAGGAAGCTCATGATCCGGTTAAAGTTATTTTTCTGACTAATGGCGCCAAAGGGGACATGTCCGGTAGATTTGAAAATCGGGCCTATATTGCGCTTCGTCAAGAGGAAGCTCGAAGCGCATGTGCATGTTTGGGGGGGATGGACGTTGAATTCTGGCCATACCAGGATAGAGAGCTTTTGGCCGCTAATGAAGTTAGAGGACGTATATTGGATACGTTAAGAGCTTATCAACCGGATTTGGTTTATGTCCCTTCGCCACTGGAATTTCACCCGGATCACCGCGCGGCATGCGCCTTTTTATGCGCAGCCGTTCAAATGTACGATGGGCCCTGCGATGTGGCATTTTGCGAAATCGGTCAGCCGTTGAGAGCCAATGTACTGGTGAATATAACGTCAGTGCTGGAACGCAAGGTAAGCGCCTTAAAAATATATGAAAGCCAGCTTTTCGAAAGAAATTATGATGAAATCGCCATTGCCATGAATCGCATTCGAAGCATGACTTTGCCCAAAGATGTAACGCATGCTGAAGGGTTTTCCTTTTGGTCTTCAGAAATGATTCGAAGCGCGGCCTATTTGGGCAGTTCCATGTTGACCGGCAGGTGCTTTCAGGATTTTTGCTAGTAACCATTCACCCCTCCTTTTCTAAAATCATATCCAGGTTATGCGGAAGGCAATGTATGATGCCAATCGGGTCAGCTCCCATTTTCAAATGCTCTATTCTTACATTTTACTTAGATTGAACATTATAAAACTATGACAAATCATATTGTTAACACGATTAAGGATTTTGGACGACAGTGGGAGAAATATACTGAAAATACAGGTTATTATGCTTCGACGTGTTCATTGGTTGCTTTATTTGGGCCATTATTGTTTTCTTCAGATATCAAGGGGAAACAAGTGGCGGACATTGGGGCTGGAACAGGACGTTATTGCCGAATGCTAAACGAATTGGGAGCTATAGAAATACTGGCGGTTGAGCCATCTTCAGCCTTTGATATATTGAAGAGAAACACGTCTACATGCCAAGGAATTCAGTATCTTCAAGCCACAGCAGAACAGATTCCTTCAAATGCATTCGACATGATTTTTTGTATTGGGGTTCTTCAGTTTATTCAGGACCCTATGCCAGCGCTGAGAGCAATGGGGCAAGCTTTAAATCCGGAAGGGAAACTTTTTTTATGGGTATATGGTGAAGAAAATAATCGGCTGTATTTGTCATTTGTGCGGCCAATGAGAAAGATCACTTCCAGGATGTCTCATGAATTGCTTGACAAGTTGGCAAGTCTATTGGTTTTTCCAGCCAGTTTTTACGCATTTCTTTGTTACTTTCCTTGGCTTCCCATGTCTGCTTACATGCGACAATATTTTTTAAAACTGGATTTTTACAGCCGCAAGTTGGTTGTTTACGATCAATTGAATCCGAAATACGCCAAGTATTATCGAAAAGAAGAACTGGAAATGCTTTTGAAATGCAGTGGTTTTTCCGATGTGCAATTATATCATCATCTGGGGTATAGCTGGAGCGTTACAGCACGATACAATGGTTATGCACTTTAAAATAGATAAGACTCTAACTCATTCTCAGCAGGGCTTTTCGAACAGGATTAATTTGATATGAAGTTAAGATGGCAGCGTAGATGATGAGAAAAGGTTGTTTGGATAAATGGCACTGGTGGATTTGGGTATGTATCTTTTCCATGTTAGCGTCTTTATTTCTGCAGTGGAACACCGGAATCATTCCGATCGGTGGTGGACATGACAGCTTGAGGTATCTGGATATGGCTGAAACGCTGTCAAAGGGAAAATGGCTGGGCGATTATAACCACATGGCATTGATAAGATCACCAGTGTATTCTGGGCTTCTGGGCCTGAACCGCGTAATGGGGTGGTCTTTGCAGCAAATGCAGACGATTGCGTACCTTATGGGTATTCTCCTGCTGGCAGTTGCACTGCGAAAAATGGATGTGGCTGGCTGTCGGGTCGCCGCTGTCTGTGCATTGTGCGCATTTCACCCTGCAGCGTGGATTTCCTGCAAGTTTGTTACAACCGAAGCCTTGTGTACCCCTGCTGTGACGATAGCACTTGCCAGTGCTATTGGTGTCATGGGGTCAGCGAAGGAGGCCAGGTATCCTTTGGTATTCTGGTTGCTGGCGCTATCCATGTCTGTTGCTTTAGCCTGGCGAATGCGGGATGAAAGCATGTGGTTGATTCCTGCGTCGGTGGTTTATATCGGGTATTTTCTGTGGGAACTGATGCTGGGCGGCAGGGATCGTGGATCAGAGATCAAGGGTCAGGGGGCAGGGAGCAGCGGTTGGAGGATGGTGACTGGAAAGCAGGGAAAGGTGGACTGGCGACGGTGGGTGCTGGGGTTAGCCTGCGTTGTGCTTCCTTGTTTGAGTAGTTTTAGCCTGACAGCATGGATTCAGCAGCAGAATATGCGACATTATGGTGTAGCAGTGATAAACGAGTTAGCTGAACCCGGTTTTAAGACTTTATTCAGTTGGCTGACGCGGTTAGATGGTGAATTCCATCATCCTTATATCCCGGTTACGCGGAAGGCAATGTATGATGCTAATCGGGTCAGCTCCCATTTTCAAATGCTCTATCCTTACTTGTCTCGGCAGTTTGATGGTGGTGGGTGGTCTCAGTTTGGCTGTCGATGGATGGGTGTATGCGATGAACTGGCAGGGGG
>Ga0194038_1000046_pt1 | contig 51455 bp, 50 predicted proteins | sample JunL226m_MetaG_FD_148630 | JGI IMG/M metagenome (GOLD analysis project Ga0194038, IMG submission 148630) | Anoxic zone freshwater microbial communities from boreal shield lake in IISD Experimental Lakes Area, Ontario, Canada - Jun2016-L227-6m | ecosystem: Environmental > Aquatic > Freshwater >... | reverse complement strand
TACCGTCTTTTCTACCATTGCTTTTACAGCATCCATATTCGAGATGTCACACGCAATGGCCATCGCTTTACCGCCACGATCTTTAATTTCTTTTGCCACTGCCTCAGCACGTTCTTTAGAGCCGTTGTAATTCACCACCACGGCCGCACCCTCAGCAGCGAGAGCCAGTGAAATTTCACGACCAACATCGCGAGCACCCCCAGTGACTAGGGCAACTCTACCTGTGAGATCTGTCTTCATATTTATCCTTATATTAACTTCGAAGAATTAGTGTTAATTCATTAATTGAAAAATGCGTTCTGGGGTTGCGGGGAGTTCATTTACTTCGCAATTGAAATTGGCAAGGGCATCTGCAATGGCATTAGCAATCGCAGCGGGAGAACCAATCGTGCCACCTTCGCCAACCCCTTTAAAACCACCAAGCGTATTCGGAGCTTTTGTGTCCATGTGAACAATTTTGATATCGGGAACCTCAAGTGCAGTAGGTATAGCGTAATCAACCAGACTAGCCGTTAATAACTGACCCTCTTGGTCATATACAACCTCTTCCAATAAAGCAGCGCCAATACCCTGCGCAACTGCACCACGAATCTGACCATCAACAATTAAGGGGTTAATCATCCGACCACAATCTTCGGCGATGACATACCTTGTAATATCAACCTTAAACGTAATCGGATCAACTTCTACTTCAACCAAATGACTTGCCGAGCTCGTCGTTCCAAAAATAGGATCGTATGTCTTAGTGACAGACAACTCTTGCCTATACTCTGCAGGGATTCTGCCCATTTCCGAATAGACTGTTTTGGCAAGCTTTACAAATTCGATTTGGTTTGGGGCGCTAATTTGTTCAATACGGCTATTAAGAAAACGTAAGTCATGCTCACTAGTATTGAAGAGGTAAGCCGCCATGGATGCCATACGACGTTTCAATTCCTGTGCAGCTAATATTCCCGCCCCACCACTCAACACTGCAGTTCTGCTGGCATAACTACCTGTACCATGAGGAACAACTGTAGTGTCGCCAGTAATCACATGAATATCTTCTAGATTAGCGCCTAACTCATCTGCAACTACCTGGGCTAAAGTAGTCTCATGACCTTGGCCATGAGCAGCACAGCCAAATGCGGCAGTAATCGCACCTGTTGAATCCAAAGAAAGTACACAAGTATCTGTTCCAGTATTAATCGGCATTCCTGGCGATGCAGAAATCTTCGAACCAATTCCAGAAAGCTCAGCATACGATGCGATACCAATACCAACAAGCTTACCTTTAGATCTAGCCTGCGCTTGGTACTCGCGTCTATCTTGATAAGCAAAAGTATCGCTCGCAGCTTTTAGTCCCTCAGTAAATGCAGACTGGTCCCATACGATACCGCTAGGTGTCTTGTATGGGAATTCTGCTGGGGTCACCATATTTTTTAATCGCAACTCAATTGGGTCAATGTCTAATTTTTTAGCAGCCATACTCATCAGCCGCTCCATTACAAATGTAGAGGTCGGTCTACCGACACCGCGATATGGCCCAGTGGGAGCTTTGGGTGTCGTAACCGCAATCACTGAACCTAGATAAGCAGGTACCCGATAAGGGCCAGGCATAAAACTAATAATCTGAACGGGCTCGATACCTGCAGTCCAAGGATAAATAGAGTAGGCACCAATATCGCTAATCACCTGCGCAGACAAACCCATGATTTTTCCGTCAGAGTCCAAGGCTAATTTCGCTTGAATTCGCTCATCGAATCCTTGACTAGTAGAAATAAGATCTTCTAAGCGATCGCCGGTCCATTTAATCGAACGTTTTAACTTATAAGCAAGAGCACAAACGATCATTTCCTCTGGGTAGAGAGATGTCTTACCTCCAAATCCACCCCCCACGTCAGGAGAGATCACGTTAAATCTACTGCCAGGCATATCTAAAAGCTCTACAAGAGCATCTCGGATAATTCCAGGCACTTGACTTGAGCTATACAGCATCAAGGAATCGCGACTTTTGATATATTCCGCTAAATAAACTCGATTTTCTAATGCCATTGGAGTTTTGCGATGAAAGCGAAACTCTCCCTCAACGACAACAGGTGCAGCCTTGAGAGCTTGTTCGATCTCACCCTTTGCAAATGACCTTTTCACCAGAATATTGCTGACAAGCTCATCATGCAATAAAGGCGCATCTTCTTGACTGGCTTTAACGGGATCATTTTCAATTGCTAGTGACTCTAGCTCCACCTCTAATAAATTGAGGGCATCTTCTGCAATATATCGATCTACCGCCAAAACAACCGCAATTGGCTCACCTACATAACGAACAACTCCATTTGCTAAAGGATAAATAGCCGTTGATTGGTAATCTGACATCCGAGATGTAGCTACTGCGGGCTTAATCCGATCTGCAATATCACTCCAGGTATAGACGCCAAATACCCCAGGAAGATCTTTAGCCCTTTTACTATTAATTGAGATTACTTTGGCATACGGTTGATCGCTTCGATAAATACTCATATGTAAACCATTTGCAAACTCAATATCGTCAACATATCTACCCATGCCACACAACAACCGTGCATCCTCTGTCCGTCTTACGGCTTGACCTACGAGTTTTTCCCCTGAGCCGCTTTTGATAGACTCATATCCACGGACGTGCTCAAGAGGTGAAAAAATCTTACTCATAGAATGCGGCACCTTTGCGCATTGACTGCCATTGCGCGTCATCATGGCCAAATAAAACCTGTGTACCACTTGCCTGTATTCTCCTTACCTCACCCATTGATGCGAGAGATAAATCGGGATTCCAAGTATTTTTCGGATTCAGTTCAAAATCTAAATTGGCCTTCATAGGGACGGCATCTGAAGCCAATAAAAATGATCCGTCCTTATCTAAGTTCACTATCGCCCCAATCATTCCTGGAGTATGCCCAGGCAAAGGGAGCAGTACTACCTTTTCATTACCAAGCAAATCATACTGACCAGTAATAGTTTTAATTTCATTGCCATGTTTCCAATCTTTTGGAACATAGCCTTTTTGCAGGCCATCTTCGGCTTGTGCAGCTTCTAATTCAAGTAGATGGCAGAAAATCGTGGCTCTTTTAAAAAACTCATTGCAACCACAATGATCTGAATGGAAGTGGGAATTAATCACAACATCAATATCATCTGGTTTTAGACCAATCAAATTGAGTTGATCAATTAGATTATCTTGTGGTGCATTAATTGGTATCATTACCTTAGCCATTGATCCCCAACGCTCTTCAGCATTTTCAGAAACAGAGGGGTGGCATCCCGTATCAAAAAGAATATTACCCTGTTCATGCCGAATTAAAAAACAGCTTACTGGGAGCTCAATTGTTTCGGATTTCTCAGCTGTGGGCATATAAACGCTTTTGCGCATTCTCAAGCGTCCACCAGACAATGCATGCATTTTCATAGAGAGTTCTCGATTCTTGGAGAAATATCCTGATTGCTGATTTCACCGGCATCACGCTGACGAGCGCATTGGCGAACAGCATCAACAATTCCTTGATAGCCCGTACAACGACAAAGATTTCCTGATAATAACTCCCGAATTTCCTCATCTGTTTTGAGTGGATATTTTTGCAACATCTCTGTAGCGGTCATCAACATACCAGGAGTACAAAACCCACATTGCAGACCATGATGCTCATTAAATGCTTTTTGCAAAGGATTTAACTTTTCAGGAGAGCCAAGACTTTCAACAGTATTAATTTCTAAGCCATTTGCCTGAATAGCTAACATCAAACAGGATCTTGCACTAGCACCATCGATTAATACAGTACAAGATCCACAGACACCATGCTCACAGCCTACATGTGTTCCTGTTAAACCAAGATTGATGCGCAAGTAATCCGATAAAAGTAGTCTAGGGTCGACCATCTCTTCATGGACTACCCCATTAACCACCACCCATAAAGAAACTTTTTGAATTTCGCTCATATTATTTTTCCGCAGATGCCCTATCCCATGCTAGCCTCAAAGTCTTCCTCAGTAGCTCGCCAGCCAAATGCAGGCGATACCGCGCCGAAGCATGTAAATCAGTATTAGGGGTCAGAATAGAAGCTAGCCTTTCTGCAGCAGCTGCGCTTAAGTCTTCTGAATAGGGTTTATTAATTAGTAACTGCTCGATCTCTGGAAGTCTTAAAGGAGTTTCTCCTACACCCATTGCAGCTAGCTTGAGATTTTGGATTCTATTTTCACTATCCCTGCTTAATAAAACACCAACTGCTGCAACTGCAAAGTCTCCATCGCGCTGTGCAAACTCTTCAAATCCCCAGCCTGTATTTTTTGCTAGCTTAGGAAAACTAATTTTTGTCAAAATTTCGTCCTCCTCTAATGCGGTTGACAAAGACCCCATAAAAAAGCTTGCTGCAGGAATTATGCGTTCGCCTTTACTAGACTCACAATAAATATCGGCGTCTAAGAGCAAACTCAGCATAGGATATTCAGCTGCAGGATCTGCGTGAGATAAGCTGCCGCCGATAGTTCCTTTATTTCTAATGGCCAAATGGGCTACATGTGTTAAAGCCTCATGCATCACTGGGATGAAATCTTTCACTAACTGAGAGCTAACTACTGTAGTGTGGCGGGTAAGTGCGCCAATCACGATTCGGCTGCCGACTTCCTTGATGTAATCTAGCTCGACGAGCTTACTAATATCAACCAATAAGGAGGGCTGTACTACCCTAAAGTTCAGCATGGGCATTAGACTTTGGCCACCGGCTATTACTTTTGCGTTCTCATTACTTTGCAAGTGATGCAAAGCCTCCTCAAGAGAGTACGCACAAAAATAGTTGAACGGAACTGGCTTCATTAATTACCCTGAAAACGCGGCTCACGTTTTTCAGCAAAAGCCTTACGCCCTTCTTGATAATCGTTACTATTTCCTGCTGCAGCAATTAAAGCCTCTGCGAGTTCGCTATCCAAGGCTCCACGCCCCATAGCCACTCCATTGAGAATATATTTAGCCCCAGAAATACTGAGCGGCGCATTGGAAGCCAATAACTTAGCAAAAGAGCGCGCCGCTACCATTGGATCATCTGATAACTTCTGCTCTATTTTTTTCTTTTTACCTAAAAGCTTTTCTAACCAACTGGCTTGGCTATCGTGCTCTGAAGCGCCAGACAGATGATCAATAAATCCTAATTTCAATGCTTCTGGTGCAGAAAAACGCTGTGAACCAAATAATATTTTCTTGGCTTGAACGAGGCCAACAAGATTTAATAACTTCTGAGTAGCCTTAACACCATAAATAATCGATAAACGGGCGGCTGGAATACCAAACTTAGAATGAGAAGCGGCATATCTGAAATCACAAGACATTGCTAGATGCGCCCCACCCCCCAAACAGAAGCCACGAATCACAGCGATGGTTGGCTTGCTGATATTGGCAATAGCATCGCAACATGCATCAACTGCTACCTCATAGTCCCACACCTGTTTATCGGTTGCTCGAACCTTCCCAAACTCAGAGATATCTGCGCCAGCACTAAAGTCTTCTCCAGCACCAGTCAAAATAACAGTCCGAACATTTGGATCTTGCTCTATAGCCCCCAATATTCCAGGAATTGCCTTCCACATACCCAAAGTCACTGCATTTTTTGTTTTAGGCCTATTGAATGTGACCACTGCAATATGATCGGAAATCCAGATCTTGATCTTGTCATCAACCCAAACATCCATGACATCAGGATCGGTAGATTCAAATAAATGCGCTGTGGCGCCAATGCCATAGCCAAGCTTCGCATCACCCAAGCTAGCAGTTTCAGGCTGATGATTAATGGCAGCAGGTGCTGCTGCCATTGTTTGCTGTTGATACTTTGAAAAATTGATGCCTTCGGCTGGTTTCGAATCTGAGCCCCCTACAACTCTACTGAAACTCTCAAAAAAATCATCCGCATTCTTACGAGCAGTTGCGTCAATCAGCCTTGAGCCTAATTGCGCAAGTTTTCCACCAACATTTGCTTTCACGGTATAACGTAATAAGGTGAGAGATTGGTCTAACTCTTCAAGCTCAACCCGAATTTCAGCTTTAGCAAATCCAGCCATTCCACCTTGACCTTCACCTACCAAGGTGTAGCTTGATGGAGCATTGATATCTAATAGAGTCACGTTACCAAGAAAGCGGGCTTTAATTGGGCCTACCTTAGATACCACAACCGCAGAATAGGAAGTTTGAGATAACTTTTGCAAAGCTTCGCAACCAGGTATGCTTTTTTTCAACACCTCTGGATTATTTAGGGCATCCCAAACTACACTTCTTGATGCGTCTAAACGCGCTTCCCCTACCATATCCATCTAAATTCTCCGTCTGGAAACTGAATAATTAATTTGCTTTTACAAGTCCTTGTAATACAGGCCGTACATTTTGTGGGATTGGAGTTGATTTATTGGTTTTACGATCAACATAAACATGTACAAAATGCCCCACAGCTGAAGCAATGTCATCCTCATTTTTAAAAATCGCGACTTCGTACTTCACACTACTATTTCCGAGATGGGTCACTTTTAGTCCAACATGTATGAGGTCTGGAAAAACAATCGGTGAAAAATATTTACATTGGGTTTCGATGACTAAGCCGATGATCTCGCTCTTAAGTACGTCGAGGACATTGTGCTCAATCAAATAGCGGTTGACGGCAGTATCAAAAAATGAGTAATACACCGCATTATTGATGTGTCCATAGGCATCGTTATCCATCCATCGAGACTGAACGTCTTCGAATACCACAAAATCAGCACGGCTTGGTGGGGAGAGTTTTTTATCGCTCATAAAGCCTCTTTATAAAGAAGTGCAGCATCACTTAAGGTAATTTCGCGGGGACTGTTCATCAGAAGCCGGGTTTGCAGCATCGCATCGCTTGCTAGTTGATCTATATCAGCTGCTGTAATGCCAACATCTACTAGGCGCTCTGGCAGACCCAACTTACCTGCTAAGCCACCGAGATACTCGGCCAGTTGAGTAGCTTGCTCAAATGTTGAACCTTGCAAACCAGGCTTAATAATTTGACCAAGTTCTGCATACATAGCGTGCGCTGCTACTAAATTGAAACGCATCACCGGACCAAGCATCAAGGAGTTAGAAAGTCCATGTGGCACATGAAATCTGGCGCCAATTGGATAAGCTAGTGCATGAACACCCGCTACCGGTGCATTGGTAAATGCCATGCCCGCAAGACAAGCACCAAGCAACATATTTTCACGTGCATCAATATCATTGCCACTGTTCACTGCTTTATGTAGATTTCCAGCAAGCAGCCTCAGCGCCTCTTTTGCTAAACAATCTGATACTGGATTCTTTAAGCGCTTAGTAGTAAAGGCTTCAATGGCATGAACCATAGCGTCAATACCCGTTGCAGCAGTCACGTGTGGGGGCAAACCTAAAGTTAATTCAGCATCCAATAACGCAACGTCTGGCAAGAGTTGTGGTGAAACTACCCCTTTTTTCTCGCTCTCACTAACTGTAACGATTGAAATCGTGGTTACTTCTGAACCAGTTCCAGCAGTTGTGGGAACCAATATGAGAGGTAGACGTGGGCCTTTAGCCATTCCAACACCATATACATCAGTAAGTTTTTCTTTACCTGGCGCAAGAAGTGCCACTAGTTTTGCGACATCCATTGAGCTACCACCACCAAAGCCAACAATAAAATCCGCTTTACATTGCTGCCCGACTTTAACAGCGCTATCAATGACTGATACGGGTGGGTCAGCTTGAACATCAGAAAAGATTTCAAGTGCAATACCTAACCCTTTGAACTGGGGTAAGGCCTTATTGAGCAAGCCAGCAGATAAGACCCCTGGATCGGTAATGATCATGGCAGACCTGCCGCCACGTTCCTGAATTCTTTTTGCAAGATTTGCAGATCCACCCCTTTCAACAAGAATCGAGCGTGTAGAGTGAAAGTCGAATTGCATATCTTCTCCTGATTCCTAGAGTGTTTCTTTGAGCTTAAAGCGCATGACTTTGCCAGAACCTGTTCGAGGTATTTCCTTAACCACATGAATAGCAGATGGGACTTTGTAAGATGAAAGCTGTGTCTTTGTAAATTCAATCAAGGCCTCAGAATCAACTGACTGCCCTTCACGCAATACAATAAATACCACCGGTATCTCACCTAAATGCTTATGTTCAACCCCAACTGCAGCGCAATCAAGCACTGCAGGATGTCTAAGCACAGCTTCCTCAACCTCACCGGGTGCAATGTTTTGACCACCCCTGATAATGAGTTCTTTAAGCCTGCCAGTAATAGTGAGATAGCCGTTTAAATCTGCTTTTGCTAAATCTCCAGTGCGATACCAACCGTCTTTAAGCGCAGCTTCAGTTTCTGCGGGTTTATTGTGATATCCCACCATCACATTTGGGCCTCGAACGATGAGCTCCCCCTCTTGTCCAGCATCAAGATCTTTTCCTGTAACAGGATCCACAATGCGAACAGCGACACCGATCACTGGAAGCCCACAAGATCCTAGGGTTCTTCCGCCTGTTGTCGAATTCATGGTTACCATTGTGGAGGTCTCAGTAATGCCATAACCATCTAATAGTTTGATATCAAAGAATTCTTCAAAACCTTTATTCAAATCTGCAGGTAAGATTGCGCCAGCTGAAATACAAAGACGCATGCCATTAAGCTTGATAGCAGCGTCTGCTTTAGCGGATTCCAAAATGTAATGGAACATAGTCGGTACGCCAGGCAGAACGGTAAATTTTCCGGTCTTTAATAGCGTCAAAACTTGAGTTGAGGAATACTTTTCAACAATGAACTCGCTGGCTCCGGCTGCCACTATTGCAAGCACAGAAAAATTCAAGGCATATGAATGAAAGAGCGGTAAGGGGGAAAGCACCACATCATTCTCATTCATGCCGGCAATAGGAATCCAGCATGCGGCAATTACCCAAAGCATTGAACGAACTGTTAATTGAACACCCTTGGCTTTACCAGTTGTACCTGATGTATAAACGATAAAAGCAACATCATCAATGCTCGTGCTTGCCTGCTCATCATCTAACTTGCTGTTATCTACAAGATAGGTAGAGAAATTTTCACACCCAGATATCTCTTCATCGTCCACGATGACAATCTGAATGTCAACTCCAATCTCAGATTGAATTCCATGAATGACTTCTAAACGGTCTTTGCTAGTAATGATTATTTTTGCGCCTGAATCAGTCATTCTGTAACTGACTTCGCCGGGGGCAGCATCATGAGAAATAGGAACAGCTATAAGACCAGTACGCACAGCGCCAAAACAAGCGAGCACCCAATTAACTGAATTCGGTAGATAAATAGCAACTTTATCGCCAGGAATAAAACCTTTACTCCGAAGCTTTTTAGCCACATTCCTCGATTGACGATTTAACTCTGTGTAGCTAGCCTCCTTACGACTATCCCAATAGGCGACTTTAGAGCCATACTCTTGCGCCCTTTCCTCAAGTAATTGAGCAAGTGGCTTGATTACATCAGTCTTGATCATTGCCAATTTCCTATATTTTGCAAATTAAAGATCCTTTACTGCAAGCAACAGCCTAAAACAGTTAAAGAAGCCTCAAAGTAACTATCTTTATTAGACCATAATATGTAAATTAATCTAAATATTTACATATTTATTAGGTATAAACACCTACTAATTTATATAAGTTACTGTTTTTAATAGGTTTATATTAAAAACCGAGGAAAATTTATGAAATTTTGAATAAATTTGATACTTGTCTTAATGAACTTATATAACTAGTATTCATTAAGTTACACCACAACCCTAACAAAGAATCCCGAGACAAAGGAGTTTTTACATGTTCAAGAAAAAATTATTGGCATCTGTCAGCATTCTGGCAATGTCATCAGCGCTTGTATCACAGCCTGCTACGGCTCAAATTTCCAACGATAAAGTCCGAATTGGCGTATTGACTGATATGAGCGGCCAGTTTTCACATGAATCTGGAGCTGGTTCTGTTACTGCAGTCAGAATGGCTATCGAAGATTTTGGCGGGAAAGTAAATGGAAAGCCTATTGAGCTTATTTACGCAGACCACCAAAATAAACCTGACATTGGGGCCACTAAAGCCCGGGAATGGTATGACAGTGGCATTGACATGATTGCTGGATTGATTAACTCTGGTGTTGCACTATCCGTCACCAATGTGGCTAAAGAAAAAAATAAGATTGCCATTATTAATGGCTCGGGTAGCTCAAGACTTACAAATGAAGGCTGTACACCAGTCAGTATTCACTACGCATACGATACATATGCGCTAGCTACTGGTACAACCAAATACCTCATTAAAGAGAGGAAATTGGATACTTGGTATTTCTTAACTGCTGACTACGCATTCGGTCATGCACTTGAAGCTGATGCAACAACAAACATCAAAGCACTAGGAGGAACTGTTGTTGGATCCACTCGTTACCCAATGGATACTAACGATCACTCATCCTTTCTTTTAAAAGCCCAAGCTTCTAAAGCCCAAGTAGTTGCACTAGCAGGTTCTGGACAAGGATTTATTAATGCAGTGAGATCAGCGCAAGAATTTGGCATTCCAAAAGGCGGTCAAACTATTGCGGGTCTTTTAGTTTGGGATACTGACGTAGATGCACTTGGCTTACAAAAGGCGCAGGGAATGATTATGACCTCTGGGTTTTATTGGGACAGAACACCTGAGACCCGCGCCTGGTCAAAGCGCTTCAAAGAACTGATGGGGCGCATGCCACATATGGGTGATGCAGGCGACTATTCTTCAACGATGCAGTACCTCAAAGCCATCAAAGCTGCCGGTACAGATGAAACTGGTGCAGTGATGGCTAAGTTAAAATCAACCCCAATCAATGACTTCTTCGCCACCAATGGACGTATTCGTGAGGATGGACGCATGGTGCACGACATGTATGTTTATCAAGTGAAGACTCCTGCAGAATCTAAATACCCTTGGGACTATCTGACTCTCAAGGAAACTATTCCTGCTGCCCAAGCTTATCGCCCTCTCAGCGATAGCTCTTGTTACTTAGTTAAAAAATAATCTGAACTGAGATCCTAAAGAAGCCTCCTGTGGGGGCTTCTTTTTTGATGACTCCAAGTGAATACAATCGCAGAAAATATTGAACCTATCATGGCAGACGCCTGCTCTGTAAGGAGAACTGTCAATATTATTGGTGATGGCTGGTCATTCATGATTTTGCGCGAATGCTATTTTGGCGTTCGCCGCTTTCAAGACTTTCAGGAAATTCTAAGCATTCCTCGGGGCACCCTAACAGCGCGTTTAAATACTCTAGTCTCAGAGAATATCCTGCAAAAAAAATCTTCAGACCCAAGCAAAAAACGCTTGGAGTATCGGTTAACAAAACAAGGAATTGATCTATATAAAGTCATGATTGCATTAATGAGCTATGGTGATAGATGGATCGAAGCTTCTCCAAAACAACCGCTCAAACTCAAACATAAAACCTGCAACCATGAATCTCATCCTTTTGTAGGTTGTCCTCACTGTAGACAAGAAATTATTGCTTCAGAAGTAACTTATAGAAATGGTCCAGGATTTGGATTGGAGCCTGCATACCCAGGGCCCAAACTTCGTAAGTCAGCAGATCCTGTACTGCTTGAAAAGAGACGGCCTAGTTCGGTAGCAAGAGCACTGAGAACCATTGGAGATCAATGGGGGTTTATGGTACTCAGGGAGGCGTTCTTCAAAGTCAGGAGATTTGATCAGATACAAAATAAGCTAGGGATTGCACCAAATACTTTAGCGAATAGATTGAATCATTTCTTAAATGAGGGAATCTTTCAAAAGGTTCAGTATCAAAGTAACCCCGATCGATTCGAGTACCGCCTAACCCCTAAGGGTAGAGCAATTTTTTCAAGCTTTATGGCCATGTTAGCGTGGGGTGATAAATGGCTAGCAAAAGATGGTCCACCCCTTATCCTTACCCACCAGAACTGCGGGCATGACTTTACCCCCTTAGTGATGTGCGACTTTTGCAAGAATGAATTACATGCGAAAGATATGGCATATGACACTACTTACACGGATCCAAGGGCATCTGTAAAGCACTCAGACTAAGGGCCCTCTAAAGACTTATCTTTTTGGCTGAAATAGTTTAGGCTATAGGCTTATTTACCCCATAGTAGCTTCTTGCACCCCTCACTATTGAATACGGCGCCGACATGGATCTTCCTTTATTAAGAATTGCTTTAGAGTTTCCGGACTTCGGTCTTCGAATAGCGCTATCTTTCGCAGTGCTATCGGTCTGTTTTATCGTTTTCTGGATTTTTCAGAAAATATTCCCCAACGTACTTTTTGGTGAGGACTCTGAATTCGCTGGCTACATCTATAACGCGATGGGTGTTGTCTTTAGTCTAGTGTTTGCCTTCGTTACAGTATTAGTTTGGCAAAACTACAATATGGTTAGTGATGCCATTGCTAAAGAAGCGAGCACTCTGAATAATATGTATCGACTCTTTGCTGCCTTTCCTCCAGAAGTTGAAAAAAAAGGTAGGGATGCCCTCAGAACTTACACCAAAACTGTTATAGAGGTAGAGTGGCCGCTTCTAAGTAAAGATCAATATAGCATTAAGGCTTATGAAGACTTATTAAAAATTGATGATATGGTGATTCGACTCCAACCACAAAACCAAGGTCAATCTAATGTGCATCAACAACTGCTTCATTTAGCAAGCGAAGCTAATGAATTACGACGAAGTCGAGTCTACAATGCGCACTTTGCGCTAGCTCCCCCTGCATGGCTAGGCCTCATTAGTAGCTCACTCATCTTTTTATTCTTCGCATGTCTTTTTAAGATGCAATCAGCGCGTACTCATCTGATTTTAATTTTCTTCTTAGGTCTTACGATTGTTGGGGTCTTATATTTCATGGTGTTGTACATCCACCCATTCTTAGGTCCAATGGCTCTCGGACCGGATCCAATCGCAAATTTACTCAAAATTGCGTGGGTCTATTAATCCTATGATGCGCGTTCACTAGCCAAGGCATTCTGTTTTCTATACGTCTTAGAAAGCAGATGCTACGGCGCAGGGTTAACCGAATCCTTAAGTAATAAAAACTCTCGATTAATTTCTTCATCATTCATCAAGAGATGAGGAAGCTCTAAGGAAAGAATGACATAGAGCGATAGGCCAATGAGTACTATATATAAACCAGCCAACAACCAATCACTCTCACTTTTGACTGCCATCGTATAGCCAATCAAAAAGGCACCCACACACAAAAGAGAGAACAGAAAATTCATTAGCAATCTCGGCGGATGTGACTGCATATTGATAATTCCAGCAGCAAATACAGTAGATAAGCTCCTGACTTGTGGCATCAATATTTCATTTGCTAGAGCTTGACTTTCAGCAGGAGCATTAGGTGTTGCCCGAGATACTTCCTCATATATCTTTCTGGAAGTTTCTGAAATTTTTTCTGCGCCTTTATCGACATCTAAACGACTCTTAGCATCCTTATAGATTGTTAAGCGTAAATTTAATAAATCATTCAGTGAATTTTTTATAACAACTTGGTCGCTCGGAGCCAAGTATCTAATGGACTTATATACTTCACCCAAGATCTGTGCTTGTGCCCTAACCGAGTCTACTCTAACGTTGTAGCGAGTAGCAGCAGTCGAGAAGGTAAACCCAAGAACTAAAGCGGATAGGCCAAAAATAGCAGCAGCCAAAGAGTCACGAACCGTAATCTCACTACCATTATTTTTTCTTAATCGATAGTGGCCTAAATACCAACCAATTGCCGTGAAAATAAAAATAGCCACGGCAAAAAATAAGGGAACATATTTAATAATACTGAGATGGAGTTCGAGTGGAGAGCTCATATAGTGCTAGCCTTATTTGATTTATCCCATTCTAAGCGGTTTGCCAAACCGAATGAAAAGCTGGATAAATCTAGCTCTCTCAATGATCTACTTTGAAATCAAACACTAAAACGCCATTCTCACCATCTCGCAGAAATGGTTCAATAAAGTTTTTAAACTCATTGTGCATTTGATCATAGTATTGGGAGTCACTAACCGCAGGAGTCCCCACATAATAATTTCGATCGCCCTCCGACCTAAAAGTCACAATAAATGCTTGTTCGTAACCCTTGCTTAATCCCTCTAAACTATTCTGATTACCACTAATGATGGAGGCAATATAAGGAATGCCATTGCGTTTAGATCCATTCTTAAGGGCCATAAACTGTTTCTTTATAAGCTGTCTTTGTTCCTCAGTAATGTCTTCTTTATATTTAAAGAGAACAATATGCTCAGTTCTTCCGGGACGGTAATCTTTAGCAGTAAACGCTTTTGCTTCTGTACCAGTAAGAGCAGTTTGAGAATAGGCCGCGGTGAAGAGAAAAAGATTGCCAATCAATATTAGCAGTGAGAGAGTAATCTTTTTCATCATCTAGGCTTTCTTAAGATTTAAGATCATAACGATCTAGATTCATCACTTTAGACCATGCGGCAGAAAAGTCATTAATGAACTTTTGCCCAGCATCACTGCTGCCATAAACCTCTGCCAATGCACGTAACTCAGAATTAGAGCCAAATACGAGATCTACTAAGGTAGCACTCCATTTGAGAGCCTTAGATTTACGATCATACCCCTCTAATACTCCTTTAGAAGTTGACTTACTCCATACAGTATTCATGTCCAGTAAATTCACAAAAAACTCGTTTGTCAAAGTTTCTGGGTGATTGGTAAATATACCTAATGGTGATTGATCATAGTTTGCATTTAAGGCGCGCATTCCACCAATCAAGACTGTCATCTCGGGGGCGGTCAGCGTAAGCTGGTTTGCCCTATCAATTAAGAGTTCAGCAGCCTGATCTTCATGGCCTTTGCCAAGATAGTTTCTAAAGCCATCGGATTTAGGCTCCAGCACAGCAAAAGACTCAACGTCAGTTTGCTCTTGGCTTGCATCAGTTCGGCCTGGCGTAAAAGATACTTGCACGCTATGACCAGCCTTCTTAGCAGCCTCTTCAATTGCTGCAGAACCGCCCAAGACAATCAGATCAGCCATGGACACTTTTTTACCACCACTTTGAGAGCTATTAAATTCCTTCTGAATTACTTCCAGTGCTTGCAATATCTTTGCCAGCTGGGCAGGTTGATTTACTGCCCAATCTTTTTGTGGCGCTAAGCGAATACGCGCACCATTAGCACCGCCCCGCTTATCACCTCCGCGAAAGGTCACTGCTGAAGCCCAAGCGGTTCTAACCAGTTGCGGAATCGACAAACCAGAAGTTAATAACTTCGTTTTTAATGTTGCAATATCGGCAGCATTAATCAAGGGATGATCTACTACAGGCACTGGATCTTGCCAGATGAGAGGTTCTTTTGGTACAAGTGGTCCTAAATAGCGAGAAAGTGGCCCCATATCCCGATGGGTCAGTTTGTACCAAGCTTTTGCAAAGACGTCAGCAAAGGCTTGTGGGTTCTCATGGAAGTGTTTAGAGATCTTGGCGTAGCTTGGGTCAAACTTGAGAGACAAGTCTGTTGTAAACATTATTGGCGAATGTTTCTTATTTGGATCATGTGCATCTGGCACAGTTCCTGCCCCGCCTGATCCTTTTGGCGTCCACTGATGGGCACCAGCAGGACTCTTGGTCAACTCCCAATCGTATGTAAATAGGCTCTCAAAATAGTTGTTATCCCAAGTAATTGGATTAGTAGTCCAAGCACCCTCTAAGCCACTAGTAATAGTTGAATCGCCGTTGCCAGTACCAAAGGTATTCTTCCAACCAAAACCCTGTTCATCAATTGGAGCTGCCTCTGGCTCCGGGCCAACATATTTAGCTGGATCTGCAGCACCATGTGCCTTACCAAAAGTATGGCCACCAGCAATCAATGCTACTGTCTCTTCATCGTTCATTGCCATGCGAGCAAAGGTCTCGCGAATATCTCTTGCCGCAGCTATGGGATCAGGATTGCCATTTGGACCTTCTGGGTTTACGTAGATCAATCCCATTTGTACTGCTGCTAAAGGATTTGCCAATTCACGATCGCCTTTATACCGCTCGTCAGCAAGCCACTTACCCTCTGGACCCCAGTAAATATCTTCAGCCTCCCAGACATCTTCACGGCCGCCAGCAAAACCAAAGATCTTAAAACCCATCGACTGCATGGCAATTGTTCCGGCGAGTACGATTAAATCAGCCCAAGAAATTTTCTTGCCATATTTCTGTTTGATTGGCCAAAGTAAACGGCGGGCCTTATCCAGGTTACCGTTATCAGGCCAGCTATTAAGAGGGGCAAAACGTTGTGTTCCAGCACCTGCGCCGCCACGGCCATCAGCGATACGATAAGTTCCGGCACTATGCCAAGACATCCTTATTAGGAATGGTCCGTAATGTCCGTAATCAGCAGGCCACCAATCTTGTGAATCTGCCATCAGGGTATTTAAGTCTTCAATAACAGCATGAAGATCGAGACTTTTAAATTCTTTTGCATAATCAAAGCCTGGGTCCATTGGATTGATCAGGGGAGAGTTTTGATTGAGAAGCTTCAAATCTAATTGATTGGGCCACCAGTCTTTATTGCTTGGTTTTTGATGATTACCCCCTGAAAAAGGGCATTTTGCTTGATCTGACATGATGGTGATCCTCGAGTAAATTGGTGGCAAAGCTTCAATTCAGTATAGAGACAAAATATGAAAAACTGGTGCGGTATGACGCCTAGCTCAAGCCCATATTACATCTATGGACTGTATGGGGGCCATCTCAAGTATTGGGCCTCGTAAACGATGTGATTTTTTGTGACAAACAGATGACATGCACTACTTAAGTGCTGCTCATGAGAAAAAACTCGGTGCATCTCAATAATTTGCCCCTTACAGAGGGTTAAGTAGCATTTATTTCAAAAACCCTTAAATGGTGCATTTGTTTTTCAAAATTGTGCAGGCCGATAACTCATACTAAATTCTGGAACTTAAGATACGGTATGCGTATCAAAATTACCAAAAGCCTCGTGCTCAATGCTCAAATTCATGAGACAGAAGCGATTCCTGAAGCCCTTTTTCCGGAAGGGGAGTATCTTGCCAACTTTACTCACGAGGGCAAGATAGAGGTCATCAATACAAAAAAGATCAAAGCCTTATTTTCTTTTTCTCAGTTTAGAGAAAAAGTATCCCAGGGTGACTTTATTGTGATGGAGGCCTAAACTATCTTAATGATCTAGATCTAGACTCTGTACCAAACTTGCAAGCTTTACTAAAGGCTCAAAGGCATTGGATTTACTAGCCTCTACATCTAGGTTCTCCCAATTAAATTCCAGGGAGAAGTGGGCCGACTCAATGATCAGCTCGTAACTTGAAGAAGCCTTATGGCTAGGATTGGCTTGTAACTCTTCAGTAATGGGTACTTTAATTACTGCGATAGCATCAAGCAGTATTGCTACTTCTGATGATGTCAATTCCCTAGTATGTAAAACATCATCCGTCCTCTTGATCGAAAGCTTAGATGCCTCATCAATGACAACTTCATATTGATTAAGGCCTAAGTCAAACCAAACCGTTAACTCAAGAGCGATTGGATAAGTTTTCATTTAATCTACCTCATCAGCATGGGGTTCATCGAAATGCATCTTATGGGGCTTTAGCTTGACATCTAGCTGAACCCACTTGCTTTGCTGCATTCTATATTGGCAATCTTCTGCATGATTTTCAATCAAACCAAAAATCGCTGTCGTTGGAATCTTGCAGTACTGACATCGATAAGCATGTTGATGCTCTTCAATTTTTTCCTGGGGGTAGTCAATATAGAAGGGCTTCATATGGGAATTTCCGTGGAAATGCAGATTCTGAAACCATCTTACACCTCATTAATATAATAGCTAGCAGCTAGAGCGGAAGTATTTTGGGTTACCCTATTGGGGTGAATCATTAATAATTAGATACCTACTGGAAGCCTCATGGATTTACTACCTTGCATTGAATTAGAAACTCAACCAAACCCAACTGCTGCCGTAATCTGGCTACATGGCCTTGGGGCAGATGGAAATGATTTTGTCCCCATCGTTCCAGAATTAGATCTCGCTGGGTGTCCTGGTATTCGGTTTATTTTTCCAAGTGCCCCCAGCATGCCAGTCACCGTCAATGGAGGATATGTCATGCCCGCCTGGTACGACATTATTGGGCGTAACTTAGTAGATCAAGAAGATGCTCCTGGTATTTTGAAATCAGCATCTTCGATTGTGAGCTTGATTGAGCATGAAGTGGCTCGTGGCATTGCTTACGACAATATTGTTTTGGCTGGATTCTCGCAAGGTTGTGCGATAGCCCTACAAGTCGGTCTCCGCTTTCCGCAGCGACTTGCTGGAATCATGGCACTCTCAGGCTACCTACCATTAGCTATGACTCTCGCAATCGAGAAGCATTCTGCGAACCAAAACACACCCATCTTTATGGCCCACGGAGAATACGATGCCGTTGTTGCTCCAGAACGCGCCCAAGCCTCTTATGCTTTGCTAGAAAAAATGGGTTATTCAGTTAATTGGAATGAATACCCTATGGAGCACTCGGTTAATCGCGAAGAATTGGCTGATATCTCACGTTTCCTACAACAGGTTCTTGGCCCTAAATAAACTCTTAGATAAGTCCGTCGGCAATTAACTTAATGCTTGCAACCAACAGGAAAAATTGCACGATACGGTAATACCACTTCATTGAAATTTTTTCTGCTAAGTAAAAGCCTAGGTAAACACCGATTGGCACACAAGGTAGCAATATCACTGAGGTGGCTAGCTGCTTAAAATTGAGAAGCTCTAAATAAGCATAGGGAGCCAACTTCCCAAAATTAATCATTGCAAAGAAAACACCCAAGGTAGAGGTGTAAACCATGGGTATAAGCTTTTCCCTCAGCATAAAAATCGTAATGGGTGGCCCTCCATTGTGCGCAACAAAAGAGGTGAAACCGGAGGTTAAGCCCATTAAACGACCTAGCCAGGGATAGGGCTTGGCCTCTTTCAAATCAAAGTGGGATGTCACTAGCATTTGAATTAAAAACAGCATGATGAAGATGCCAACCGAAAGTGTTAAGACTTTTGGTGTGATGATCGTAAAGAAAATCATTCCCAATAGCATGCCTGCAAAAGCAAACGGCACGATGAGTTTCAAAATTCGCCAATTAGCATTCTTAATAAACCTACGCAAACCCACTAAATCAATAGCGATTAAAAGTGGTAGCAGTATGGCCAATGCTTCATTGATGCTCGACTGGCTTGCCATCAAGGGCAAGGAGAGTACGCCTAAACCAGCGCCAAAGCCACTCTTGGAAATTCCTACAACAATGACACTCACAATAGCGCAAAGAAAGAAAACGAATGAGTGCGCATGAAATGATTCAATCACTGGAGCGCTGAGGGTGTGGAGCATTGTGGAATACTAACAAAGGAATCTAGATTGAACAGAAAAACAAAGGGGGCTCAACAGCCCCCCCACTTCTAAAATTATCAAACTTAAAGTTTTTTATTAAAACTGAACTGCGCAAATGCTTGCTCTGCCACATTAAACCACTGCGCTTCCATGTTTCTAAAGACCCGATAGTCTTCAAAAATCTTTTTGAACTGAGGATTCTTGGCAGACTCTTCTGCGTAAGTTTCTTGGCTAGCCTTAAAGCAGGCTTCCATGATAGAGGTATTGAATTTACGCAAAACTGCCCCGCTTTGAATGAGACGCTGTAAAGCTGGTGGATTTAAGGCATCGTATTTTGCACACATATCGGTGTGAGCTTCAAAACAAGCTGCCTCCCATGCTGCTTGATAAGCAGGCGGTAATGATTCCCACTGCTTCTTATTAACCAAGAAAGATAGGCCTGCCGCCCCCTCCCAAAAAGCTGGGTAGTAATAGTTTTTTGCTACTTTAGCTAAACCCAATTTTTCATCATCATATGGGCCTACAAATTCTGCAGCATCAATTGTGCCTTTTTCAAGCGCTGAATAAATTTCACCAGCAGGTAACTGTTGTGGTACTACACCCAACTTCGCTAGCACCTGTCCTGCAAAACCAGCAATGCGAAATTTCAGACCTTTTAGATCTTCGGGAGTCTTAATCTCTTTCCGAAACCAACCACCCATCTGAGTTCCAGTTTGACCACCCAAGAAATTAACGATGTTATAGGTGGCATAGAGCTCACGCATCAACTTCATGCCATTGCCATACAGCATCCAAGCAGATTGTTGCCGTGCAGTTAAGCCAAAAGGAGCGGCAGTATCAAAAATGAAGGCGCTATTTTTTCCTAAATAGTAGTAACTAGCCGTATGCCCACATTCAACGGTACCGTTTTGAACTGCATCCAGCACTTGTAAAGCGGGCACTACTTCACCAGCAGCAAATACTTTGACATTGAATTTGCCATCAGTAGCCTTACGTAAGGAGCTAGCAAATACTTCAGGTGTGCCAAACAAGGTATCCAAGGATTTAGGGAAGCTCGATACTAAACGCCAATTTAAGGTTGGTAAGTTATCCGCAATTGCTGGGGCGCCTAAGGTAGCAACTCCAGCGCCAATTGAAGCTTTCTTTAGAAACGAACGTCTTTGCATTGCAATCTCCTTCCAGTCTTTTTTGATACTTACTGCTTTTTTATAATTCTATAAGTAGATTTATTTTCCACCAACTGTCATCGATCCGATGAGGATAGAGCCGGTCTCTTTGGTGCCTCGGATTAAGGTATCACTGCCAATTAACTCAATATCTAAAAGCATATCGCGCAAATTGCCCGCAATCGTCACTTCTTCAACAGGGTATTGGATTTCTCCATTCTCCACCCAGTACCCAAAGGCACCTCGTGAATAATCTCCAGTGACATAGTTCACGCCCTGTCCCATTAACTCGGTCACCAACAAGCCAGTACCCATCTCCCTCAATAAAGCGGCTAAACCTCCCTTGGGTGACTTCTTGCTTTGCAACGTGAGGTGATGAGATCCGCCAGCATTACCCGTCGTCCTCATTCCCAATTTTCTCGCTGAATAAGTAGATAAAAAATAACCTTCTAAGATTCCTTTATTAACCACGGTGCGCGCACTAGTCTTTACACCTTCTTCATCAAATGGTGCACTACCAGACATTGCTTTAAGGTGTGGGTTTTCAAAGAGGCTGACATGCTTAGGGAGAACTTGTTTTCCCAAGCTATCGAGCAAGAAGCTCGAACGTCTATAAAGGGCGCCTCCTGAAACTGCTTGCACTAAGCCCCCCAAGAGTCCAGCAGCCAATGGCGCTTCAAATATCACCGGGCAGCGGCGGGTAGTGATTGATCTCGCTTTTAAGCGTGAGAGTGCTCGTTGCGCAGCGTATTTACCAATATCAGCAGGATTAGCTAATTCTTCTGGGATACGTGAGGTGGAATACCAATCATCACGCTGCATATGAGCTTGCTTACCACCTTCGCTAGCAATTGGCGCACAAGAAATATAGTGGCGTGAGAAAGGATATCCCCCCATAAAGCCATGACTTGTCCCCATCATAAAATGTGCGTGATGCGCAGAAACTGAAGCACCATCGCTATTCTGAATTTGTTTGCTGACTGAAAAAGCAGAACCTTCTGCAATGCGTGCAATTTCTACTGCATGAGCTGCATCAATATTCCATGGATGAAATAGATCCAAATCAAGTGGATTTTTTTCTAATAGCTCCCGCTCAGCGGGTCCTGCACATGTATCTTCAGCTGTATGCTGAGCGATATGATATGCAGCATCAACCGTAGCTTTTAGGGATGCCTTAGAGAAATCACTAGTACTGGCATTACCACGATGGTGCCCTAAAAAAACCGTAACGCCTACCTGCTTATCAAGACTCTGCTCAATCGTGTCGACCTGACCCTTACGGACTGTGACGGATAGGCCTTGACCCTCGGAAACCTCAGCCACAGCGTCTGAAGCACCCCTTCTTTTGGCCTCTTTGAGCAAAAAATCGACTATTTCTTGGAACTGGTTGGATGTATATGTAAACATGCCCTAATAATAGCTAGAATAGAAACATGAAGGATACCGAAGCTTGGAAGCGAAATACCCCGAATGAAGTCAAAATTGGTTTGATCTCTATTTCTGATCGAGCCAGTAAAGGCGTTTATCAAGATGAGGGTATCCCAGCCCTGCAAAACTGGCTGATGAAGGCCATCAGCAATACCTGCACCTTTCATGAGCGCCTCATTGCCGATGAATCTGAAAGTATTACTGAAACCATTGTGGAATTAGTTGATGAATTGGGCTGCGATCTAGTGCTCACTACAGGCGGTACAGGCCCTTCCCGCAGAGACGTGACCCCAGAGGCTACCCGTGATGCTGGAACTCGTGAAATGCCAGGTTTTGGCGAGCAAATGCGTCAAATTAGCCTCAGCTTTGTACCAACAGCGATTTTGTCGAGACAAACTGCTGTTTTACGAGAAATTGAAGATCATGCTGCTCTTATCATCAACTTGCCCGGGCAACCTAAGGCAATTGCTGAGACTTTAGAGGGCCTCAAGGATGCAAATGGGAAATCCATTATTCCTGGCATCTTTGCCGCAGTCCCTTACTGCATTGATTTAATCGGTGGCCCATATATTGAGACTCATGAAGAGATCATCAAGGTGTTTAGACCAAAGAGTGCTATTCGGAAATAAACTCTTTGAGTTTTAGTCATCCCCCCTGCTTTTACTGGGGCAATGGGACGATAAACTTCTCGCGGTAGTACTTGAGCTCCTCGATAGACTCTTCAATATCAGCCAAAGCAGTATGCGCCTGATTTTTAGTGAAACCTTTCACTAGCTCTGGATGCCAACGCTTACATAATTCTTTTAAAGTTGATACATCGATATTTCGATAATGAAAGTAAGCTTCTAACTTCGGCAGGTACTTGGCCATAAAACGTCTATCTTGGCCAATGGTATTGCCACACATCGGTGCAATTCCAGCTTTGATATATTGCTTTAAAAAAGTGATGCATTCTGCTTCAACCGTAGCCTCATCCATTGTCGACGCTTTGACCTTATCAATGAGACCCGAGCGACTATGAGTACCCTTGTTCCAAGCATCCATAGCATCTAGGACTGCATCATCTTGATGAACCACCCAGACAGGGGCTACAGCAATAGTATTGAGGTGGGCGTCGGTGACAATAATGGCAATTTCCAAAATTCGCTCAGTTTCGGGGTTTAAACCCGACATTTCCATATCCACCCAAATCAGGTGCTCATTAGCAGGTGCTGATTTAGCCTCAGTCGTGTTCGTTTGTTCGCTCATATCTATAATGATCTCATGACATTCACAATTGTTTTTCTAATCGCCTTTATTGCTAGTTTTGGCCTGCGCCACTGGCTATCCCAACGTCAAATTCGCTATGTTGCTCAGCACCGCGAACAGGTCCCACCCGAATTTGCCGAAAAAGTAAGTCTAGCTGAACATCAAAAAGCAGCTGACTATACCATTGCCAAATTACGCCTCGGTATTTTAGAAAATGGGGTCAGCGCCATTGTTTTAATTGCCTTTACCTTATTGGGTGGCTTGGAGATTCTGAATATTGCCTTGCTGCTGTTGTTAGGAGAAGGAATCCCCCAACAAATTGCTTTGCTGGTCTCTATCGTCATCATCTCTGGAATTATCGATATCCCTTTCTCTTGGTATAAACAGTTTTACCTAGAAGAGCGCTTTGGCTTTAATCGCATGACGAAGAAATTATTCTTTAGCGACATGATTAAAGGCATTGGAGTGGGAGGTGCTATCGGCATCCCCTTACTCTGGGTCATTCTGACATTGATGGCGCAGGCAGGAGATCTCTGGTGGCTCTGGGCTTGGGGTGTTCTCACATTATTTAGCCTACTCATGCAATGGATCTTCCCCACCTTTATTGCCCCACTCTTTAATAAATTTCAAGCCTTAGAAGATGGTGCTCTAAAAACGCAAATTGAGGCACTTCTTGCACGTTGTGACTTTGCAAGCCAAGGTTTGTTTGTGATGGATGGCAGCAAGCGCAGTGCTCATGGCAATGCATTCTTTGCTGGCATGGGCAAAGCCAAGCGAATTGTCTTCTTTGATACTTTGATTGAAAAACTGAATCCAGGTGAGGTGGAGGCTGTTCTTGCCCATGAACTGGGTCACTATAAGCGCAATCATATTCGTAAGCGCCTTTTAGTTTCTTTTGCTCTGAGCTTTGGGATGTTTGCTCTACTAGGTTGGATTAGCACTAAGGTCTGGTTCTATACCGATTTGGGAGTAATGCCTAATCTTAATGGTTATAACGGTGGCTTAGCATTGGCGCTATTTATGTTGGTGTCGCCAGTATTTAGTTTTTTCTTTACACCCCTTGCTAGTCTTGCATCACGCAAGCATGAATACGAAGCAGATGGTTTTGCTGCTGAGAAGTCTTCTTCTCAAGATTTAATTTCTGCTTTGGTGAAGTTGTATCAAGATAATGCGTCAACGCTAACCCCCGATCCAATTTACACTGCCTTTTATAGCTCGCATCCACCAGCTCCACTGCGGATTGCCAACCTACAGCGACTTAGCTAATCAATCGGGTAATGGAACAGTTTCATGCACTACTCACCGCTTCTTATGGAAGGCACTATCTAGCGCAGCGTTTAGTTCCAGATGTGCATGGGGATGAATCACCTAACGGTCCTTTAATTCAGGTCAGTACACCAGCTAAGCAGCACGTTGGTGCAGTTGGTGATCGCATGCTGCTGGAGATGACTTCTGCCGACCAAGCACGCATCATTCGCATTGAGCCCCGTGAAAATATTCTGTATCGATCGGATGCTTTTAAGAGCAAGATTATTGCTTCTAACGTCGATCAAATTTTAGTGGTTCTTGCAACACAGCCTGCTTTCTCACCCGATCTTTTGGGCAGAGCAGTGGTTGCTGCAGAAACCAATCAAATTGGTTTGCACATTCTCTTAAATAAATGCGATCTCAAAGATAATTTAGAGCATGCTCGAAAAATCATTGCGCCTTATGCGCGAATGGGCTATCCAGTAAGCGAAGTATCGGCCAAATTTGATCCGGTATCGATTGAAGCCCTTCAGGCAGCGCTAAGGGGCAAGGTCTCTGTATTTGTAGGGCAGTCTGGGATGGGCAAATCGAGTTTGCTAAATGCCTGGGTACCCAATGCTGCTGCCCTTACGCAAGAGTACTCAGTGCGCTTAGATACTGGTAAACACACCACTACTGCTTGTCGTTATTTTGAATTACCTGAAGCTTGGGGAAGAGATGAATTCGGTAAGCTAGGTGCGCTCATTGACTCTCCTGGCTTTCAGGAATTTGGTTTGGCGCATATGTCTGTAAGCGAACTACAGCATGCCTTTAGAGAATTTAAAGACTTACTAGGTAAGTGCCGCTTTCATAATTGCGCACATCAATCCGAGCCTGATTGTGCAGTACGTGCCGCAGTAGACAGAAATGAGATAGCGCCAGAAAGATTGGCACTATTTAGGCAATTACGCTCGGATTCAAAGACAGCAGATAAGCAAATTCAAGGAATTAGCCAAGCCAAAGAGCGATGGTCAGCATTAGCAACAAAGCCATCCAAGCGATAACCAAGCGCCATACCAAGCCTACTGCAGAGCGCATCGTGCGCTCAGTAGGCTCGAGACCTACCTCATAAATCAGCGGCTCACCAGCTTCAGCCATACGCAAAGCTTCATCACTATCAGGCTCACTTAAGGGCTCACCTAGGCGCACGCCAAGTGCGCCACTGCCTGCTGCTAGTATCACTGCTGATAATGGATCAGACCATTTTTGTGTGAGGTAACGCCAAGCATACACAGCGCCTTCAAAGTTACCAACAATTGCAAAGCCCATTGCAGTAATTCGTGCCGGTATCCAATCAAGTACATAGAAAAAGTGACGAGCAGATTCACTCAAGTTAAAGTCACCACGTTCAGACCAACGCTGTGCTGCAATATCAGCCAAACGATAAAGCACAACACCAGCAGGACCCATTGGCATCATGAACCAGAACAACACACCAAATACATGGCGATGCGAACCAATGATGGCGCGTTCAAGTGCTAAAGAAATGATTTCAGCTTCTGAAAGGTTGGCTGTATCTAAGCTTGGGCCATACCACTCACTTAGAGCAAGACGTGCTGCTGGTAAATCATGGGCTTCAATGGCTTCATGAACCAAGGTAAAAGAATGACTGAACTGACGAAAGCCAAAAAACAAATAGGCAATCACTACATTCCACAAGAAACCCAAAATGGGATAAGTCACCATACAGGCAACATAGATCAAGAACACTAAGAATGTCGGCAAAATGAATGCTACTAAACAAGCCAGCCGAGCCCCAACTGGACTTGCCCCATCTTCGGTCTTGCCGCCAAATTCTCCAGCGACCCAATTGAGCCAGCGGGTGCACATACGCACAATCCAATGGCGAGAGGTTACTGGGCGGTATTGCTCAGCAATGAGGGCGAAGAGGATAGAAAAGAAAGTCATACTTTTAATAAATGATATAGGTTACGTAACATTCCCGCTGTAGCACCCCAAATAAAGCGATTCTCATAAGGCATTGAATAAAAACGTCTACCACCCTGCTCGCTTTGCCATAGTCTGACTTGATGATTTTCAGGGTCTAGCAAAAAGCTTAAGGGGACTTCAAACACATCAGCTACCTCAAACTCATCTAAAACATATTCTGCCTGAGTCTGTACCAATCCTACTACTGGAGTCACGCTATAGCCAGAAACTGTTAAGTATTGGGGTAAGTGGCCAATAATCTCCACCCGATTTCGATCCAAGCCAATTTCTTCTTCACTTTCACGCAAAGCAGTGTCATTTGGACCTTCATCCTCAGGATCCATTCGACCACCAGGAAAACTAATTTGACCTGCGTGGTCGCGCAAATGATTCGTTCGCTGTGTCAACAAAACCCACAAACCATCTTCCTTCAATAGCAAAGGAATTAATACTGCTGCTCTAGTTACCTTGCCAGCCGCTTTTCGTTTAGTAATGATGTCTGATGCGATCACGTGACGATTCTCATCAGTAATTTCGGGCTCCCAATCTGGAGGGCACTGAAAGCGGGCCTTTAAAGCAGCTGGCTCAAGGCGCTCTTTGGGCACCTTGATCTGACTGCTACAAACCTCGTGAATTGGAATAGCTTGTGCGTCAAAGCCCGGGGGTGCAGCCACATTGATTGCGTCTTCTTCGGGCTTAGGATTCTTGGGCATGTTCATATTCTAAGGCAACAAAAAAGGCGACCTAAGCCGCCTTTCTGTTTGCATCAAAGCAGCAATTATTCAGCAGCTGTAACAGCGGCTGGCTTGGTACGTGCCTGAAGCTTTTCTTTAATACGTGCTGACTTACCAGAACGATCGCGCAAGTAGTACAACTTCGCACGACGTACATCACCGCGACGCTTCACTTCAATACTAGCAATCAATGGTGAGTAGGTTTGGAAAGTACGCTCAACGCCTTCACCAGACGAAATCTTGCGCACGATAAAGCTGGAATTCAGTCCGCGATTACGCTTAGCAATCACAACACCTTCAAAGGCTTGAGTACGCTTACGTGTACCTTCAACAACGTTTACGCTAACAACTACTGTGTCGCCAGGAGCAAAACTTGGCAATACTTTATTAGCACTTAAGCGAGCAATTTCTTCTTGCTCAATTTTTTCGATCAAATTCATTTTTAATCCTTAAACATCTTGTTAACGTTTAATCCCGAGACATTCATCAACGGACCTAACAGAGGATGCAGTTAAAACAATTTCACTAAACCAAAAAACCAAACCTTTAAATCACTACTGAGAGTATTCACAGCGAGCGAAGAAATTGTTCATCTTCTCGGGTTAGCAACCCATTGGCCCTAGCCGTTTCAATTAAATCTGGCCGGAACCTGAACGTCAGCTGCAAAGACTGTTGCCGACGCCAATCCGCTATTTTAGCGTGATGTCCGCCTAAAAGCACGTCCGGTACTGATAAATTTTCATAAATCTCAGGCCTGGTGTAGTGCGGATGGTCCAAAAGACCGTTCATGAAGCTATCCTGAGCTGCAGATTCGCCATCCCCAAGCGCTCCTGGGATAAGTCTAATCACTGCATCCATCATCGCCATAGCGGGTATTTCACCCCCTGAAAGCACAAAATCACCAATGGAAAGCTGAAAATCGACATTGCGGTCTATAAAACGTTGATCTACCGCCTCATATCGACCGCAGATGAAGTTGAAATTGCCATGGCTGAGGATATCCATGGCTATCTTTTGAGAAAAACGCTCGCCTTGAGGTGCCAATAGACAAATTGGGCCCGTTTTAATGTTGGCAGCTTGATGGGCAGCTTTTATGCCTGCAAGCGTATCTTCCAAGGGCTTGGCCATCATCACCATTCCTGGGCCCCCACCATAAGCGCGATCATCTACCGTCTTGCGGGAATCAGAACAAAAATCTCTAGGGTTCCATAGATGAACGCTAGCCAAAGATTGTTCGCATGCGCGTCCAGTAATGCCCCATTGCGTGAGAGCAGAGAACATTTCAGGGAATAAGGTCACAAGGTCAAAACGCATATCTAAGCTTGTCGTATCTATTTTTTAATCACCAATCACTCTGCCAATCGAGCGTGATGGTTTTAGCAACTAAGTCTACATTAATCACCACTTCTTTTACAAAGGGTACTAACTGCTTAACTGCACTCGTTAAGGCATCTCCAATCACGATCACACCATGTGCACCGTGCTCAGTAAAGTCAATCACCGTACCGAGTGTTTCCCCCTGTAAATTGACTGCCTGACATCCAATCAGATCCACCCAATAATAGGAATCACTATCTGCTTTTGGGAATGCCTCGCGGCCCACTAAGATCCTAGCGCCTTTTAAAGCTAAGGCTTGATCGCGATCGCTGACACCCTCTAATGCCATCACTACATTGCCACTATGCATCTTGGCACTCTTCACTTTGTATTGTGTCAAGGAAGCCTGTTCTGCAGACGCAGAAACACTATCCCTTCGCGGGATCAAAGACAGCCAAACAGCTTTAGAAGATAGAAGTGTTACCGGGTCTGATGAGTGAGGTCTCACCTTCACTTGACCCTGCAATCCTTGTGCCTCAGAAACGGCACCAAGTTCAATCAAATCATTTAAGGAAAGTGTACTCATTTTCAAGACACCTTATTTTCCCAAAATAGAACTACTGAAAATCTTGCTACTAAAAACTCCACCTTAGAGATGAAATTTTTAGCTAAATAATATTTAGGCAGCAGGATTATTTTTGATCAAACGAATAACGGTTGGAGATACTTGAGCACCAACACCAGTCCAGTAAGTCAAACGATCTTGAGCAATGCGCATAGCCTGCTCAGATTCGGCTGCTTGTGGATTGAAGTAACCAATACGCTCGATAAAGTTCGAGTCGCGACGGTTGCGCTTATCAGTAGCAACGATGCTGTAAAAAGGGCGCTTCTTAGAGCCGCCGCGTGCCAGTCGAATGACGACCATACTTATTCCTTAAAATCTAAAATGAAAACAGGTTGATTACAACCCAATGAAATTCCTACGAAAAATCTTGGGCTCCCGCTCACCAACTAAACACACGGTAGAGCGGAAAACCTCATATTCTAGACGAAAACCCCTACTTCTTCCACCTATTTCAGTGTCTGTGTCTTTGGAATACAATTCAGACATTCATAAAAAATATATATAAAACAATAACTTAGATAATCATGGCCAGAAAAATGGTGGTTTACTCCCCTTTCCAAGAGGCTAATAAAGGCTTTGCAAAGAGCCTAATGGTCATGTTTTCATGCTGTAGCGTGGCCCTTTTGTCTGCCTGCGCTAATGTCATTCCACCTTGTGGAGCAAAAACTAGCCCTCCTAGTAGCGAATTGCGTAATACCAAATGGGAGCTCACGCGCTGGAACTTGGCACCGAACTCCAATGGTGAAGTACGCACCCGTCAAATACCCCAAGGCGAAGCGAGTAACCCTATTCAAATCATCTTTGATGCCAATGGCGAGCGCATTAGTGGTTCTACTGGTTGCAATCGCTTTACCGCACAACTAGATGAAGATACCCGTGGTTTTACTTTTACCAAAATTGCTGCCACGAAAATGGCCTGCACCCCACAACGAAATGAATTAGAAAATGATTTTCTGTACGAGCTCAACGATTATCGGAACATAGTACGCAATGGTGATCAATTGCTCATGATTGGAGCCGATCGAGAAGTGCTCAGTTTTACTCAACGTGCCAATGCAAATAAATAAGAAAATAAAAGATTTATGAAAAAATCCAAACTGATTGTTTGTGCGCTCGGATTATTTTTTCCTGGCAGTGGCCTCAACTGTTTTTATTTACAGGGATGGAAATCTTTTTGGGCTTGGGTGCAATTGTTTGCATTGATCGGTGGAATTGCCGGTTGGAGCATATTAAAGAGTGCTCACTTTCATTCAGCGCCAGGTTGGGTTCTTGTTACTTTTGGTTTTATTGCTATAGAAGCAAGCTGGCTCACTACGATCGCCTTTGGCCTTCGGCTTGATGAAAAGTGGGATGCACAATTTAATCCTGGCATTGAAGAGCACCGTCGAACTCGCTCTGGCTGGCCAGCTATCCTGACTGTGATTTTCTCACTCGTGTTTGGCGCTGCAGTCATGATGACCTTCCTTGCAGTTTCATTTGAGCAATTTTTCATCTCCCAAATTCATGAAGCAAAAAAGCTATCTCAATAATTTTAGAACTGCTCTGCCTCCAAGGCATTCGTAGACTGTCCACTTTCTACAATGGATGTTGCTAAAGCGCTTGCTTGCGGTAATAGATTCTCAGCAAAGAAACGCGCTGTAGCAATCTTGGCGCTATAAAAAGCAGGATCACTATCACGCAGGCGCTCTGCAGCCAAAAGGCCTCGTGCCATTTGCCAAGCACCCAAGACCAAACCAGATAAACGAAGATAAGCAAAGCTGCCGGCATAGACAGCTTTGACATCACTCTTTGCATTTGCCAAGATGTAGGCAACAGACTCTTCAAAGGCAAGGCGGCCAGCAGTTAACTGCTTCAAGACCGCTTTAGCGTCAGCACTACCACTAGCAGCTAAGTCTTTTTCCGTTTCAACAATTTTTTGTGAGAATTTTTTTGCAGTAGCACCACCATCGCGCACTGTTTTTCTGCCAACTAAGTCATTTGCCTGAATTGCAGTAGTCCCTTCATAGATAGTCAGAATGCGAGCATCTCGGTAATACTGAGCAGCACCGGTTTCTTCAATGAATCCCATCCCACCATGTACTTGAACTCCAAGACTCGCTACCTCAATCGACATCTCTGTAGAAAAGCCTTTCACAATCGGCACTAAAAACTCGTAAACAGCCTGATTGGATTTACGATCAGCTTCATCAGGCGCCGCATGCTGAGCATCATAAGCAGCAGCAGCGTAATACGCTAAGGCGCGTGAAGCTTCTGTGTAGGCACGCATTGTCATAAGCATGCGCTTCACATCTGGCTGATGAATAATTGCTACAGGACCATCAGAGCCATTGAGATCACGGCTTTGAATACGATCTTTGGCGTACTGCACTGCTTTTTGATAAGCACGCTCAGCAATCGCGATACCTTGCATGCCTACCGCAAAGCGGGCGGCGTTCATCATGACAAACATATATTCTAGGCCGCGATTTTCTTCGCCGACCAAGTAGCCAACCGCGCCACCATGATCGCCAAATTGCAATACAGCAGTAGGGCTCGCTTTAATGCCTAACTTGTGCTCAATAGAAACGCATTGCACATCATTACGTTCGCCCAAGGATCCATCTGCATTGACTAAATACTTAGGTACGACAAATAGGGAAATACCTTTTACTCCTTCAGGTGCATCTGGAGTGCGCGCCAAAACGAGATGCACGATATTTTTTGCCATATCGTGCTCGCCATAAGTAATATAAATCTTGGTAGCAAAAATTTTATAAGTGCCGTTACCTTCTGGCACAGCACGCGAGCGCACCATTGCTAAGTCAGATCCGGCCTGTGGTTCAGTTAAGCACATAGAGCCAGTCCATTCCCCAGAAATCATCTTCGGAACATATCGCTCTTGTAGCTCTGGGCTCGCAGCAGTCAGTAATGCCTCAATCGCACCGTCAGTTAGTAAAGGGCATAAAGCAAAGGCAAGGTTAGCTGAATTCAGCATCTCTAAACATGCAGTAGAGATTAACTTTGGTAAGCCTTGACCGCCAAACTCAGAAGGATGAATAACACCCTGCCAACCAGCAGCCCCATATTGCTCGAAGGCAGCCTTAAATCCAGGGGAAGTAGTCACTACGCCATCTTTTAATGAGGGCGGCTGTTGGTCGCCTGACCAATTGAGAGGTGCCACGATATCTTGAGTAAATTTTGAAGATTCTTCCAAGATGGCTGGCGCTAGATCCACATCAGCCCCTGCTTCTGCATAAGAAGGATAAGCCACGACATCTGATATTCCTGCTAACTCATTCATCACAAACAACATGTCTTTGATAGGGGCTACATATGACATTACAACTCCTCTTTATTCATAACGAATATGCAATAGCAATGAATGGCTTAAGGAAAAAGGTCTTAGCCTAGCGCTTTAGTGAGCTCAGGTACTGCAGTATTTAAATCAGCTACTAAGCCGTAATCAGCAACGCTAAAAATGGGCGCCTCAGGATCCTTATTAATTGCTACGATCACTTTAGAGTCCTTCATTCCTGCTAAGTGCTGAATAGCACCAGAAATACCAACGGCAATATAAAGTTGTGGAGCAACAATCTTTCCTGTTTGTCCAACTTGATAGTCATTTGGTACATATCCCGCATCAACTGCCGCGCGAGAAGCACCAAGAGCTGCGCCTAACTTATCTGCTAAAGGAGCGATCAGCTCTTGATATTTTTCCCCAGATCCAAGGCCTCTACCACCAGACACAATAATCTTGGCAGCAGTTAGTTCAGGGCGATCAGACTTTGTCAGATCACGACCCACAAAGGAGGAATTGATGGAGCTATCGACAGCAGCTTGTTTTTCTATTGCAGCAGAGCCTCCAGTTGCAGCGACAGGATCAAAGCCAGTAGTTCTGACGGTAATGACTTTAATTGGATCAACCGATTGCACAGTAGCAATGGCATTACCAGCATAGATAGGACGCTCAAAAGTATCGGCACTCACAACTTTAGTGATATCCGATAACTGAGCAACATCTAACTTAGCAGCAACCCGTGGCATCACGTTTTTACCGTTTGCAGTTGCAGGCGCAAGAAGATAGCTGTAGTTTTTTGCAAGCGCAAGAATTTGTGCGGCCATAGGCTCAGCCAAGTGATCAGCTAGACTAGGAGCATCTACTTGAATTACCTTTCGTATGCCAGTAATTTGAGTAGCCGCGCTTGCAACAGCGTCAGCACCACTTCCAGCAATGAGTACATCGACCTCAGGAGAGCATTGCAAAGCAGCTGCTACAGCATTCAGAGTAGCTGCTTTTAAAGATTGATTGTCGTGTTCAGCAATAACGAGGGCAGCCATTTAAATTACCTTTGCTTCATTTTTAAGTTTGTCTACAAGGGTCGCTACGTCAGCAACCATAACGCCAGCACTCCTCTTAGGCGGCTCTTCAACCTTAAGGGTTTTGAGGCGTGGGGCAATATCAACACCCAGATCTTCAGGCTTCACAATATCGATTGTCTTTTTCTTGGCCTTCATGATATTTGGCAAAGTCACATAGCGCGGCTCATTGAGACGCAAGTCAGTCGTAATTACGGCTGGCAATGACAGAGCAATTGTTTCTAGACCGCCATCTACTTCGCGAGTTACGGTTGCCTTGCCATCCGCTATAACTATCTTAGAAGCAAAGGTAGCTTGTGGAATATCCATCAGACTTGCCAACATCTGGCCGGTTTGATTGCTATCATCATCAATCGCTTGCTTTCCGAGAATGATAATTTGCGCAGATTCTTTTTCAGCAAGTGCTTGCAGAATCTTTGCTACAGCTAATGGTTGTATGTCGGACTCAGTCTCCACAAGAACAGCACGATCTGCGCCGATAGCTAAAGCAGTTCTTAAAGTTTCTTGGCACTGAGTGACGCCGACAGAAACTACTAATACTTCACTAGCAATACCAGCTTCTTTTAAACGTACTGCCTCTTCTACAGCGATTTCATCAAAAGGATTCATGCTCATTTTGACATTCGCCAAGTCCACTCCAGAGCCATCAGACTTCACGCGAATTTTGACGTTGTAATCAACCACTCGTTTTACTGCAACTAAAATCTTCATTGGGAATTCTCAATATTTATATACAAAAATGTAAGTAGCTATCTATTTTATCCGTCTTAACTGTTCATCTCTAAACATCAATGGCGGTGGCTGAACCAGCCTGCTTGCGTAGCTCAAACTTCTGAATTTTGCCTGTTGAGGTCTTAGGAAGCTCTCCAAATACGATCGCCCTAGGGACCTTAAAGCCAGCTAAATACTGTTTACAGTGAGTAATAATTTCGGCGGGAGTGACCTCAATACCAGGTTTGATCTCCAAGAAAGCGCAAGGCGTCTCCCCCCATTTTGGATCGGGCTTGGCGACAACAGCTGCAGCGATCACTGCAGGGTGGCGATACAGCACATCCTCAACCTCAATAGAAGAAATATTTTCTCCCCCAGAAATAATGATGTCTTTACTACGATCTTTGATCTTGATATACCCATCTGGGTTCGTCACTGCCAAGTCACCCGAATGAAACCAGCCCCCCTCAAACGCTTCTTTGGTGGCTTTGTCATTCTTAAGATAGCCCTTCATCGCAATATTGCCTTTGAACATAATCTCGCCCATAGTTTCACCATCAGCAGGAACCGGTTTCATCGTTGCTGGATCAAGAACGTCAATCGCTTGTTGCATGTGATAGCGCACACCTTGACGCGCATTTAAACGAGCACGCTCACCAATATCTAACTCATCCCACTCATCCTGCTTCACACAAATTGCTGCAGGCCCATAAGTTTCAGTCAAACCATAAACGTGAGTTAAGTCAAAACCCAGCTTTTCCATACCTTCAATAATGGCGGCAGGTGGCGCAGCACCAGCGATCAAGCCCTTTACGCCTGTGTGTACACCCACCTTCATTTCGTCAGGAGCGTTTACAAGCAGGTTATGAACAATCGGTGCGGCACAATAATGGGTCACGCCATACTCTTTAATCGCTGCAAAAATATTTGTCGCGTCTACACGGCGCAAGCAAACATTAATCCCAGCACGAGCTGCAATCGTCCATGGGAAGCACCAGCCGTTGCAATGAAACATCGGTAGGGTCCATAAATAGACCGGATGTTTATTCATATCCCAGTCAAGAATATTAGAGACAGCATTAATCGCTGCGCCACGATGGTGATAGACAACCCCTTTAGGATTGCCCGTAGTTCCAGAGGTATAGTTCAAGCAAATGGCTTGCCATTCATCTGCGGGGACTTGCCATGCAAACTGAGGATCCCCTTCTGCTAGTAGTTGCTCATAAGTCAGCTTTCCCAACCTCTCACCTTTAACATCAAATTCTTTTTCCTCTACATCAATCACCAAAATATCTCGGCCACTTTCTTTCTGGGCAATCTCTAATGCTTTTTTCATTACCCCTGAAAATTCAGGATCAATAATGACGACCTTAGCCTCACCATGATTGAGCATGAAGGCAATCGTTTCAGGATCTAGACGGGTATTTAATGCATTGAGTACGGCGCCCGCCATTGGAATGCCAAAATGGGCTTCTACCATTGGCGGGGTATTTGGCAACATCACAGCAACCGTATCTCCCAAACCAATGTCGTGCTTTTGTAAAGCGCTCGCAAGGCGGCGAGAGCGTTCATCAGTTTGTTGCCAAGTTTGGCGTAACTTGCCATGAATAATGGCAGTCTTGTTGGGATAAATCTGGGCAGATCTCTCTAAGAATAAAAGTGGGGTAATTGGAGTGTAGTTAGCTGAATTACGATCTAGCCCCTGCTCATAAATATTTGCCATCATGCACTTTCAATAACAGTCTTTTAATTTGAGGGCTAAATATCAGCCAATGCTTTTACGTGCGCTACAACGCTGCGGCCCAATGCAGAGAGGTTATAGCCTCCCTCCAGACAGCTCACTATGCGACCCTTTGCATACTCTTTTGCAATTTCTTTAAGGCGCTTGGTAATCCACACATAATCATCTTCTACCAACCCCATCTGACCTAAATCATCCTCACGATGCGCATCAAATCCAGCAGAAATAATGATGAGCTCTGGCTCAAAATTACGTAATGCTGGTAACCATTGTTCTTCCACAATCGAACGCACAACATCACCTTGAGTAGATGCAGGCAATGGCACGTTCACCATATTGTCTGAAGGATCCAAGCCGCTATAGGGATAGAAAGGATGCTGAAAGAAACTGCACATCATGACGTTTGGGTCATTAAAGAATGCTGCTTCAGTGCCGTTGCCGTGATGCACGTCAAAGTCAATGATAGCGACACGCTTGATACCATAAGCTTCCTGTGCATAACGAGCAGCGATAGCGACGTTATCAAATAAACAAAAGCCCATTGAACGAGTAGGTTCTGCATGATGGCCTGGAGGTCTTACTGCACAAAAGACATTTTCGACTTCGCCCTTCATCACAGCATCTACCCCAGCTATTGCGGCGCCGGCAGCACGCAATGAAGCTCTGTAGGTATGGGGATTCATAATGGTGTCGCCATCCAACATGAAATAACCACTCTCTGGGGCTCGATCCCGCACAAAGCTCACGTGATCTGGGCTATGCACTAGCTCAAGCTGTTCCTCGGTTGCCAAAGGAGCATCTAAATGATGTAGAAAGCGATCCACACCGCTCCGAATCAGCTGATCATTAATTGCCTGAATACGTTCTGGGCACTCGGGATGATGACTTCCCATCTCATGTTTCAGAAAGTCTGGATGAGTTATGTATCCTGTTGTCATTGCTCCAAATCCTCAATAGCAAAACTGTAGTTTTTATAGTCCAATAAGAAGTGCTTAAATTTCAACAATCTAAATCCTTACGTATGAGCTTTCGTGTTCCCTACCTACTCCTGGTAATGTTACTGGCTGCCTGCGCTAGCGCCCCATTACAACAACAAAGCAGTCCAGAGCAACCCATCGTAAACCAAGCTGATGATGTCATCACAGAAGCCCGTTTTAGCCAAAGCCTCAATGAGTTACTGAACCAAATATCTAAAAGCCAAGAAATCCCCCTACAAAGCCTAGAAATAGGCTTTCTTGATGTTAAAACGATACCCTCGATACGCAAATTGGTATTACCCCCATCAGGCACTTTTAAGAAGAATTGGCTGGTTTACCGCAAGCGCTTTATTGAGCCGGTGCGATTAAAGGCTGGGAAAGCATTTTGGGAGGAAAACCAAGTCTTTTTGAGTCAGGTAGAGCAAGAATCTGGGGTGCCGGTAGAGATCATTGTGGCCATTATTGGTATTGAAACAATCTACGGACGTCAGACAGGTAATTTTCGGGTCAAAGATGTTTTATCAACCCTAGCCTTTAGTTATCCAGACACCCCCAATAAACCTGCCCGAGAACAACTTTTTAAGGACCAGCTCAAAGAGTTAATCCTGATGTGCTGGACCGAAGCTGGTGGAACTCTCTCATCTAAAAACAAAGCCATCGATGTTAATAGCGCACGCTTTAGTGCTTGCTTAAATCAGAATAGCTCTTATGCAGGTGCGATTGGCTTACCCCAATTCATGCCTAGCAGCATTCGCAATTTTGCAGTCGATGGTGATAGTGATGGAAAGATTGATTTGAAGCAAAGCCCTAAAGATGCCATTGCTAGCGTTGGTAATTTTATGAAGCAACATGGTTGGCAACCTGGTATGCCCATTTCTTTCCCAGTTCAAATCACTGGCATACCCGCCGCAAAAGAATTAGCGGATGGTGAACCACAACTAAAACATACCGTTCAAGAGTTGGTAGAAAAAGGAATTTTGACCAAGCAACAAGGTGACTTACAAACTGGTGGTGTAGCACCCCAAAGCAAAGCATTCATTGTTGACCTTCCCTATCCCGATAAAGATGGCTCAGATCAAGTTCAGTACTTTGTTGGCCTAAACAATTTCCTTACGATTGTGCAATACAACCGTAGCTACTTTTATGCACAAAGCGTAGCCGAGTTCGCTGAAGCCCTTGGTTACAAAAATCAAAGTGTTGTACCAGCAGAAAATACAGTAAAGACGGTAAACACCAAGGCAAACTCGAGTGAGAAGCCTAAGCATAAGAAGTCCAGCTCAAAGAAGAAAACTAAGGCAAATTAAGCAGGAAACACGCCAGTAGATAAGTAGCGATCACCACGATCACAAACAATAAAGACGATGGTGGCATTTTCAACTTGCCGAGCAATGCGCAGCGCCACTACTAAAGCACCTCCAGCTGATATACCGCAGAAGATACCTTCCTCCGCTGCTAAGCGACGCGCCATCTCTTCAGCATCCGCCTGGGTAACGTATTCAATTCGATCTACTTTATCGCCTTGATAAATCTTAGGCAGATACTCTGGAGCCCATTTACGTATTCCAGGAATTTGTGAACCTTCTTCAGGTTGCGCACCAATGATCTGAATGGCTGGATTCATTGACTTTAAATAAGTTGAAACGCCTGTAATCGTGCCAGTTGTGCCCATTGCTGAAATGAAATGGGTAATCTGACCATCAGTATCACGCCAAATTTCTGGTCCAGTCGTTTCAATATGCGCCCTTGGGTTATCGGGATTCGCAAATTGATCTAGTAATCTACCGCGCCCTTCTCGCTGCAGCTGGAGTGCATAGTCCCGCGCAAACTCCATGCCACCAGATGCAGCAGTCAAAATGAGTTCAGCTCCATAAGCAGCCATACTTTGGCGACGCTCAATACTTTGATTTTCTGGCATCACTAAGACCATCTTGTAACCTAACATCGCGGCGGTCATGGCTAGCGCAATACCAGTGTTGCCACTAGTTGCTTCAATCAAAGTATCACCAGGTTTAATTTCGCCACGCTCTTGTGCGCGCATGATCATTGACAGCGCAGGTCGGTCTTTAACCGACCCGGCTGGATTATTGCCTTCTAACTTACCTAGAATCACATTATTGCGAGACGAATTCTCAAGGCCAGGAATTCGTTGCAACTGGACTAAAGGCGTATTGCCAACAGTTTGTGAAATGGTCAGGTAAGAAGGTTTGCTCATAAGGCCATTTTAGCCATAAGCACGCCTACACACGAAAGGGCTTAATTTCTGCGACCTGCTCCCGTACGCTCTTGCTGATGGCGATTACTAGTTTGAGTACGAGAACCACGTCTACTAGAGGCCCCACCCTCCTTCTTGGTCCGGCCATTTGGCTCCCGAAAGGAGCTGGGAGCCTCAATCGTTAGCCCGTTATCTACCATCTTTTCGACTGATTTCATGCCAATGCCTCGTACCCGCTTTTGTAAATCGTTTGCATCTTGAAAATGTCCACGATCCAATCTCTCAGCAATAATCGTTTTTGCCTTTGCAGGCCCTATCCCCTTAATACTTTCAAGCTCTGATTGGGTAGCCGTATTGACATTAATTGGTGAGGCAGCAACTCCAAAGGAAGCAACTGCCAAAACTGCTGAAAGGGCAGATGCTCTCATTAAACGTTTAACACTTTCTACATTGAAATAACTAGTCATAAACTCTCCATTAATAAAAAAATCCACGAACACAAAGTGCGCATGGATCATTTAAAACGAATGGTAATAAGTATGGTTGACTTAAAACTTAAGTAGACACATTAATCAGTAAATTCTGATAAAGCGCTCTATTTTTGATTCAAAATAAACTGGGCAGCAAGTTTAATAAGCTCTGATTCAGTTTGATTAAAGCCATGATATGCAAAGGAGTCACAAATCCCACCTTCGCTAATGCCTCCATCTATGATTTCTAACTTAGAGATCTGTTTTGAAGATCTACCATTAATGATTGCTGATGTTGCCGAGATCGGAGTCACCCCACAAGCATCCTGCTGATGATGCATGCCTAATACTGGTATTTCTACATCTTGATTAAGGTAGGCCGTAGAAATGGTTCCAGCAATAATGATCCCAGCAATCTTTTTTCCTGAAGAATCCAATTCATTTGCATAATATGTTGCTGTTGAGGATCCCATACTATGTCCAAAAATCCAGATTGGAAGATTCAGTTTTGCTTTATAAAATCGCACTACCTCATCTACTCTATTTAAATGATCTTGCCGCCCTCGCAGATTACTCTTTGTATGACCTAAGTTGTATGGGCTATCTACCAAAACAGCATCAATACCATACTGAGCCCATAAATCAAGAGAGCGTATAAAAGTGTGTTTACTCTTAGCTGAACCATTATCAAAGATCCCAGCCTGACCACCACCACCTGGAAAAAGTAGCACTACTGCCCTTGGCTTTGTGGCATTGACTAATAAAGTTCGTGTAGGCGCCTCATCCTGATGGGGTATATCGATGACTTGCGCTTGAACGCTTAAGGCGGCTTGGCACAAATATAGTGCTACTAAAAATCTAGCTAGCAATGATGCCCTTCAATCCAGTATATATAGATACAGCTGTAGTTCCTAGTGCCACTAAAGTTCCACCATGTTCTTGCAGTGTTTTCATAAGTCCAAAGATTCCTTGAATAGAGGAAGCACCCCCGGCTGAATGACTAGATGTTGCTCTGAGAAGTGCATTCAAGAAGCCAACTTGACTACGCCTTTGCTTATTTGCATAGGCAACACCGCCAAGCAACATACCCGTTAAAAAGCTAAACGCTATGCTTGCGGAATATTCTAAAACTTCTTTCCATTCAAATAAGTTCTGTGGAAACACTGGCGAATGATCTACTAAGCTTGTTATCCAGCTCATACCAATCACTGATGTCATCGCGAGAAATACAACGCCAACAAACCACGGGAAAATCTTATGTGCGTGGCTCTTAAATAAGAAATACGCAAACGGAAGTGGAAGAATCATGGAGATGATACGTAGATAAATCATCTTAGTGTCATAAACCACTGCTATTAACCAATGTGCTAATAACAATAAAAGTAAAGGTACGACGAGATAAAGAGCAATATCTTTTATCCAAGAAAATAAAGATCTATTAGTGAGACGCTGATTTTGCTCATTGAGCAAGTACTCTAATTCGGCAATCCTCAGCTCATAAGCCTCATTGCTAGGGACTAATGCCAATCGCTCTTCTAAGCCGGCAATCTTAGTCATCATCGGCTTAAAAAGATAAAGATCACGACTGCAGGTCTTACATACATAAGCATCTACTGATACCTCTGAGAGGCAATATGGACAATTCATTATTTATTGACCACCAAATTCAATACTGAATTGGTTTCACGTCCCTCAGTATCTTTAACTGTTACCCGAATGGTATGAGTCCCTGGAGGTACATCAGCTTTTGCAAAATCAATGCCATTAGCAGAGATGGCACTCTTCAAGCGAGGAGTTAAATCTACAAAAGGAGATTTCATATACACCACCTTGACAGAGCTAGGATCAATCTTTGCATCACCACGTGGCTCAAAACTCACCCTGAAATCAAATGGTGCTGCTATCGGAGTATCCGCTTCTGGTGAGACTAATTTAACTGATGGTCCACGAGAGATACCACGGGTAGCCAAAGTGCCGGCAGGTGGTGGAAGAGCTGCTTCCTTAGCAGTGATTAAGGGAGCAGAAATTGCCAACTGCGTCGCAATCATTAGTGAAGTCATTAGTAATACCTTGGCTAATTTCATGAAAACCTCAAATAGTTAAAAATACAACCTCCATAGATCTTAATTCAATCCCCAACTACTACAAAAGGAGCCCAGAACAAGGGGTGAGCATAAGCGTATTTCATATTACCGCCCTCTTTCAGGCCACCTTGGTCAATTTGATAAAGCATAGCTTGTCTTAAAGCCTCTGACTTCGCAAGACTTTGATTTTGCTGCTGGCGCTTAAATAAATCAGTCATTAATTGCCTTGATGCTACAGAATCTACAGGCCAATTAGAGACTAATAGCGCTTTAGCACCTGCAAAAAAGAATGCTCGACCTAGGCCAGATATTGCTTCAGATCCGGAACCCTCCCCAGCTGCAGTATTGCATGCAGATAGCACCACCCAATCGGCATCTAACTTCAAAGCAATGATCTTATCCATTGTCAATAAGCCATCATCTTGATCTCCAGTGACCTCAGGTGAGGACATAGCTAATGCGGGCTGAGTCAACCCATTGAGCTCGCCCGGTACTAATCCATGCGTAGAGAACATGATGACTTTACGATCTGATAAATCCATTGAAGTTACCTGCTTCACGCTAGCTTGCTTATGCAAAAAAATATCGCTAGGCTGAGCGCCCACTACTTTACCGATTTCTTCAATTTCTAAACTGGTATCTGGTAACCGCGGGAGAAGTGCTAGCTCTGCAGAACTGACACCCACAGTCTTAGGCGCACTTCTTAATTTCAATGGCATACCACGAGTTGCTAACTGAGTGGTAGAGGCCTTCTGTGCACTCTTTTCTTGAGCACCACTGAAATAGGGATCCCCAAATCCAACAAAATTCTTACGATTTGGGTTGCCCTCAGGCAGACTTCTCAGAGCAGTTAAAGCAGTAACCGAGGGAATCTGAGAAATCGCGATTTCTCTTGTAAGCCAAGGAACTGTCTTGTAACCAGCGAAAGCAACCGTTCCAGCCTTAGCAGGCTGAGTTGTGGCTTGTGTCACTAACAACGATATTGGCAGTTGACCAAGCTCTGCATGGGGTACAACTAACATGATTTTTTTACCTTTAAAGCTCGCTTCTACAGGCGCTAAAATTTCTTGATAAAGCTTATATGCCAACACCACATCAAATGGAGGAATTTCATCGATTGTTGATACACCAGGATCAAGCGCTTTCCGCAATTGCGCAACTTCTTTAGCCATTTGCATACGGCCAATTGGTAATTGTGAAAACTGCGCTCCTTGCTTATTGATAGCCCAAACATACCCAGTATTTTCAGAAAAATACCACGATACAAGCACCTCGTCAGCCTTCAATAGCTTCTGGGTTCGCTCAATTGAAGCGGGCTTAGGCTCAACTAACTCCGCATAGTCAGGAAATTTTTTCTCAATCTCTTTCTTCAGTACTTCACGCTGCGTTTTAAATGCCTCAATATCAGTTCGAATTTTTGCCTGCACTGAAGGAAGCTGCTGATCAGGAGAGGCTGAGCGCAATCCCGTTAACAAGTCAGAAAGTGTATTGATTCGCCTTTGCAGATCTTGTTCCTGCCTCGCAAGTCCAGCTAGCTGTGGATCCTTAATGCTGGCTCGAGCAGCGCTTGCCGTCAAAGCCCTCTGAACTCCGCTACCCCTAGCAATATCAGCGATCTGAAAAGCCTGTGCTGCAGCAGATAAAGCTTGTGTAGGATCTGTTTTTGCAGTGTGCGCCAATGAGGCTAAATAACTTTCCAATAAAAAAGTTATTCTTTGTTGCTGCTTAATGCTACTCGTATCATTTTCAGCATCATTTCTTGCTTGATCAATCAAAATAGGTATAGAGGTTTTATAGATAGAGTCTGCCTCAGACCATTTTTTTTCAGCCTGTAAACTTGCTGCATCAAATGCCCGAATCATAGCCAATTGCGGAGAGTTTTTATCGGAGGAGAGTTCCTGCCTCTTGATCATAGTACCTACCATCTCATTAGCCGGGTTAAACTTACCAATCTTGAGCATCGCTAAAACCCAATCAAGATCACCGAACTGATAGCTTTTTGCGAGCTCAGGGTCGGTCTTGATTGCCGCAGCCATCTCCTCAAAGACTTGGTTAGCCTCCGCATATTTTCCATCTGCTACGAGTGCAGAACCCAATGATCTTTGGGCTAAGGCCAAAGTGTTATTAGCGCCTGTTACGCCAGCAGCTTTAATTGCACTTACTGCCGCCTTTGATAACAGGACGGCTTCAGAGTATCTACCCTGCTCATTAATGACATTGGAAAGCACCAACAAGCCACGCGCAACCTCAATGGAGTTTGAGCCAAAACTAGATAAAGAAAGTGTGATAGATTTTCGAGCGTAATACTCGGCATCCATCAATCTTCTTTGTCTCAGCAGTACATTAGCTAAATTTAATTCACGATTCGAAATTTGAGTGACATAAATACGTGGATTATTTGAAGCATCTGCGGTCGATCTACTTTCATCGCCAACAGTATCAATTTTAGTTGCGCTATTTTTTACTTTCTCATACTGAGACTCAAGTATAAATAGTGTTTTTCGAAGAGAGCGCTCGCTTTCTAGCCACTGACCTTGACCTGAAAAGTAAATACCGCGAGCGCTTTCATATGACGCTTCCCAATTAGGGCCCAACTCCATATAGCTGCGACTTCTTTTTAGAGTAGCTAATGTACCCTCCATCTGATCGAGTGTTTTTTTAGCTAAATCAAAGTTGCCGGAATACACGTAATAAGAGGAAAGCAACCTACCCATCGTCATCTGCAAGCCTATCAAATTTGGTAAGGCTGATAATTGATGTGCTTGAGCTTTTTGAATAATTACTATAGCTGTAGACGTCTTTCCGGCAGAATTTTCAAGTACAGCTAAATTAATCAAGTCATTTAGATGAAGCCGAGGATTGGTGGATGGGTATTTATTAACTGCTATTTCAAGGTTTTTCAAAGCCTCGGTAGTATTCCCTAGATCCTCAAAGGCCGCTGATCTTCTAGTATAAAAATGATTCAACACTTCATTATCTTGTGATGCTGGCAATGGTGATGCCACTATCTTTTTTGCACGCTCAACAATAGCTAGATCTGGTTTGGTTTGCTCCACCAGCCTGAGGATGTCTTTAATATCTCTAGGTGGAGCTTTAACATTCTCAATATTCACTTCTTCCTTGGTAGTTGTTGCCAAGGAAGCGGCTGAGAGAGAGAAAATTCCACAGCCAATCAAGAATGACGAGATTAAAGCATGCCTTCGCATGGGATTCCCCTGGTTTTTATAAGGAATATATTAGCTCAAAACTAGCATCTATAAAAGATGCTTTTTATCGCTTAAAGAGGATTGGCCAAGAAACCAGAGTTAGCCTCCAGCCACTCAATATATTGGCCAACACCCTGCTCAACATCTAAGAAGGGTTCTGTATAGCCAGCAGCACGAAGTTTTGTGAGGTCTGCTTGAGTAAAGCATTGATACTTTCCTCTAAGCGCATCTGGAAATGGGATGTACTCAATGGCTTTTTCTTTGACTAATTCTTGCAGGCTCGCTGGAGCTGCTTTATCCAACTTACGCATGGCATTAGCCACAGCATGGGCAACATCATTAAATGGCTGTGCACGACCACTACCTAAATTGAAGATGCCACTGATTTCTGGGTGGTCCAGGAAAAAGAGGTTTACTTTCACTACATCCTCAACCGATACAAAGTCACGACTTTGCTCACCTGGGCCATAACCACCATACTCACCAAAGAGTTTGACATGACCATTAGCCTTGTACTGGTGATATTGATGAAAGGCGACTGATGCCATGCGACCTTTGTGAGACTCGCGTGGGCCATAGACATTGAAATAACGAAAACCAACGACTTGTGCAGCATTACTCTTTTCAGCGAAGCGCTTGCGCATCACTTGATCGAACAAGAACTTAGAATAGCCGTAGATATTGAGTGGCTTCTCATGCTCGCGACTCTCAACAAACACATCTGATCCACCATAAGTAGCCGCTGAAGAGGCATAAAGCAGTTGTACTTTTTGCGCAGTGCAGATATCTAACAAATCCATGGTGTAGCGATAGTTATTCGCCATCATGAAAATGCCATCGGTTTCCATCGTGTCAGAGCAAGCGCCCTCATGGAATACGGCTTTTACTTTACCAAATCTACCGCTTCTAAATGCTTCTAAAAATTCGTCCTTATCAATGTAATCAATGATGTCCAGATCAGCCAGATTGCGATATTTATCTGCAGGACGCAAATCATCCACGGCGATGATATTTTTCTCACCACGTGCATTAAGGGCTTGAACAATATTGGCCCCAATAAAACCAGCGGCGCCAGTTACGATAATAGTCACTGTAATTCCTCTGAAGTAACGGTTGCAGTACCCAGCTTACCAACCACAATACCACCAGCGCGATTAGCTAATGCCATTGCTTTTTCAATTGGCCACTTTGCTGCTAGAGCAACTGCTAGAGTTGCAATCACAGTATCTCCAGCACCAGAGACATCAAATACTTCACGAGCCTGTGCTTTAACATGACTCACGCCAGCATCGGTATATAAACTCATCCCCTCTTCAGAGCGCGTTAATAATAAAGCCTGAAGATTGAGTGATTTCCTGAGATCTTGCGCTCGCTTTGTTAACTCTTCTTCGCTAGTCCACTTACCGATCACTTGACGAAGCTCACTACGGTTAGGTGTTAAGACCGTTGCGCCACGATACTTTTCATAATCCTCCCCCTTGGGATCAACGAGGATCACTTTATTCTGGGCTCTAGCTTGCTCAATCATATGAGCCACCTGACCTAATGCCCCTTTACCATAATCAGAAAGAATCACCACATCTGCGCCACCAACGAGTTTTTCAAACCGCCCTAATTTATGGGCCAGTGCTTTTTCACTAGGAGACTCTTCAAAATCTAGGCGAATCAGTTGTTGTTGACGTGCGATCACTCGCAACTTCACAATCGTTGGTACATCAGCATCAATTTCTAACTGGCTATCTACACCGCCAGATTTGAGTAACTCACCAACACGCTTACCTGGCTCATCATTACCAACAATACCTAAAATCGTTGTCTTAGCACCTAGTGCGGCAACGTTACGCGCTACGTTTGCAGCACCGCCTAAGCGCTCATCAATCTTGCTAACTTGCACTATCGGTACAGGAGCCTCTGGTGAGATGCGATTGGTGTCACCAAACCAATAGCGATCAAGCATGACATCGCCAACGACTAGTAGGCGAGTCTGAGAGAACTGTTCTCGGTTAGCTTTTTCCATTTGACTATTTTTTATTGATGATTACTTTACTTAATACCTTAATTATGTCGCCCAATGCCATAGTACTCAATACCTAATTCTTCCATTGAGGCTGGCTCATATAGGTTGCGCCCATCAAAAATGATCGGGCTAGCCAGTTTTTGTATCACTTGCTCAAAGTCAGGGCTTCTAAAGGCCTTCCACTCCGTCACAATGACTAAAGCATCAGCGCCATCTAAAGCCGTCATTGGATTATCTGTCATCAAGACTTTTGCAAGGCCAGCAGGGTTATCTTTAAAGTCGAGCTCTAAGCAATGCTTTGCTTCTTCCATTGCTACTGGATCATGAGCGACGATTGTTGCGCCACGCTTGACCAGTTCTTGAATGACTACGCGGCTGGGAGCTTCTCGCATATCGTCTGTGTTGGGTTTAAAGGCTAAACCCCATAAAGCAAACTTCATGCCCTTAAGGTCTTTACCAAAGCGCTTTTCGATCTTTTCAACCAAGATGTACTTTTGCAATTCATTAACTGCTTCTACGGCATTCAGAATCTTGAGATCTCTACCGTGCTCTATTGCAGTCTTTGATAAAGCAGAGACATCTTTTGGAAAACAAGAACCGCCATAACCAGTACCTGGATATAAGAAGCCAAAACCAATGCGGGAGTCTGAACCAATCCCTTGACGCACGGCTTCAATATCAGCGCCAACCAGATCAGCCAAATTGGCTAGCTCATTCATAAAGGAGATACGGGTGGCTAACATCGCATTGGCTGCGTATTTAGTGAGCTCCGCACTTTTGACGTCCATGTAATAGGTGCGCTCATGGTGGCGGTTAAAGGGGGCATAAAGTTTACGCATCTGCTCTTTGGCTCGCAGGCCAGCTGGCGTATTTTCAGTGCCAATCACAATGCGATCTGGGCGCATAAAATCTTCGACAGCAGCGCCTTCTTTTAAGAACTCGGGATTAGAGACTACTGAACATAAGTCAGTTGCTAACTTTCTTTTTTCTAATTCTTCGGTAATCGCAGCTTGAACCTTATCGGCAGTACCTACTGGCACAGTCGATTTATCCACCACTACTTTAGGAGTAGTAGCATGGCGGCCAATATTACGCGCTGCAGCTACAACATACTGAAGGTCAGCTGAGCCATCTTCATCGGGAGGGGTACCTACGGCAATAAACTGTATATCGCCATGGGCTACAGAGGCGGCAATATCGGTAGAGAACTGCAAACGACCAGCGGCAATATTGCGCTCAATCATTTCTTTTAAGCCTGGTTCATAAATAGGTACGCCACCAGAATTGAGAATCTCAATTTTTTTAGGATCTAAGTCTAGGCAAAATACATTATTGCCCTGTTCAGCTAGGCAAGCGCCAGTTACTAAACCTACGTATCCGCTGCCGATAATGGTGACTTTCAATTTATCTCCACTCTTATTTACATTGAAGGGCCGCTCGGGGCAGCACCTTCACTACGTCTAGGGGAGTAGGCCTCCCAATGATTACAACCAGGACATTGCCAATAATATCTACGTGCTCGGAAACCACAATTGCCACAAGTATATCGAGCCAAACTAGTCGTTCGCTGACGCAGGAGACTCAGAATGGATTGCAATTCTTGAAGTCTTTCAGAATTAGCACTTCCTTCTTCTAAAGCTAAGCGTGTTTCTGCTAACTTTGAGAGTGCACTCAAGCTAGGTGAGTGCTGCATGACATCAGCCAGCATGATATTTGCTGCCTGTGGTCCACGAATCTTCATGACTTGCTTGTGAACGATATCTAACAACTCGCCAGAGGCTTGTGTTTTAAGTAATTCACAAAGGCGATCTAAGCCCTCATCTGCCTTGTTGATTGCACTATGTGCCACCATCCAACGATCGGCTAATAGATGCATATAGGCAGGATGAGATAAGGCCACCAAAGACCACGCTTCAATCGCTTGTGCAGGACGCTCCATAGCCATTAAGTAATCGCCCTGCAAAATGAGGGCGCGCGCATGGTTGGGAATAGCTTGTAAAGCACGCTGAACTGATTGCTCAGCCTCAGGTAAATCTTTGCGCCGTAGCGCCTCTTGGGCTAACTCACAATGAAACTGCGCAATCTCGCGCTGATGAGATTTCTCTTGAAGTCTCTCAAGTTCATTGGCTGCGATGATCGCTTTTTTCCAGTCATGCTCAACCTGATACATCTCTAGCAAACTTTCTTTTGCAGGGATGGCAAACTTACCTTCACCCACACGATTGAGGGATGCTTCAGCGCGATCCAATAACCCAGCGCGCAGAAAGTCTCGCCCCAACTCATAAGCAGCATGATCACGATCGCGTGGTTTTAAGTCATCGCGATTGGCTAAATGTTGATGAACTCGGATAGCGCGCTCAGTTTCACCACGACGACGGAATAAATTACCTAATGAAAAATGCAGTTCAATGGTCTCAGGATCTAGCTGTGCAATTTTGACGAGTGTCTCAATTGCCTGATCTGGCTGTTCATTCAGCAGCAGACTTAAACCTTTGAAGGTTGAGCGCTGCTGACGCATACGCTCGCGCTCATCCATGCGATTTTCAAGCCGTAAATCCCAGCGAGCAGCAAGCCAGCCGACCCCAAACATCACGGGTATGAGTAATAACCAAGCTGTCGATATCTGAATCATAGCTTACAGAAATTAAATAAAAAAATGGTCCTGATGGACCACTGAGGATGAGCCGAAATACTAGGCACCAGAACCCTCTTTGGGGCCCGCCTGTTTCAATGGCTTGTAATCCACTCGCTCGCGCAACTCCTTGCCAGGCTTAAAGTGTGGAACACGTTTTTCTGGAATGGATACTTTTTCACCTGACTTTGGATTGCGTCCTGTACGAGAAGGTCGATGATGAAGTACAAAACTTCCCACACCTCGCAACTCGATGCGCTTGCCCTCTGCCAATGCTTTAGTCATTGTATCTAGCAATGTTTTTACTGCCAGCTCCACATCCCTAGGCAGAAGCTGCGGAAACTGTTCCGCGAGACTCTCCACTAGTTCGGAGCGAGTAATTGCTTGTTGCTCTTGATCTGTCATGATCTATCAATAAAAAATCGCCACTCCCCTAGTGGGAAGCGGCGATATTGATTTAGCCTTGATTGTCCATTTTTGCTTTTAACAAAGCACCCAAATTGGTAGTGCCAGACTGCGCATCACCTTGGAGCTTGCTCATTGCATCTTGTTGATCAGAACTGTCTTTTGCCTTAATTGAAAGATTAATGACACGTGACTTACGATCAATATTAATGATCATTGCAGTTACGCTATCGCCTTCTTTCAATACATTGCGTGCATCTTCAACGCGATCCGTTGAAATTTCAGAAGCGCGTAAGTAAGCTTCAACTTCATCAGCTAAGTGAATTGTTGCACCCTTAGCATCAACCGCCTTCACAGTGCCAGTAACGAGACTACCCTTGTCACTTACAGATGTGTAGTTATTGAATGGGTCGCCAGACAATTGCTTGATACCAAGCGAGATACGCTCTTTCTCAACATCAATTGCCAATACAGTAGCTTCAACTTCGTCACCTTTTTTGTATTTCTTAACAGCTTCTTCGCCTGGTTCATTCCAAGAGATATCCGAGAGATGCACTAAACCGTCAATGCCGCCAGGCAAGCCAATGAACACACCAAAGTCAGTAATTGACTTAATTGCGCCAGAAAGCTTGTCGCCTTTTTGCTGTGAACGTGAGAACTCTTCCCATGGATTTGCTTTGCACTGCTTGATGCCCAAGCTGATACGACGCTTGTCTTCATCAATATCCAGAACCATGACTTCCACTTCGGTTCCTAATGCAGTTGCTTTACTTGGAGCAACGTTCTTATTAGTCCAATCCATTTCAGAAACGTGTACCAAGCCTTCGATACCAGATTCGATTTCAACGAACGCACCATAGTCAGTCAAGTTGGTTACTTTGCCGAATAAACGGGTGTTTGGTGGGTAACGACGAGCGATACCAACCCATGGATCATCACCAAGCTGCTTCACGCCAAGTGAAACACGGTTCTTTTCTTGATCGAACTTCAAAATCTTAGCGGTAACTTCTTGACCTACAGTCAACATCTCGCTTGGGTGACGCACACGACGCCATGCCAAATCGGTAATGTGCAAGAGGCCATCGATACCACCGAGGTCAACGAACGCACCGTAATCAGTAATGTTCTTAACCAGGCCAGTAACTACTGCGCCTTCTTTAAGGTTGGACATCAACTTCGCGCGCTCTTCACCTTGGCTAGCTTCAACCACTGCACGACGTGACAACACGACATTGTTACGTTTACGGTCAAGCTTGATCACCTTAAACTCCATCGTCTTACCTTCGTAAGGGCTGGTGTCTTTGATTGGACGTGTATCAACGAGTGATCCAGGCAAGAATGCGCGGATACCGTTCACCATCACTGTCAAGCCGCCTTTAACCTTACCGGTAACTGTACCGGTAACGATCTCAGCTTGCTCGAGTGCTTTTTCCAAGTTCATCCATGATGCCAAGCGTTTCGCTTTATCACGGGAGAGGATGGTATCGCCATAGCCGTTTTCAAGGGCATCGATAGCAACGGAAACGAAATCGCCAGGAGCGACT
>Ga0194038_1000045_pt1 | contig 52290 bp, 50 predicted proteins | sample JunL226m_MetaG_FD_148630 | JGI IMG/M metagenome (GOLD analysis project Ga0194038, IMG submission 148630) | Anoxic zone freshwater microbial communities from boreal shield lake in IISD Experimental Lakes Area, Ontario, Canada - Jun2016-L227-6m | ecosystem: Environmental > Aquatic > Freshwater >... | reverse complement strand
CCACACACCCTTGAAATGTCTGCAGTTGTCGAATTTATCCATACTGCCACTCTCCTCCATGATGATGTCGTAGATGAATCCACCCTTAGAAGGGGTCGAGAAACCGCCAATGCGGCTTTTGGTAATGCGGCGAGTGTTCTTGTAGGCGACTTCCTATATTCCAGAGCCTTCCAAATGATGGTGGCACCAAATGACCTGAGAGTGATGCAAATCCTTTCTGATGCTACCAACACGATTGCCGAAGGTGAGGTCTTGCAGCTCCTCAATATGAATGATCCTGAAGTTGATGAAGCCAGTTACCTTCAAGTCATTCGCTACAAGACTGCAAAATTGTTTGAGGCATCGACTGAACTTGGCGCGATTCTGGCTAACGCAACAGATGTAGAGCGTGAGCAGGCCGCTGCATTTGGTCGTCACATTGGCACTGCATTTCAATTGATGGATGATCTTTTAGATTACACCGCCAATGCTACGCAGATGGGCAAAAATGCGGGTGATGATTTGCGTGAAGGCAAGCCTACTCTGCCCCTTATTTATCTTCTCGAAAATGGTCGCAACGAGGATCGTCTATTAGTCCGCGCAGCGATTGAACAAAACCAAGACCTGCCAGACGACGTGTTTGCACAAATTCTGAATGCCGTGAAAACCTCTGGTGCGCTTGACTATACGCAGGCTGCAGCAAAGCGTGAAGCTGACCTAGCTTTAGCTTGCATTGAGAATTTTCCAGCTAACGACGCAACTTCAGCTTTACGTGCTTTGTGCGAATACTCCCTCGCACGGCAAACCTAAACTGGCTTCCTCAGAACCCATAGGTAGCCATTAATCCATGTAAGATATTGAATATTCAATATTTAAATCATAGGAAAAAATGATGGCTCAATGGCTCAGATATCAATACCAAGGAAAAATAGGTTTAGGTCAATTACAAGGCGACCATATCGCCGTTTACTCAGGTGATTTATTTAATGATCCAAAACCAACTGGTGAGACCCTTAAATTGGCAGACGTCACATTAGACATCCCATGCATTCCATCCAAAATGGTTGCCATGGTGGATAACTTTCATGCATTAGTTACCAAGCTAGAGCATGTTGTACCTGCTGAACCTTTGTACTTTCTCAAAGGAAATAATTCTTTTCTAGCTGCCAACCAAGTGATTAGAACCCCAAAGTCTTATTCAGGAAAAGTAGTCTACGAGGGTGAACTTGGAATCGTCATTGGCAAACCAATCCATGAGGCAGATGAAGCACAAGCTGCACAAGCTATTTTTGGTTACACCTGTATAAACGATGTCACCGCCATTGAAATTCTGAATCGTGATCCTGGCTATGCACAATGGACTCGCTCTAAGAGCTTTAATACCTTCGGGGTATTTGGCCCCTACATCACAACCGACATCGATCCTAGCAAGTTGATTATCAAAACTATTCTCAACGATCAAGAACGTCAGAACTATCCCATTGCGGACATGATTTTTCCTCCTGCAAAATTGGTGAGTCTGATCTCGCAAGATGTTCCCTTAGAGCCGGGCGATATCATTGCTTGCGGAACTTCGGTGGGGGTTGGTTCAATGAAGCCTGGTAGCAATGTCAGCATCATTATTGAAGGCGTTGGTCGACTCGATAACCGCTTCGAATAAAACAGTTGCCATATAACAAACCCCCTTGCTACTCAACATAGCAAGGGGGTTTTCATTACTGCTTTAGCTTTTACTTCGGCTTAGTAACCTGATACCGATGGCAATGCCAAGCTGCCTTTAGAGGCTTGAACGTTTTCATCTAAGTACTTTGTCAAAGCAAAAACCGTATTCAGACACGGTGTCGGTGTTTGAGTAATCTTGCCAAGCTCAATGACAGAACCTAAAAGCGCGTCGATTTCTAAGCTACGGCCAGCCTCTAAATCTTGCAACATAGAAGTTTTATGCCTGCCGACTTTTTCAGCACCAGCAATACGACGCTCAATGTCAACTCGGAAAGTCACTCCCAGCTTTTCAGCAATAGTTTGTGCTTCAGCCATCATGTTGCGCGCCAAATCTTTGGTTAATGGATACTGACAAATACCTTCCAAGGTGCCATGGGTCAAAGAGCTAATTGGGTTAAAAGTCATATTGCCCCAAAGCTTAAGCCAAATCTCTGAGCGAATGTCCTCCAAAATCGGTGACTTAAATCCAGCTGCGCCCATCATCTCTGACATCTTCTGAATACGCTCAGTCTGCTTGCCATCCAACTCACCCAATGGGAAGCGGTTACCCTCTACGTGCCGAATGACGCCAGGCGCTTGGGTAAAGGTTGCAGGATATACAACGCAACCAATAATATTATTTGGATTAATCGCCTTTTTCGCTTGACCGCCAGCGTCAACAGTCTCAACAGAGTGATCTTGATACTCGCCGCCAAGCTTTTGGAAGTACCACCAAGGAATACCATTTTGCATCGGAATCAAAATAGTATCGGGACCCATGATGGCTGCTAAGTCATCAATAATTGGCTCAACTTGATGCGCCTTCACAGCAAGCATCACTACATCCGGAGTCTCAGCATCTGTAATTTTTTCAACCGCCTTTACCTCAGCAACTAACGGCTCAGGTTGGTCGTCCATAATTAATGCAAGGCCACGCTCTTTAATGGCAGCTAAAGTTGCGCCTCGAGCAACAACCGTCACTTCATTTCCTGCTCGCGCCAACATGACAGCTAGGTAGCCGCCAATAGCGCCGCCGCCGCCAATTACACAGATTTTCATAAGAACCCCAAGAATAAAAAATTTAGTATTACTACAATATTAGAGGAGAATGTTTTTTGGCGAAACAATTTTAAGTGCCTATTTTTTAGGCACTTATTATCCTAGACCGATTTTAGTAAGTCTTTAGGTACCAGGCTCCCACAAATCATACCCATGATGCTAGCCATTAAACCTGCTAACTGGGGTGGCAAGATGGAATTTGGGGCCAAAATTTCACAACTGATCCAGACGACTAGACCACAGACTACGGACAGCAGTCCACCCAAAGAGTTTGCTCTTGACCAGTACACCCCAAATGCCAGTGGCACAAATGCTGCAACTAGGGTCACCTTATAAGCACTCTCAACCATCTTAAAAATAGATAGTTGAGAGTTAATAGCAAAGAAAGTGACCACTACAGCAAAACACAAGACTGTGATGCGCATAACCTTCAACAAATCTTGATCAGTGAGGTGTTTAAAAAAGCCTCTGACTATATTTTCTGCAAACGTGACCGATGGCGCTAGCAAAGTGGCACTTGCGCAACTCTTAATTGCTGAGAGTAAGGCGCCAAAGAACATCACCTGCGCAAACATTGGAGCATGATTAAGAATTAATTTTGGCAAAATCATCTGTGGATCGGTAGTGAGATATTTCTTTACTAACTCTGGACTAATCAAGGTTGCTGAATAGGCTAAATACATTGGTACGAAAGCAAAGACAAAATAGAGCACGCCGCCTAATAAAGCAGCCTGCACTGCGATATTCGCATTCTTAGAAGAGGTGATGCGCTGAAAGACGTCCTGTTGCGGAATTGAACCCAGCATCATCGTACAAAGTGCCGCAACAAAGCCTAGGATGGAAGCTAAATTCATATCAGGCCAAAAGTTGCTAAATTGGCCAGCAGCAGCAGCGTGCTCGAGTACCACCCCGATCCCACCAGTTTGAGCAGTCATCTCACCACCGATGTAGAGCATCCCAATCACAATAATGATCATCTGGATGAAATCTGTTATCGCCACCGACCACATACCACCAAATAAGGTGTAGATCAGAACGCTACTGGCCCCAATGATCATTCCGCCCGTTTGAGAAATGCTGCCTTCAGAAACGACATTAAATACCAAGCCCAATGCTTTTATTTGTGCTGCCACCCAACCTAGATATGAAACAACAATACAAAGAGTCACTAATACCTCTACTGTGCGGCCATATTTTTCACGAAAGAAATCGCCAATGGTCAGCATCCGGCGGTTATAAAGATGCCGTGCGAAAAAGAGACCAACCAAAATTAAACAAAGAGAAGATCCAAAAGGATCAGAAACAACTCCGCCTAAACCTTCTTTAAGAAAAGTAGCTGGAATTCCTAAGACTGTTTCTGAACCAAACCAAGTAGCAAATACCGTTGCGGTCACGATAGGGAGGGGCAAACTATGGCCAGCAGCAGCGAAATCGGCTGTATTTTTTACGCGCAGAGCTGCCCATAGGCCAATGCCCACAGAGATAACCCAGTAAATAATGACGAACCAAATGAGCACGCCCTACTTCCCTCCTAAAGAATTTGGTGAAATTATATGACCTTGTCACTTTTGTTACTAAGGTAATAAGTGCCAATTTGAAGCACTAGCTAGCGCATCCCACTCTGACATAATTCAAGGGTGAATGCACCTCAAATCAGCTCTAGCGAGAACTCTGACACTGACCTGGCTTATCAAAAAGCCATCCTTGACTCAGTGTCACGAACTTTCGCCCTCACCATCCCCCTTTTACCGCCATGCATTGAGATTGTGGTGGGCAACACTTATTTGCTTTGCCGCATTGTTGATACGATTGAAGACGCAGCAGATTTAAGTCCAGAAACGAAGCAAAGACTCTCTCAATTATTCTTAGATGCCGTGCTTGAAAAGACCCCAGTGGATCATTTTGTGAAGCCCTGTCTTGAGGCACTAAAACATTATGGCAATCAAAATGAACTAGATCTCATTGCCCATACCCCAACGGTTTTACGGATTTTGCATACCTGCTCTAAAGACGATCGAAACGCTGTAAGTCGCTGTGTTTCGATTATGTCTGAGGGTATGTCCTACTTTCATGACAAACAGACCCAGACAGGCCTAAAAGATTTGAATGAATTTGAGAAATATTGCTACGTAGTTGCAGGAGTGGTTGGGGAACTACTCACGACGATATTTAGTAATCATTCGCCTGCATTTGCAAAAAGTATTCAAGGGCATGAAGATTTAGCAGTTGCTTTTGGTCAAGCCTTGCAGATGACCAATATTCTCAAAGATTCTCCTGAGGATAGGGCCCGAGGTGTTTCTTGGAAGCCCGCCGATATTACTCAAGGACAACTCTTGAAGATCTCCTATGAAAAACTTCAAGATTCTTTGAGCTACATCCTGCTGATTCCAAAAGAAGAGCTTGGAATACGTCGCTTTTGTTTCTTAGCTTTTGGCTTAGCCGTCATGACCCTTAAAAAGATTTCTGATCAGAAACAATTTAGCCATAAAGACGAAGTAAAGCTCTCAAGAAATTCAGTAATGACCTTCTACGCCTTTGCTACATTTGCGGTAAGAAGCAACACTCTCATGAAAGCCTTTTTTAAAGCTTGGTCCCGCTCTTTAAGCAAAGAGGCTTAGGAGTTCAGAGCACACCTTCATGCTTTAAAAGCCATATTTTGATTTGACGATACAGGCCTGGGGCATTTTCTTTCATAAAACCACCAAGACCTTGCGCTGAAACTACGCGATGACAAGGTGCAATGATGGGGTAAGGGTTGGCACCACAGGCTGTTCCAACTGCACGAGCACCACTCTTTATGTTGCTAGCAATCTCACCATAAGTTTTAGTTTTACCAACCGGTATCGCCTGAATACTTCTCCAAACCTTTTGTTGATGTTCTGTACCAGCAGGTTTAATAGGCAAATCAAATTGATGACCTGGATTCTTAAAATAGGCCTTGAACTGTTTTTCAGCCATTTTTGCCAATTCATTTTTAGGGCTAAGGAGTAAAGCTGAAGCCGGTAGATATTCAATTTTTGACACCATCAGGCTAGCGTCAACCATTTCAGTCGTAATTCCAAGGCGCCCAAAGGGTGCAGCAATCACGCAGTATTGAGCGCTATCTGTAAGAAATTGCTTTGGGGAAGAGGTCATAGACTGAGATTCTCACATAATTAGGCACTGAAGCTGACATTGCTTTCCGCCATAGCTATAGCATGTGAAATGCCACTTTGCTATATTGATTCATCCTTACTTTTTGCAGGCAGACCTCATGGACACCTTTTTTGACGATTGGCCTTTTTACAGCCAAGTTGCTCTAGTCCTATTTTTACTCGCGCTTTCTGGATTTTTCTCGATGGCTGAAACGAGTATGTTGTCATCTAATCGCCATCGTTTACGAGCTATGGCAAGCAGTGGAAATAGTGGGGCAGCCCTAGCTGAGAGACTTCTCAAGCGTATTGATTCTCTTTTGTCTGTGCTCTTAATTTCTAATAATCTAATTAATACCATCCTACCTATTTTGGTAACAGGTATTGCTTTGCATATTTTTGGCGATAGCGGCTTGGTACTTTCAATTGCCACACTAGTTGTAGCCCTACTGATCATCATCTTTAGTGAAATCACACCCAAAGTGATCGGTGCCGCCTTTCCAGAAAAAATTGCTTCTCGAGTTGGCTGGTTCATTCTTCCTCTCACTTATTTACTAAAGCCATTGCTATGGCTTATTAATAGCTTTGTGTCCGGCTTAATGAAGGTCTCTGGCTTGCAATCTTCCTCAGATAGTAGAACCATGAGTAAGGACGAATTGCGTAGCCTAGTTTTGGAATCGAATCGCTTTGTATCTAACCATCATCGTAATATCTTATTGAACCTATTTAATCTAGAAAACATCACCGTTGATGATGTCATGACCCCAAGGTCAAAGATTGAAGTATTAGACCTTGCAAGACCGATTGATGAGGTAGTTCAACAATTGGAGACTTGCTATCACAATAAGTTGCCAGTGTGTGATGGCGACTCCGAGCGCATTGTGGGTATCCTCTCTGTCAAAAAAGCCTTATCACTATTAGGCGATACAGACCTAAAACATGAAGACTTTAGAGCGTTGCTAAATGAGCCTTACTTTATCCCTAGCGGGACTCCTGTTTTACAACAGATGCAATTTTTTCAAGACAATCAGCAGCGCCTGAGTCTGGTTGTCAATGAATATGGCGAAGTTCTTGGTCTAGTGACTTTTGAAGACATTGTGGAAGAGCTTATCGGCGAGTTCACAACCTCTTTTTCTAATCTTTCAACCGACCCTCATTGGCTTGCAGATGGCACCTATCTTGCTAGTGGGAGCGCCTCTTTAAGGGATCTGAATCGACTCCTCAATATCCAACTTCCGATAGATGGGCCCCGAACCTTAAACGGCCTAATCCTTGAGAAGCTCGAAGCCATTCCAGATCACGATGTGAGCTTACGGATTGCAGGCATCGTCATGGAAATTGTGCAATTTGACGAGCAGGGCGTAAAGACTGTCAAACTCTATCGCCCAAGAATTACTCAAGAGCAAGATTGAGCGACGCGCATGATGAATCCATCATTATTCGTACCTGGCATGAAATTGCAGTCAATGCACTTGAGTCCAGGGCGAGCGATATCCATATCGAGGCTGGATCACAAGGGACTCTAGTTCGCATTCGGATTGATGGCTTACTACAAGTTCAATCGCAGTACCGCATTGAGTTTCACGAACGCTTAATCACTCGCATCAAAATACTTGCGCGACTTGATATTGCTGAAAAGCGACTTCCTCAGGATGGTCGACTTCTGATTGGCCAAGACTTTTCCAAACCTCATATCGACTGCCGGGTTTCAATACTCCCCACTCTTTATGGCGAAAAAGCTGTCGTTCGTATTTTGCCAAGTTCAATAGATGAATTGGCGCTTGAAAATATTGGTCTGCTACCAGAACAATTAGCGATTTTCCAAAAAGCACTTAGTCAAACCAATGGGCTTATTTTAGTTACTGGGCCTACTGGGAGCGGCAAGACCAGAACTCTTTATAGCTGTCTACGCAAACTCAATCAAAGCCATCGCAATCTTTGTTCTATTGAAGATCCTATTGAAATACGATTACCGGGGGTCAATCAAGTGGCATATCACCCCCGTGCAGGCTTAGATTTTTCCACAATCATTCGTGCACTACTGAGACAAGATCCAGATGTCATCATGATTGGTGAGATCCGTGACAGCGCTAGTGCTCAACTTGCTATCCAAGCAGCGCAAACTGGTCATCTTGTTTTAAGTACCCTTCATACCCGTAATGCTAGAGGCGCTATTACCAGACTGAAGGGTTTGGGGATCGAGTATGAATCACTGCAATCATGCCTGCGTAGCGTGAGCTCCCAACGCTTGATTAGAAAATTGTGTCAACAATGCCAAGGTAAAACGATGGGAGAATCAAAACAATGTCCTGTATGCCAAGGGTCCAACTACCATGGTCGAATTGGAGTTCATGAGGTACTTAGCGCTGCGCATGTATTCAATCCCTCTTTAGATCCCCCTACGATGCATGATGCCGGTCTAGTCCATACAAAAGAAGGTTTGATTAGGCTTAGTGATCTGGAGAATGAGGTGGGTACATGGCAGTAAGCAAACAAGATCAATTGGACTTTGCCCAACAGCTCTTATCACTTTTAAATGCAGGTCTTGCGCTATTAAATGCGATTGAACTTATTTATACTTGCGCCCCAAAACAGCATCAATCTTGGTTAAGCTGCTTACACTCCGAACTAAAGAAGGGTAATAGCTTTTCTCAAGGCTTGCTGGCTCAGAAAAAACACTTTTCTGCAGAATTTATTAATCTCATTCGTGTCAGTGAGCGTACTGGAGATATCGCCTTAGCCCTAAACACCATATGCCAACAACTCGAAGCCCAAATTGAGTTACGTCGCAAGATTGGGCAAGCCCTAAGTTACCCGATCATCACGCTTCTGAGTTCGCTGCTTCTGGTACTCGTAATGATGATTTGGGTTGTCCCTGTCTTTAAGGATGTATTTTCTCATTTTCAGGCTGAGCTACCACTACCTACTAAAGCCTTAATTGAGGTATCAACCCTGATTGAATTTTTCTTCCTAGAAATTACCTTGCTGATGATTGGAAGTGTGGCAATCTTTATGATCGCGTGGATCAGAATACCCATGCTTCAAAAAAAATGTGATGCGCTAAGTTTTCGTATTCCTATGCTGGGCAATTTGTTTCGGTTAGCAACACTTACTTACTGGTGCAGAACCTTGGGACACTTGCTGGAATCTGGTCTAGCGCTTCCTGACGCAATACGCGTTACTGCGCAATCATCAAATCAATGGCTGAGCCATGATCTGAGCGCGGAAGTCTTTAAACATTTAACCCGAGGCTGGCCTTTGGGTGATGCGCTCATGCGTGCAGACCCCAAACGCGTTTTATTTGATCTAGAAACCTTGCAATTACTGCGCATAGCCTCTGAAAGTGGCTCTCTTCCACAAATGCTAGGTAAGCGCGCAAATACTCTTGGCTCCCAATTAAGCAACCGCCTCAATACCTTAAGTCAAACCTTAGAACCTTTACTGATTATCTTTGTTGGAGCAATTATTGGTAGTCTTGTCATAATTCTTTATCTGCCGATTTTTAATCTAGGACAAATTGTGTAATGAACTCCCTAATCGCTGCTGATCTGATTCGAGTACTATTGATTTTGATATTAGCTTATTTGGCTTATATTGATTTACGGACTTTTCGTCTGCCCGATGTAATTACCCTCCCTCTTTTATTTGCAGGCCTTTTTTTAAATGCATTCCCAAGCCTGCAATTTGTAACGCTACAAGCATCTATTGTTGGTGCGACCTTGGGATATTTCTCCCTGTGGCTATTAAATCGCTTGTACCGCTATATCAAAAAGCAAGATGGCATTGGCATGGGGGATGCCAAACTTTTGGCTGCACTGGGTGCATGGCTCGGTTGGGGCGCCCTACCGAGCATTTTGTTCATAGCTTCAACCTCCGGCATCGTTGGAGGCCTTCTATGGCTTAGGTTAAATAAACAAAATCATCGGGAAGCATTTCCTTTTGGCCCCTTTCTGATCTTTGCTGGCATCATTGAGTTGTTATGGCCACAGCTAATCCAAAATCTCCTGCTGAGCAATCCGACCTAATTACACTAAAGGGTCGCATTCTCCTCATTGGCCTGACTGGTGGGATTGGTTCTGGAAAAACTGCCGTCAGTGACTTACTAGCCAAATTTGGCGCTGGGATTGTCGATACTGATCTGATTGCCCATCAAATTACCGCAAGCGATGGGGCAGCAATTCCTCTGATTCAGAGAGAGTTTGGCGCTGAATTTATTGGGGCTGATGGATCGCTTGATCGAAGCAAAATGCGCTCCCTCGTTTTTACAAAGCCTGAGGCGAGAAAAACCTTAGAGGCCATCACCCATCCACTCATTCGACAGGAAACCATCAGACAAGCCATTCAATTAAGTAAAGAGGGTGCGCCCTACTTGGTCTTTGTAGTGCCACTACTGATTGAGTCTGGGTCCTGGCTAGGCATTATTGACCGCCTAGTGGTGGTGGACTGCCCTGAAGAGGTCCAAATTGAAAGAGTGATGCAGCGCAGCAATTTACCCCGGCAAGAGGTAGAAAAAATTCTTGCTGCACAAGCCAGCAGACAAGAGCGCCTGAATCATGCCGATATGGTGATTGAAAACCTAGGAAGCCTTAGGGACTTAGAGCGAGAAGTACAAAGCCTGCACCAAGAAATCCTACGGATTCAAAAATAAAAGTCAGTTCGTCATAGAATATGGGCTTGTGATTGTCTATGAATATCCTTTCAACGAATTAGTTCGAAGCATGCTTCGGCTGGAGTATTTGTTCGCCCGCTTCAACCACTTCCTTCGCTCTGATGACCCAGAACTTCATCACAATGCTATCTCTATGTTGTTTGATCTTGGTGACATTGGCGCACGTGGGGACATCAAATCATTAATGTTAAAAGAGTTTGAGCGTCAAAAATATGCCCTTAATGGCTTGAAGTCCTCGCAAAAGGTAGATCAAGAGGCTTTATCTCAAACCCTCACTGAGATTGACTTAGTGGCCAGCAGCATTAATCAATCGACAGGAAGACCTAATTCGGTAATAACCGAAAGTGAATGGTTAAATGCCATTCGTACGCGTCTCAATATTCCTGGAGGAACAAGTCCCATTGACTTACCAAGTTACCACGCATGGAAAAATAGTCCTTCTACTGAACGTCGCAAGCTTTTAGAAAACTATGTCCGTCCGCTCTTGCCATGGCAAGAAGCATGTCAGTTATTTTTGCGCCTATTGCGCCAATCAGGTGAAGCTAAAGATGTACTGGCTCACAATGGTTCATTTCAACAAGCACCTTCTGGTAAGGTATACCAATTAATGCGAATCGCAGTTGAGGATGACACCATCTTCTCAGAGATCAGCGCAAATAAATATCTACTCTCAGTGCGCTTCTTGAAGGCAGATCGAGATAAAAAATCCCAGCCTATCAATGCAGATGTGTCTTTCAAATTGACGCTCTGTCAGTTTTAAGTCAAATACCTTCTAAGGCACTCCAGCATTGGCCAAGCGGCTGGTAGCAAAGGTTCTACACTAGGAGACTCGGAGGTGATGGATTGCCAAGATAGGGCTTGTCCTTCACACCCTAATGGAGTACCCGTCCAATTGCGGATGATGCTCACATATAAACGAACATAAGCATGAGGATAGTCATGCTCAAGAACCGTTAATTCTTCGCTAGACTGAATATCGATGCCAAGCTCTTCCTGTAATTCACGCTTTAAAGCCTGAAAAACAGTTTCGCCTTTTTCTACTTTGCCGCCTGGGACTTCCCAGTAGCCTGCATAAGGTTTTCCAGCTGGTCTTTGACCTAAAAGATAACGACCTTCTGAGTCCAACAAAATTCCTGCGGCAACAACAGTAATGGGACGATCTATTTCGCTCATGGAAATAAATTCAATTAAGGGTGTGATCCAGCCCAATGCTTTGCAAATTGCCAAGCTACTCGTCCTGAACGAGAGCCCCGCTCAAGTGCCCAAACTAATGCTTCCGAGCGAGCAGCTTCGATTTGGCTAGCATTTAAACCAAAATGATTTAGCCAATGGGCAACGATTGCTAAATATTCATCTTGCTTAGGCGGATAAAAGGAGAGCCACAATCCAAAGCGCTCTGATAAAGAAATTTTTTCCTCAACCACTTCGCCAGGATGAATCTCACCATCATCGCTATAAGCATAGCCTTCGTTATCCTTCATGTATTCAGGTAATAAATGTCGGCGATTTGAAGTGGCATAAATCAAAATATTATCGACTTGAGCAGAAACAGAGCCATCAAGCGCAGATTTCATAGCTTTATATCCTGACTCACCCTCATCAAATGACAAATCATCACAAAAAACAATAAAACGTTCAGGTCGCTCAGCCAAGACATCAGCAATATCAGCTAAGTCTGCTAAATGGTCTTTTTCCACCTCTACTAAACGCAATCCTTGGCTGGCAAACTCATGCAAGCTAGCCTTAATCAAGGATGACTTGCCGGTTCCTCTAGCGCCTGTAAGCAATATATTGTTAGCAGGCTTTTTTTGGATGAAGTGTTTAGTGTTGTCCCGAATCGCATCTCGTTGACGATCGATATTCTTTAAATCATCAAATGTAATATCTGAAACATGCTTCACTGGCTGCAGAAAACCAATACTGCCAAAAATACTATCGCGCCTGCGCCATCTAAACGCAGTTGAAGATTCCCACTCCTTCTCAGTTAAAGGTTTGGGTAAGAAGGTTTCAAGATGATCTAGAAGTTGCTCTAATTTTTCATTCATATTTTTCTTAACCTTAAGAGCGGTAGTCGGCATTAATGGATACGTATTCATGAGACAAGTCACATGTCCACATGGTTTGAGTGGCATCACCACGCCCTAAGTCAATTTTGACGGTAATTTCTGGGGCTTGCATTACTCTTTGGCCATCAGTTTCTTGATAGCTTGGGTTGCGGCCACCATCTTTAGCAACCCAAACATCACCAAGCCACATCTGCACACGGCCTACATCTAAATCGGCAATCCCGGCATAACCAATGGCCGCCAAAATACGACCTAAGTTTGGATCACTCGCAAAGAAAGCAGTCTTTACCAAAGGCGAGTGAGCTACAGCTTTTGCAACTAATCGACACTCTGCTTGCGTCTTGCCACCAATCACTTCAATCGTCATAAACTTAGTAGCGCCCTCGCCATCACGCACAATCATTTGCGCTAATTTTCTGGCCAAGGCAATGAGTGCCTCGCGCACTACTGAGTAGCTTGGATCATTCACAGATTGGATCTGCACAGACGATTGGCCAGTCGCCATGACGATGAAAGAATCATTTGTTGAGGTATCGCCATCGATCGTAATAGCGTTAAAAGAAAGATCGGCAACTTCACGCGTGAGAGGGCCCAATAGACCAGGCGCAAAACCCGCATCCATAGCAATGAAACCTAACATCGTCGCCATATTTGGATGAATCATTCCAGCACCTTTACAGATGCCAGTAATGACAACTGGTCCTGCTGGTGTTGATACTGTGACTGAACTAGCCTTAGGCTGAGTATCAGTTGTCATGATTGCTTGTGCAGCATCAAACCAATTGTCCTCACCTAAATTGGCTACTGCCTTAGGTAATGCGTGAATGATTTTGTCAATTGGTAACGGCTCCAAAATCACGCCCGTTGAAAACGGCAGAATCTGCTCCGGATTCAGCTTGAGATCTTTGGCTAAAGTGGCGCATGTTTCTAAAGTATGTTTCATTCCAGATTCGCCAGTACCCGCATTTGCATTGCCAGTGTTCACGACTAAAGCCCGAATCTCTCCTTTACTACCTTCTTGTGCTAAATGCTCACGGCAAACCTGGACGGGAGCTGCACAAAAGCGATTTAAGGTAAATACGCCGGCAACCTGAGAACCAGGGGCCAAAGTCATCACCAGCAAATCTTTACGATTCGCCCGCTTGATTCCGGCTTCAGTAATGCCCATCTCGAAACCTTTTACTGGCTTGAGATCAGCTTTTTGGGGGAGTGGTAGGTTAACTGTCATAGTCTGACAATTGTAGATGAGGGATTAAAGGGGCGCTCACTAACCACCCCCTTCACATTGAAGCCTAACTTAAAGCGCCGCAGCAATTCTTATACTTCTTGCCGCTACCACAGGTGCAAGGATCATTACGACCAACTTTTGGACCAGAACGAACTGGTGCAGGGGTAATTTCAATTGAGGCGCCACGATCGCCAGTAGAGCCAGCCACTTCTTTATCAGGGTCGGCATGTTGATACTGCACATCGGCTAGTTTGGCTAAATCATCATTCATGGATTCTGCGGCTTGATCTAATTCAGTAGCGCTCCGAATCTGGACGGTCATGATATTTTTAACCACATCATTCTTAATGACGCTGAGTAATTCACCATACAACTCAAAAGCTTCGCGACGGTACTCTTGTTTTGGATCTTTTTGAGCGTAACCACGTAAATGGATACCTTGACGCAAATGATCTAAGGCAGCTAAATGCTCACGCCAATGGGTATCTAAGCTATAGAGAAGGACGGAGCGCTCAAATCCTGCAAACGACTCTCTGCCAGATAAATCCACCTTAGCATCGTAAGTATCTTTGGCGGCCTCCAGGACTCGCTCTACGATTTGCGCCTCATCAACCGTATCTGCGCCTGCAACCCAGTTACTCAAATCAACAGTAAGACCCCACTCGCTTGTGAGCACATTCTCGAGTCCAACTAAGTCCCATTGCTCTTCCATCGACTCAAGAGGTACGTATAGAGAGCAAAGAGAGCGCAAGACATCTTCACGTAAGTTTGCAATGAGCTCACCAATATCTTGGCTCTCAAGCACTTCGTTTCTGAGGCGATAGGTTTCTTTACGTTGATCATTGGCAACGTCGTCATACTCTAATAACTGCTTGCGAATATCAAAGTTACGGCCTTCGACCTTACGCTGAGCAGACTCAATAGAGCGCGTTACCATGCCAGCCTCGATTGGCTCACCATCCGGCATCTTTAGACGCTCCATCACTGCGCGTAAACGATCGCCCGCAAAAATACGCAGCAGTGAATCATCTAGAGAGAGATAGAAACGGGATGACCCAGGATCGCCTTGTCGGCCAGAGCGGCCTCTAAGCTGATTATCAATACGACGACTTTCATGACGCTCAGTACCAATAATGTGTAAACCACCTGCATTGAGGACTTGATCATGAATATCTTGCCATTCATCTTGGAGCGCTTTAATTTTGCGCGCCTTTTCAGCAGCAGCAAATGCTTCATCAGATTCTATTAAAGAAGACTGCTTACCAACATTACCGCCAAGCACAATATCAGTTCCACGACCAGCCATATTGGTAGCAATAGTGATCATTTTTGGGCGCCCTGCTTGCGCAATAATTTCTGCCTCACGTGCATGCTGTTTTGCATTGAGCACCTGGTGCGGCAATTTTCGCTTATCAAGCAAGCCAGAAATTAACTCAGAGTTTTCAATAGATGTAGTGCCAACTAAAACAGGTTGGCCCCGTTCATAGCAATCCACAATATCTTTGACAACTGCATCATATCGTTCGCCTGAAGACTTATAGATTTGATCTTGGCGATCTTTACGCTGACTAAGTCTATTAGGCGGAATGACTACCGTTTCCAGGTTATAAATTTCTTTGAACTCATAGGCCTCGGTATCAGCAGTACCAGTCATACCTGCCAACTTGCCGTACATGCGGAAGTAGTTCTGGAAAGTAATGGTTGCTAGGGTCTGATTCTCATTCTGAATCTGTACGCCCTCTTTAGCCTCTACTGCTTGATGGAGACCATCGGACCAACGACGACCTTGCATTAATCGACCCGTAAATTCATCGACGATGATGACTTCATTATTTTGAACAACGTAATGTTGATCACGGTTATACAGACAATGTGCACGCAATGCTGCATATACGTGATGCATTAATGTAATATTTTGTGGTGCATATAAAGAGGCGCCATCATCAAGTGCGCCTAACTGCACTAGTATTTCTTCCGCTTTATCGTGCCCACGCTCGGTCAAATAGACTTGTTGAGACTTTTCATCTACCCAATAGTCTCCCGGCTTCTCAACGCCAGTTCCATCCGATTTTTCCTCGCCAATTTGACGCTCTAAATAGGAGGGAAGCGCATTAATTTTGATGTAAAGATCGGTGTGATCTTCGGCCTGGCCAGAAATGATTAAAGGAGTACGTGCCTCATCAATCAAAATGGAATCAACCTCATCGACGATCGCATAAGCTAAACCGCGCTGCACACGTTGACCCAAATCTTGGACCATATTGTCACGCAAGTAATCAAAACCAAACTCATTGTTTGTGCCGTAAGTAATATCGGCAGCATAGGCTACTTGCTTTGTTGTGTGATCCATCTGAGATAGATTGACGCCAACCTTCATGCCCAAGAAGTTATAGAGTGCTGACATCCACTCAGCATCACGCTGAGCCAAATAATCATTCACCGTAACAACATGCACGCCCTTGCCGGTTAACGCATTTAAATAGACTGGGAGCGTTGCTGTTAAGGTTTTTCCTTCGCCGGTACCCATCTCAGCAATCTTCCCTTGATGCAATGCAAGACCGCCCATAATCTGAGCGTCAAAATGACGCATTTTCATGGCGCGCACGCTAGCCTCACGAACGACTGCAAAAGCTTCTGCTGTGATGTCGTCTAGAGTCTCTCCTGCATCAAGGCGAGATTTAAACTCAGCAGTTTTAGCAGCAAGCGCGGCATCATCCAAAGCTTGCAGGTTCGCCTCAAAAGTGGCGACCTTGGCAACTACTTTGCGATACTGCTTTAAGAGGCGGTCGTTACGACTGCCGACCAGGGTTTTAAGAAGACCGATTACCATGGGATATTGAAGAAAATGTAGTCCTTGAGTTTATCACTCGCAACCTTATTTTTTATGAACTTTGCTCCTAAACCCTCCCGTAAGCACATAGCCCATGACTGGCTGGAGTACCTGCGTGAGTCAGATGGTCTTGGTAGCATCTTGGCCAAAACTGAAGACTTGGCCAAGCTGAAAGCATCTCTCAAGATTGCCCTAAACAGCCTAGATTTGGGGCATTTAAGCTCAAAAATCGAGGCTGGTTGGCGCTCAGGGGCAAAAGATGAGCTTTTTTTATTAGCCAATACTGCCAGTATTGGGACTCGCCTGCAGCAAAACTTACCCAGTTTAATCAATGAGTTAGGTAAAAATGGTGTGTTTTGCAAGTCTATTAAAGTACGCATTAAACCTGCCAGCCCAGCCTGGGAAGTCAAGCCAAGAGAAAGCGACAAAAAGAGTGTGGCACCCAGAGGCTTAAATGAAATTGCTAAAAAGTCTTGGCAAGAGCTTTTAGATAAATTGGCGCCAGACTCGGATCTGCGTAAAGCAGTTGAGCGGCTGCTACAAAATAAAAGAAAATAAGCCCACACCTTTGTATAGCTTGCTCTAAAAAAAGAGGGGCTGACTTTCTTGAGAGTAAGCCTCTGGAGCTTTATTAGTTGCAAAAGATCCGATTTCATATGAACTAGGATCTTCCAAAAGCTTACGTAAAAGAGCGTTATTTAAGGCATGTCCTGATTTTTCTGCAACATAAGCGCCTACGATTGGATGGCCAACTAAATACAAATCGCCAATTGCATCCAAAATTTTGTGACGCACAAATTCATCTTCATAACGCAACTCTTCATTATTCAGAATTCGGTGCTCGTCTAAAACAATCGCATTATCTAAACTACCACCCCGTGCTAATCCCATCTCACGCAAAGCTTCAACCTCATGCGCAAAGCCGAAGGTTCTTGCACGACCAATTTCACTACGATAAGCCTGCTCAGCAAAATCTACTACAAATCGTTGGCCAGTTTTATCTACGGCTGGGTGTTTAAAGTCGATTGTGAAATCCAATTTAAATCCAAAGAATGGTTCTAGGCGTGCAAGCTTATCCCCATCACGCACTTCCACTTGTTTTTTAATAATGACAAACTGACGTGGTGCATTTTGTTCAACAATTCCAGCAGACTCAATTAAGAATAAAAAAGAGGCAGCGCTGCCGTCCATAATAGGTACTTCTTCACCATCAAGTTCTATCAAGAGATTATCTAAACCAAGGCCCGCACAAGCAGATAGCAAATGCTCTACCGTTGAAACACGTACTCCATCTTTTTGGATTACCGAAGCAAGCCTTGTATCGCATACTGCCAAAGCCGTAGCGGGAACAATCGAATGCTCCGGTGTATCAACCCTCACAAACTGAACACCTGAATTTACTGGCGCAGGCTTAATCACAATCGTAACCTTGAGGCCGGAATGCAAGCCAATGCCTACCGTTTTTACTGGGGCGGCAATGGTTCTTTGCTTCATCATAAAAATATCTCTAAATTCAGGTGGTTTATATTTTAAGAATTATAGTTTTTTCAGAATAGATCCGGCATCACTCACTTCAAACTTTCCTGGAGCTTCACGATCTAAAGATTTCAACACGCCATCTTCGACAATCATGGCATAGCGATCAGAGCGCACACCCAAACCACGAGCGGTCAGATCCAACTCAATACCCATCTTCTTAGTGAACTCAGCACTGCCGTCACCCATCATCCGAATTTTTTTACCAACTTTTAAATCACGTCCCCAAGCACCCATTACAAATGGGTCATTTACAGAGATACACCAAATTTCATCTACACCTTTTGCTTTAATCGCATCATAGTGTTCAACATATCCAGGTACATGCTTTGCAGAACAGGTTGGCGTAAATGCACCTGGCAATGCAAAGATCACAATTTTTTTGCCAGCTACAAGCTTCTCAACTTCAAAGGCATTAGGCCCTAAGGAGCAGCCATCGCTCTCTTCATTAAAAAATTCATAAAGAGTAGCGTTAGGTAATTTTTGTCCAACAGCAATCATGATGTCTCCAATAAGTAATTGTTAGTAAGCATGCCAACGCAAGCGCGGGATTCGTCGTCCGGAGGGGCGCCGCGCTGGCATTTCGCAATGACCTATTGTATTGAGCTTTAGTTAGTCTGCTTGCTTACGTAAAAAGGCTGGAATCTCATAGTAATCAGCCCCTTTATCCAACATAGATTTAGCCTGAGGAGAGCTATCTGCGCCCAAAGTGGGGGCAGGGGTCGCCTCACGGGAGCTACGAAATACCCGTGGCAAATCATATTGGCTGTAATCAACACTGCTACTAGCTGGCTGTGATGCCATTGCGGGCAGGCTTCCAAGACCAGTTAGCGCCGCACCAGCACTAGTACTCAAAGGAGAATCCAAACCCCCCTTGCTAATTGCTGCAGATGCACTAGCAGGAGCAAAGGTATTGAGATCTGCCATTGTTGGCATTGCATCGCTAGTACCAGTGGCTTGTCTCCAAACTACTTCTGGTTGATGGTTTTGACGGGCTTGAGGATTATTCAAACCGGTTGCCACCACAGTAACACGCAATGCATCACCCAAGCTATCGTCATACACGGTACCGAAGATAACAGTTGCATCATCAGCAGCATAGCCACGGATTGCAGCCATTACTTCGCGTGTTTCAGATAATTTTAATGAACGGCTAGCGGTAATATTCACCAATACGCCACGTGCTCCTGATAAATCAACGCCTTCTAGCAAAGGAGATGCAACTGCAGCTTCGGCAGCTAAGCGGGCGCGGTCCATACCTGAAACAGTTGCCGTTCCCATCATGGCTTTACCTTGCTCACCCATCACTGTCTTCACGTCCTCAAAGTCAACGTTGATCAAGCCTTGAACATTGATAATTTCGGCAATGCCAGAAACTGCGTTATGCAATACATCATCAGCACAAGCAAAAGCCTTATCAAACTCAGCATCTTCACCCATGACTTCAAAGAGCTTTTCATTAAGAACAACAATTAATGAATCGACATAAGACTCAAGTTCTGTAGCGCCATTCTCTGCAACCTTCAAGCGCTTTACGCCCTCAAAATCAAATGGCTTGCTGATGACACCGACTGTCAAAATGCCCATTTCCTTTGCGACTTGAGCAACAATTGGAGCTGCACCAGTACCGGTACCACCACCCATGCCTGCTGTGATAAATACCATGTGAGCGCCTTGCAATGTATCAGCAATACGAGCGCGAGCCTCTTGTGCAGAAGCCGCACCAATTTCTGGTTTTGCACCAGCTCCTAAGCCGCTAGAGCCCAGTTGCAAATTCACAGATGCCTCGGAACGCTGAAGCGCGCCAGCATCGGTGTTCATGCAAATAAACTCTACGCCACTCACACCACGACGAATCATGTGTTGAACAGCATTCCCACCAGCTCCGCCGACTCCGACCACTTTAATAATGGTTTTGCCAGCTGTATCTTGATCTAACATTTCAAATTCCATATACCCTCCTAGGTAAAAAACGTACTACATTGACGACGACGAAAAAAACTTAAAAATTTCCTGCAAACCATTCCTTCATGCGCGTCATCACTCCTTGCAACGCGCCTGATTGAGAAACTCGACGACCACGCAATAGCTGTGCTTGGCCCTCCATTAGCAAACCAATACTGGTTGCATATCTAGGGCTACGTAAGACTTCATGTAAATGTCCACGGTATTCCGGAGTACCAATTCGCGCTGGCCTTAAAAAGACCTGCTCAGCCAATTCAACCATTCCAGGCATCAAGGATGTGCCGCCAGTAAGCACAATTCCAGAGGAGACCATGTCTTCGTATCCAGAATCGCGTACTACTCCCCTTACCAAAGTGAAGAGCTCTTCAACACGTGGCTCAATCACAGCAGCAAGTGCTTGTTTAGACATTGGACGCGGTTCTCGATCCCCCACTCCAGGCACATCAATCATGGCAGCTGAATCAGCCATCTCTTGCCGGGCAATTCCATGGGCAATCTTTAAGTCTTCTGCTTCAATCGTTGGTGTACGCAATGCCATTGCAATGTCATTTGTAATCTGATCACCCGCAATCGGAATGACTGCCGTATGACGAATAGACCCCTGGCAATAAATGGCGATATCAGTAGTACCTCCTCCAATATCTACTAAGACAACGCCAAGCTCTTTTTCATCATCCGTTAGAACGGCTAAACTTGATGCTAAAGGTTGCAATATGAGGTCATTTACTTCAAGGCCGCAACGACGCACGCACTTCACGATGTTTTGAGCAGCACTTACTGCGCCTGTCACGATATGCACTTTCACTTCAAGACGTAGCCCGCTCATACCAATAGGCTCACGCACATCTTCTTGGCCATCAATAATGAATTCTTGAACAAGGATGTGCAATATTTGTTGGTCAGTTGGAATATTGATTGCCTTAGCAGTCTCCAGCACACGCTCAACATCACCATCTCCCACTTCTTTATCCCGAATAGCCACCATGCCACTCGAGTTAAAACTCACAATGTGATTTCCGGCAATGCCTGTAAAGACCTGAACAATCTGGCGATCAGCCATTACCTCGGCCTCTTCTAGAGCTTTCTGAATCGACTGAACAGTCGCTTCAATATTGACTACAACGCCCTTCTTCAATCCTTTAGAGCCTGTTTGACCAACTCCCACTACATTGAATTGGCCATCTGGAGCTAGCTCTGCAACCAAGGCAACCACCTTGGAAGTTCCAATGTCTAAACCCACTAATAGATCGCGATTATCTTTACTCATTCACATTCCTCATTGCTTCAGCTCACTTTTTTTGCCATCTACATCATTCTTTTTTAAACCTGCCGATGCAAGATGAACTGCGAAACCATTTGCATAACGCAGATCTACTGCATCGATGCGGTTTGCCCATTTCTCTTGTACCTGCGGCCAATATTTGAATAGGCGTGCAACACGCTCTTCAGTTAAGTTTTTGTCAGAGCTTTCTTCGTCTCGCCCAAACTCCACCTTCATACCGTTTGATAGCTTGACATGCCATGCATAGCGCTCAGTAAGCGCAAGACTAGTGACTTCAGCATCCCAAGGTTTAAACCAATTGTTGGCTTTTTCATAAAGACTCATCACCTCTTGACTGGCATCATCCGGTCCTGAAAAATCCAACAAGCGCCTGTCATCAGTGAGCTCTGAAATGCGGCCAGAAAATAGCTCACCATGTGTATTCATTAGGGTGTTACTGCTCTCACCACCCCAGGTAGCAAATGGCTTTTGCTCTTCAATATTGACAATCAAACCATTAGGCCAAACTCGACGGACGTTAGCGTGTCGGACCCAAGGCATGCTTTCAAAACCGCGTTTAACATCCTCTAAGCGCACACTGAAGAAATTGCCCTGCACGGTTTCCATTACCTGATGTTTCACAATGGATTTATTAATGTGTTTCAGTGTTTGGCCTGCAATTGGCTCAACTTGTATTTGCTTTAAAGCAAATACCGGTCTTTGGCTTAACCAAACCAAAACTCCAATAACCAACATCACCATAAAACAACGTATTAAGAAACGGCTAAGCTTTTGCATCCGCTCTGGATGATTCCAAAGGGGAGACATGATGACGGAGAAGATATCTCCGAAGCGATCTAAGAGAGTGCTCATGCACTGACCCCCTCTTTTTGTTGCAAAGTTTGACTAAGCAACCACAAGACCAAGTCCGCATAACTAACCCCAGCTGCTTTGGCTGCCATTGGCACCAGGGAGTGAGAAGTCATACCTGGCGAGGTATTCATTTCCAATAAATAAGGTTTGCCTGTTTTTTGATCGAGCATCACATCAGCACGACCCCAAGTACGGCACCCTAAGGCTTTATAGGATGCCAAAGCCAATTCCTGGACACGTTCATTTACTTCAGGAGCAAGGCCTGTTGGGCACAAGTACTGAGTCTCATTTGAGAAATACTTGTTATGAAAGTCATAATTTGCTTGCGGCGGGATAATTTTGATGACTGGTAAAGCTTCTGCCGTATTACCCTGGCCAACCAATGGGCAAGTTAACTCATCACCAACAATACAAGTTTCAGCGATGACTTTTTGATCCAATCTTGAAGCAAGTTCATAAGCAGCCGGTAACTCGTCTGCAGACTTCACTTTAGTCAAGCCGAGTGAAGATCCTTCATGTGCTGGCTTGACGATCAATGGCAGACCTAATTTTTTAACAACTGCATTCCAGTCACTAGTTGCAGTGAGTTCTTCAAACTCTGGAGTAGATAAACCATTGCTTAACCAAATTTGTTTGGTTGCAATCTTGTCAATTGCTAAGGCAGAGGCCAACACACCACTACCGGTATAGGGCAGATTTAGTAGCTCTAATAAACCTTGGATTGTTCCATCTTCACCGAAGCGGCCATGGAGAGCGATAAACACACGATCAAATTTTTCTTTTGCTAATTCAGTTGGGCATCGGAGCCCTGTATCAAAGGCATGTGCATCCACGCCCTTCAAAACTAAGGCCTCTAAAACACCATTACCCGACATTAGGGAAATTTCACGCTCGCCTGAGCGACCACCCAATAAAACACCTACTCGTCCAAGTGAGCTCACATTCAACTTGGATAACTGGGACTTCACGCGATCACCCCACATGCCGAGGCCTGTTTCTAATTTAGACACTCTTTGCCTCCGCCAAGGTATGTGGTAACGCAGAGATTGATCCAGCACCCATCGTAATGAGGACATCACCATCTTTTAATACCTGAGATAACTTTTCTGGCATCTCAGCAACATTTGCTGCAAAAACCACCGCAGCAGAATTTAAATGTCCTTTAGTATTTTTTTCTTCTGCAAGTGCTGCTTTCAGCAAACTCTTACCGTCTGCACCTGGAATTTTCGCCTCCCCAGCGGGATAAACTTCAGTCAATATCAATGCATCAAAGTTTCTAAGAACTTGTACAAACTCTCCGAAACAATCTCGCGTTCTTGTAAACCGGTGTGGCTGGAATGCCAATACCAAGCGACGATCTGGATAGGCGCCGCGCGCAGCTGCTAAGGTTGCTGCCATCTCAACCGGATGATGTCCATAGTCATCAATCAATGTGAAACTGCCGCCAGCAGCAAGGGGGATTTCACCATAACGCTGAAAGCGGCGACCGACACCACTAAATTCAGAGAGTGCCTTTGTAATTGCCTCATCACTAACACCCAATTCTGTAGCAATCCCAATTGCCGCTAAGGCATTTTGCACATTATGCAAACCAGGTAAATTCAGAGTTACATTAAGAGGGCCTGGCTTGTTGCCATGTCTACGAACCGTTCGGCGCTCTACCGTAAAGTGCATACGAGTTCCATCTGCGCGCACATTGCTGGCCCGAATATCTGCATCATCAGAGAGTCCATAACGCAATACTGGTTGCGATACAAATGGAATGATGTCACGTACATTGGCATCATCAATACACAACACAGCTACGCCATAAAAAGGCATACGTTGAATGAATTGCACGAAAGCTTGCTTCAATCTAGCCATATCATGCTGATAGGTATCCATATGATCAGCATCAATATTGGTTACTACCTCCATCGCTGGAAAAAGTTGTAAAAAAGAAGCGTCAGATTCATCTGCTTCAACCACAATAAAATCACCGCGGCCTAAGCGGGCATTAGCACCTGCAGAATTCAACTTGCCACCAATAACAAAGGTTGGATCTAGTCCGCCCTCAGCCAGCACAGATGCAACTAGACTGGTTGTAGTGGTCTTGCCATGTGTGCCGGCAATAGCAATGCCTTGCTTTAAGCGCATTAATTCGCCCAACATTACTGCGCGCTGAATGACTGGAATCTTTGCAGCCCGCGCCGCAAGCACCTCTGGGTTATTGCCTGCTACTGCAGTAGAAATCACTACCGCCTCAGCAGTGCCTATATTTTTAGGGTCATGCCCAATATGAATCACGGCACCCAACTCTTTGAGGCGCTTCGTTACCACACCTTCAGCTAAATCAGATCCAGATACTTGATAGCCCAAATTCAATAGCACTTCGGCTATACCGCTCATACCAGCACCGCCAATGCCAATGAAATGAATTTGCTGAACTATATGTTTCATATGCTAACCCCCGCACAATCAGCACACACTTCAGCCACTCGCTGGGTTGCATGTGGTTTAGCTAAAGCATGTGCACGTAAAGCCATTTCTTTTAGGTCTGTACGATTCAGGTTTTGAATCATCAAAGCTAAATCTTGTGGGTTGAGATATTGCTGTGGCAATAAAATTGCTGCATCAGCATCAGCTAAAAATTTGGCATTAGCAGTTTGATGATCATCAATTGCAAATGGAAAGGGGATTAAGCAGGAAGCCACTCCGCATGCTGCTAGCTCGGATATCGTCATTGCTCCTGCACGACAAATTACAAGATCAGCTTGTGCATATGCAGTGGGCATATTGTCAATAAATGGCCGAATATCAGCCTCAACCCCCAATTTTGCATAGCGATTTTGTAGTTCTAGTAAATGTTTGTCACCCGCCTGATGAATGATCTTAGGGCGCGCTTCTATGGGTAGCAATGCTAGGGCAGCAGGAATAGCTTCATTTAAAGCAGCTGCCCCTAAACTACCGCCCACCACCAAAATAGAAAGTGGGCCTTGACGCTGTTCATAGCGTAATTGAGGTGCAGTAATATGTTCAAATTCTTCACGAATAGGATTACCAACCCACTCTGCATGTGCCATCGTATTTGGAAAGCCAGTTAATGTACGCATTGCAATTTTTGCAAGCGCAAGGTTAGCGCTTCCTGCTACTGAGTTAGCCTCATGAAGAACCAATGGGCGCTTTAATAATTTAGTTACTAGACCACCTGGGAAAGTAATGTAACCACCCATACCCAAGACCACAGATGGTTTTATACGTCGCATAATCTTCCAACTCTGAATACACGCACGCATTAAGTTGATTGGCAGCATCAGTTTAGCTTTGAGTCCTTTGCCACGTAAACCACCAAACTCAACTGCTTCAAATGGAAAATCGCAAGACTTCACTAGGCGGTATTCCATACCACTTTGATTTCCTAGCCATGACACATTCCAACCGCAAACCCGCAAATATTCAGCGACAGCAAGGCCTGGGAATATATGCCCACCAGTACCTCCAGCCATTACCAAAATTGAGGGTCTTGTCACAGCTTCCCTCCGCGCATCAAAATACGATTCTCATAATCAATCCGCAGCAGCATTGCAATGGCAATAACATTCATCAAAATTGCGGATCCACCGTAGCTAACTAATGGCAATGTCAAACCCTTAGTTGGTAATAAGCCTAAGTTCACACCCATATTGATAAAGGCTTGCCAACCAATCCAGATAGCAACACCTTTAGCCGCCAGACCAGCAAAACTTCGGTCTAATTGCAAAGCAGTGCGCCCAATTAAGAAGGCACGACGCACAATCCAATAGAACAAGAAGATCATGACAACCACACCAACAAAACCAAGCTCTTCGCCAATCACTGCCATGATGAAGTCAGTATGTGCTTCAGGTAGGTAATGTAATTTCTCTACACTGCCACCCAGTCCAGTACCGAACCACTCGCCACGACCGAAGGCCATTAGCGAATGGGTTAACTGATAACCCTTATTTGCAGCGTTATCTACCTGCCATGGATCAACAAAAGCCATGATTCGTTTTTGTCTAAAGGGAGAGAACGCAATAATCGTAACTGCACTTGCAATTCCAACGACAATCAGACCACCAAATAACTTCGCATTAATGCCGCCTAAGAACAAAATGCCAAATGCAATTAAAGCGACCACCACGAATGCGCCCATATCTGGCTCTGCCATCAAGAGACCACCAACCAATGCAACTGCAATACCCATTGGCAACATACCCTTAACGAAAGAGTGCAGATACTCTTGACGCTGCACGGTATAGCTAGCGGCAAAAATGATAGCGGCAAATTTCATTAACTCAGATGGTTGGAAGTTCATTAGACCTAGAGGAATCCAGCGCTTGGCACCGTTCACTCCCTTACCAACACCTGGAATCAAAACTGCGATCAATAGCAAGACGGTAAATCCAAAAATTAATGGTGAATAGCGATCCCACATCTTGGTTGGGATCTTGAAGGTCCAAACACCTACTCCAATCGCAATCGCCAAAGAAATCATATGGCGAATTAAGAAATAGTTGCTACTGTAGTTAGCATACTTAGGGCCATCAGCTAAGGTAATCGATGCTGAATACACCATTACCAAACCAATCAACATGAGAGAGAGCACTGCCCATACCAGCAATTGGTCGTATTCCATCATGCGTGAACGAGTTTGCTCAACTCCCGATACCGCATCTCTGAGGCCAGTTCGGAAGTTATCAATACCGCCTCTAGAAAAATTCCAGAAGCGATCTAAACCCAAACGATTTTCAGGAAAAAGTTTGTCTTTTAGATTCACGCTTGAACTCCTTCAAAACGCATTCCCAATTCCTCGACCTCATTAGCAAATGCTTGTGCACGAGCGACATAATCTTTAAATTGATCAAAACTAGCGCAAGCTGGTGAAAGTAGGACTAGATCCCCAGACTGCGCTTGTTCGGCAGCTGCCTTAACTGCGTTCTCTAGGCTGCCGCTCATAGTGCATGTAATATCAGTACCCAGCGCTTCGCTAATAGCAGCGCTATCCTTACCAATCAAGAAAACACCCTTAACAAAACGTAAAGTGGGTTCACGTAATGGACTGAAATCCTGCCCTTTACCATCACCACCAGCAATCAACCAAATTTTCTTACCAGATTCATTGTTTCCTAAGCCATTTAGAGCGGCTACAGTGGCGCCAACATTAGTACCCTTACTGTCATCGACATATTCAACGTCATTAACAATTGCAATACTTTGAACTCGATGTGGTTCGCCATGGTAATCACGCAAACCATGTAATAAAACATTCATTGGCAAGCGAGCGGCCCTTGCTAATGCGAGAGCAGCTAATGCATTTAATGCATTGTGTCGACCACGAATTCTGAGCGCATCAGCGGGAATCAAACGTCTTAACCGCAATGCTTCATCTTCTTGAATCTCAGCAGACTTACGGCGGCGTTTTGGTTTAGGCTCAATATCTTCATCCACTTCTGCCCATACAAGCCAATCTATTCCACCAGCGCGCAAATCATGCTCGATGCCAAAGGCACCTTGCTCATCAGGCCTACTAGAGCCAAAAGTGACAATTGCCCGTTCTGCTTTTTGGGTCTCTGACAGTAAATTCATCACAAGAGAATCATCCCGATTCAAGATACACACTGTATCGACACCAAATATCTTGGCCTTTGCATCTGCATAAGAGTGCATATCACCATGCCAATCTAAATGATCTTGTGTGATATTGAGAGCACTAGCTGCAGTTGCATTCAAAGTATGCGTGTAAACCAATTGGAAACTAGATAATTCGAGCACCCAGATATCAGGCATATCTTCAAGTTGATCTGCATCGTTTAGACAGCTCATTAACTTATCTAATGCTGCAGGGCTAATATTTCCAGCTACTGCAACCTTCTTGCCAGCGCGCTCACAAAGTTGGCCAGTTAATGCAGTGGTTGTGGTTTTTCCATTGGTGCCAGTGATAGCTAACACTGCTGATGAATAAGGGGAGTTATTTAACTGTGCCATACGGCTTAGGGCTGCAATAGCACGTGCAAAAAACTCAATCTCACTCCAAACATCAATTCTGGTTTTTCTAGCCTTCTCCAGGAATGATTTAGTTGGCTCTTGAAGTGGGGACAAACCAGGGCTGATGCCAATAACATCAATATCAACCAATAACCCATCATCTAATGGGCCAAAGTGAATATCTTTTAATCCAGCTATTTTTAATTCATCAAGCCAAGCATTCTGGCGCTCAGAAAATTGAGATTGATCACGCGTATCTATCAAACGAATGGTGGCCCCATTAAGCAGGCACCACTTTGCCATGGCAACACCAGACTCACCTAGACCCAGAATCAAAAAATGATGGGGCGCCTGATAGCTAGTATCAGCAATTAAAGAGGGATTAGCGAAGGTATTTTGTAAGTTCAACATATTTTCTTGGGCTCACCGCAATTTCAGGCTAGATAAGCCAATTAATACCAATAGGATGGTGATAATCCAGAAGCGCACTACTACTTGCGTTTCTTTCCAACCACTCAACTCAAAATGATGGTGCAGTGGTGCCATGCGGAAAATACGACGACCCTCACCAGAATATTTCTTAGTAAATTTGAACCAAAATACTTGCAACATTACCGAAACGGTTTCTGCAACAAAAATTCCACCCATCACAAAGAGCACAATCTCTTGACGCACGATCACTGCAATGGTTCCAAGCGCGCCACCTAGTGCTAACGCTCCAACGTCTCCCATAAAGACTTGTGCAGGATGTGCGTTGTACCAAAGGAAAGCTAAACCCGCTCCACCCATAGCGCCACAAAAGATCAATAACTCGCCAGCACCTGGAATATAGGGAAACAATAAATACTTGGCATAGATTGCATTACCCATCACGTAAGCAAATGCGCCCAATGCAGCACCCACCAAAATAACTGGCATGATCACTAAGCCATCAAGGCCATCGGTCAGGTTCACAGCATTACTGCTACCAACAATTACTAAGTAACTCAAGATAATGAAGCCCATCATTCCCAGCGGATAACTGACTTCTTTTATAAAAGGCAGGAGCAAATTTGTTTTCGCAGGAAGATCTAAAGCAAAGCCACTCTTAACCCATTCATAAAAAAGCTGGAGTACTTTTAGGTTGTTTACCTCTGATACTGAAAATGCCAAGTAAATCGCTGCAAATAAACCAATCACTGTTTGCCAAAAGAATTTCTCTCTTGAAGCCATGCCTTTAGGATCTTTGCGAGCAACCTTCCTATAGTCATCTACCCAACCAATCGCACCAAAACTAAAAGTGACAATCATCACAATCCAAATGAAGCGATTACTCAAGTCCGCCCACAATACGCAAGAGACAAAAATACCAATCAAAATCAATATGCCACCCATAGTCGGGGTACCAGATTTAACTAAATGGGTTTGTGGGCCATCTGTGCGTACTGCTTGGCCCATTTTTAATGCGGTTAATTGACGAATCACCCAAGGACCAGCAGCCAAGCCAATCAACAAGGCAGTGACTGTTGCCATCACTGCTCTAAAAGTAATGTAGTTAAAGACTCGGAAAAAACCAAAATCTTCCTGCAACCATTGCGCCAAGATTAAGAGCATGTCTTAGCCTCCTCTAATAAGGCTTGCACTACACGCTCCATACGCATAAATCGTGAACCTTTAACCAGAATATTTAAATGTTCATTGCTACCAGTTGACTGAGCATGTAATGCATCTCTCAACTGGACAATCAGACTATCCATTTCAGAAAAATGTTTCGCGCTCGCGATAGGTAGACCACTTTTCTGAACGCCCTCAAACCCCTTAATAGCAAATTGGCATTGCTCGCCTAAAGCAAATAATTTATTGACGCCCTGCTCAGCGGCATAAGCACCAACCTCTTGATGAAACTCAGGTCCTTGATTCCCGACTTCCCCCATATCCCCCAAGACAAGCCAAGACATATTGCCTGACTGCTTTAGGGCATCAATCGCTGCTCTAACTGAATCTGGATTAGCGTTATAGCTGTCATCAATTAAGGTGTGATTAGGATCCATCTTCTTGGCCTGCATACGCCCATTTACAGGCGCAAATGATTCAAGGCCTTGCTTAATTTTTTCGAGACTAACGCCAGCTGCTACTGCCACAGCGCTGGCAGCCAATGCATTACGCGCATTGTGACTGCCTAAAGTATTTAACTGGACTTCAATAGAGCCTAACTCTGTTTGTACTTGAACTTGGCCGTTATTTAACAAACGTCCAATAACAGCTGCCTTTAGAGTTGAATGCCCAGACAGCAAAACAAAATCGATTACTTTTCTGCCTGCAGCGACTTGATGCCAGACACTTGCAAACTCAGAATCTGCAGGAAAAACTGCAATGCCATCTTTTGGTAAAGCTCGAATTGCATCAGAATGTTCTTGTGCAACTGCAGCTACTGTAGCCATGAACTCTTGATGCTCGCGCTGTGCATTATTGATTAATGCAATATTTGCCTGTGCAATATTGGCTAGTTCAGCAGTCTCACCAGGATGGTTCATACCAAGCTCTACTACTGCAAGTCGATCACTTGCTCGTAGATTTAATAAAGTCAAAGGCAAGCCAATATCATTATTAAGATTGCCTTTGGTGACCAAGGTATGCTCTTGGCCAACAGCCGCCTTAAAAATAGAGGCAATCATTTCCTTAACAGTAGTTTTGCCATTACTACCGGTAACTAAAGCTAGTGGGCTGGGGTGGGCTACTCGCCATGCTTTTGCTAATGCTCCCAAGGCAACTCTTGTATCAGCAACACATAGAGCAGGTAAATTACCAGGGCATTTATCTTGATTGCTAACAATGGCCGCAGTAGCGCCTGCCTTTGCAACATCAAATAAAAAGTCATGCGCATCAAAGCGTTCACCTGACAAAGCCACAAATAACTCGTGATACTCAATCTGTCGGCTATCTGTTCCAACCCTAGATATCTTCAAACCCTGCGCATCTTGAGCAGAAACATTAAGTAAAGTACTACCTGGCAACATCACTTGCACCTGAGCTAAGGTTGTCATCGCCGACATCAGACCATACCTCCAGCAGCCAGGCGTATATGCTCTTGATCTGAGAAATCAAATTTCTTACCGTTAATTTCTTGCGTGGTTTCGTGACCTTTGCCTGCTACTAAAACAATATCCTGGGGAGATGCGTTACGCACAGCAGCCATAATGGCTGCAGCACGATCGACAATCATCTGAACATTTGAAGCTTCCTCACTAATACCGCCCAAAATCATCACCATGATTGCCTGTGGGTCTTCGGATCGTGGGTTATCACTAGTAATAATGATGTGATCAGCATATTGCGCAGCTACTGTGCCCATTTGAGAGCGCTTACCAATATCGCGATCACCACCGCAACCAAATACGCACCAAATTTTTCCATGACGTTGTTCTGCAATTGGGCGTAAGGCCTGTAAAGTCTTTTGCAGTGCGTCTGGCGTATGGGCGTAATCGACTACCACCTGTAAGCCTTCTAATTTTTGCTGCTTACCTATCTGGATCAACTCCATGCGACCGAGAACTGGTCGTAATTGACTCACTCGCTTACTTGCTTCATCACAACTTAAACCCTGACTTAGCAAAACAGTCCACACAGCTAAAGCATTGCTCAAATTAAACTCACCCAATAAAGGTATGTGTAAGTTGTTGCTTCCAACCCCCTCATACGTAAATAGGGAATCAAAGCCATCTTTGCTCAGTACGCTCTCTTTTGCATAAATGCGATGTAGCCGATCGCCAAATTTTTCAAATCCATTGAGAGCATCTTGCTGAATTGTGTATACCCAAATCTTTATGCCACCTTTAGCTAAAAGCTTTATGGCAAGCTCACGTCCAAAAGCATCATCTAAATTAATCACTGCATTTTGTAGCCCTGTGAGTTCAAATAGTTTTGCCTTAGCCTCAGCGTAATCAGCCATGCTGCCGTGATAATCCAGATGATCTTGGCTAAGATTAGTGAACACAGCACAATTTAGATGAGTACCAGATACTCGATCCTGATGCAGAGCATGTGATGACACTTCCATTGCTACTTGCTTAGCTCCGGCATCTAACAATTCTTGTAGTTGAGTTTGTAGCTTTGGTGCATCTGGCGTCGTATATCCAGTCTGGACTAATGAACCTGGAAAGCCAGTTCCTAAAGTACCCAGTACTGCTGTTCGCTGATGTGGTTCATCTAAGGCCTGAGCCAACCATTGTGTAATGCTCGTTTTTCCGTTGGTGCCAGTTACACCAATAATCTTTAGTTGTTTACTTGGGTAGTCATACCATTGTGCAGATAACTCACCAACTTTTTCTGCGAGGCCTTCAACTGCAATACATTGTGGGTGATCTCTATATTGAGAACCAAGACCTGCAGGATCAAAAACGACAGCTGCTGCACCATTCTCTATAGCGGCATCAATAAATTGACGGCTATCTCGTAATGCTTTGCCATGGCCCACGGGGTAGGCAAAAAAGATATCGCCAGAGTGAATCTGGCGACTATCTGCACTTACCTTAGCAGTGCTATTTGCTAGGCTGTGCAAGTGTTCAATCAGATGATTGGGATCTATATTCAATGCCACCCTCATCGCTTCAAAACCACCTGCTGCGTCTGAACATTTGCAGTGCGAATCTCTTCAGGACTCTTGTCTTGCAAAACCATTTCTTTTACTTTGTTATCGGGCACAACATTTAATGTACGTAAAGTCTCACCAACAATCGTTGAGAATACTGGCGCTGCAACATCACCACCATAATGACTGCCGCCAGTTGGCTCATCAATCATCACTGCTACTACAATTCGAGGGGCGCTGATCGGCGCCAAGCCAGCAAAGTAAGCACGATAAGAATTGCCATAACCCTTACCAACTAGCTTATGAGCTGTGCCCGTTTTACCTCCAACGCGATATCCTTCAGCCTGTGCTTTAACAGCCGTACCTCCAGGCTCAGTGACAGATTCCAACATGCTACGCATTTCAATTGCAGTCTTTGCTGATAGCACTCTAGTGCCTTGCTTTGCTTCTGGACTACGCTCAATGGTGAGCGGGACTAACTCACCATCTCGTGCAAATACTGTATAGGCCCGCGCTACTTGAAAGAGGGATCCAGAAATTCCGTAGCCAAATGCAATGCGCGCTTGATCAGTTGGCATCCACTTTTTAAAGGGGTGGACTGTTCCACCTACCGCACCAGGGAAACCAATTTTAGGCGCCTGCCCGAAGCCAACTGCCGTATAAAAATCCCACATTTCTTCTGATGAGAGATTGTTCATTGCAATCTTTGCTGTACCGATATTGCTAGACTTCTGAATAATCTGGGCAATCGTTAAGTTTCCATAGGGGTGTGTATCTGTAATGGGTTTAGGTCCCACCAGATACTTGGCGCCAATCACCATATTTGTATCTGGCTTAACAACACCCTTCTCCAAAGCAATTGCAATGGTGAAAGGCTTCATCGTTGAACCAGGCTCAAAGGTATCCGTCATCACCCGGTTGCGTAACTGTTCACCACTTAAATATTTTCGGTCGTTAGGGTTGTAACTTGGGTAATTGGCTAAAGCCAAAATCTCGCCGGTCTGGGTATCTAAAACAACTGCACCGCCAGCTTTAGCATGGTGCTTCTCAACCGCATCTTTAACAGCGTTATAGGCTAAGAACTGAATTTTGCTGTCGATAGACAGATTTAAATCCTTACCATTTTGCGGCAACTGCAAAATTGCCACATCTTCGACAACCCGACCCAAGCGGTCAACCACTACACGTCTTTGACCTGGATGCCCAGCAAGTTCTTTCTCTCTAGAAAGCTCCATACCTTCTTGACCGCGATCTTCAACGTTCGTAAATCCAACCACGTGTGCCATGGCTTCGCCTTCTGGATAGAAGCGACGATATTCATTATTCAAACCAATGCCTGGAATTTCTAATTGCTTAATTTGCTGTGCAACTGCCGGCTCAACTTGTCGCTTTAAAAAAATCTGCTTCCGATCTTCTTTTAACTTCTTGCGTAACTCAGACTCACTGATCTGTAAAAGGCTAGCCAGTTTTTGCACCTTATCTGCCGCCAGATCATCTGGCACAGTATCGTTATAAGCAATGACAGACTTCGCTTCCAAGCTGGTAGCAATCACTTGGCCATTACGATCCAAAATTTTTCCACGACTAGCAGGTAGTTCTAGCTCGCGCTGTGTACCACGCACACCCTTGGCTTCATAGAAAGCATTTCCTGGACCCTGAATCCAGAATGCACGTAGGAGTAGCATCATGAAAACAAAGAACAAAAGAAATAGCATTAAGCGCGACCGCCACATTGGCAGACGCAATACTAAATTTGGGGAAGTAGAAAAACCAACCGGCCTCATTTAGCCTCCTTTAAGTACAAAGTACGTTCGGGAGAGATTGGGGACATACGTAATTGATTACGTGCAACATCACGAATACGCGCAGACTTAGAAAGATTGCGCTGTTCATATTCCAAACGTAACCAATCTTGATTTAATCTACGTTCTTCAATTTGGGCACGCTCTTGGGCAATAAATAATTTACGTGCACGTTGTTGTGCAGCCACTAGCGATAAAGCGCAAAGCAATAGCAAGGCTAGCAATGTAAGGGTGGCACGATTCATGCTAACCCACCCATACGTTTTTCAGCCACACGCATAATTGCAGAACGCGCTCGTGGGTTTTCAGAAACCTCGGCATCACTTGGCTTTACACGGCCAATAATTTCTAAGGCGCTCTGAGGTAAATCCTTTTCACGCACTGGTAGTCCTCGTGGAACATCAACCTTTGCGTGTGCCTGCAAAAATTGCTTTACGATGCGATCTTCCAAAGAATGAAAGCTAATGACTGCAAGTCTTGCGCCGGGCTTTAATAAGTTTAATGCGGCTTTCAGACCAAGCTCTAAGTCGTCTAGCTCGCGATTAATAAAAATACGTAAGGCTTGAAAAGTTCTAGTGGCTGGATCTTGACCAGCTTCGCGAGTACGCACCACGCTAGCAACCAAACTTGCTAATTGAGTTGTCGTTTTTGGTGATAAGCCCTCTTCTCGCTTTGCGACAATCGCTTTAGCAATCTGAAATGCAAAACGCTCTTCTCCGTAAGTCTTAATCACGCGTGTGATTTCCTCTTGCGGTGCCTGCTCCAACCACTCTGCTGCTGTTATTCCGTGATCTGTATTCATCCGCATATCGAGCGGGCCTTCGCGTCGAAAGGAGAAACCCCGATGTGCTTCGTCCACCTGTGGTGAGCTGATACCCAGATCCAACAAAATTCCATCGACTGATTCTGCTTGCGCATACTGGTCCATATGTGCAAAGCTGTCGTGCACGATTGTTAAACGTGGGTCTTTGATTATCTGCGCAACTGCAATTGCATCCAAATCCTTGTCGAAAGAAATCATGCGCGCTGACGATGGAAGCTCTTTGAGCAAAGCCTGTGTATGACCACCACGCCCAAATGTTCCATCGATTAGCAAAATATTTTTCGCTGTGTTTTGTTTTTGAATGAGCGGGCCACTGATTAGCGCCGTCACCGCCTCGGCCAGCAATACTGGGCGATGAGTTGTGTTCATGGCAGCCTGTCATCAAAAATTAAATTGCTTAAGTGCTTCAGGCATACCTAGTGCAATCGCAGCCTGTTCTTTTGCAGCATATGTAGCCGCATCCCACAATTCCAAGTGACTACCCATACCAAGCAAGATGACTTCTTTTTCAATATCTGCTGCTGTACGTAATTCAGGGCTCACCAAAATTCGACCGGCATTATCTAAATCGATTTCTGAGGCATTACCGAGAAAAATTCTGCGCCACCAATGCGCATCCATTGGCAATTGAGCAACTCTTGCTCTAAAACTTTCCCATTCTGGCCTTGGAAATAACAAAAGGCAGCCGTCTGGATGTTTTGTGAGCGTGAGGCGGCCATCACCTTGAACTAACAAGGCGTCACGATGCTTTGCCGGAACTGACATTCGGCCTTTTGCATCTAAATTGAGAGCTGACGCACCTTGAAACACCATTTACCCCACTTTTTCACACTTCCTCCCACTTTAGAGGATCGCAATAAGGGGGTCAAGTGTTTTTAGGGATTTTTTTGGGAATTTCTCTAGTGTTTACAAACACTTAGCGTGATGTGTTCAGAAAATGGTGATAATAAAATAGCTACTTGAAACAATAGCTTGGAAAATATACTTAAGAATAGGTCTTAGCTATATAACTAGATAATGCCTAAATATACTGTATTTAAAAACAGTGCTAGTAAAAAAATATACCAAAATTAATCAAAAAATTAAATCTTTGGATTAATTTCGACTTAATCACAAATATCAATTTTAAATTTTGTAAGCAGTAGTGGTCATTACCTTGGACATTGCTTGCATTACTTTCTGAATTGGCTCAGGCAAAGTGACTCCACCTGCATGCAAAGCTGCTTGTCCATGTTCGATTTCATCAAGCCGCATTTGATTAACAATTGCACGTGAACGATGATCTTCTTCTGGTAATGTTTTGAGATGACTTGCAAGGTGATTTTCAACTTGCTTTTCAGTTTCTGCAACAAAACCTAAACTCCACTTATCCCCCGCTAAGCCAGCTGCTAAGCCGATCGCAAAGGATCCTGCAAACCACAATGGGTTGAGATAGCTAGTGTGTGAACCAAGTTCTTTAAGGCGAGTTTCACACCAAGCTAAGTGATCCATTTCTTCTTGACCCGAGTGATCAAGCATCTCTTTAATTTCAGAATCTCTAGCCACTAATTTTTGTGACTGATACAAAGCTTGTGCACAAACTTCACCAACGTGATTAACGCGCATTAAACCTGCGGCATGTTTTCGCTGATCAGAATCTAAGGCAGCATTTGCTCCAGATTCAACACCAGGAGTAGGCCGACCAGCATTAGCGCCCCCAACAACGGAACGAAGTGCGGTATCAAACTCAATAATGAAACGGTCAACGGGGGTCATCTAGTTGAAAATTTACACTAAAACTTCGGCTTTATAGCTCTGCTTGGTCTTCAAACCAAGTTCGGCTAAGAGCTCGCGGTCTTGTTCCGCCTCTGGATTACCGGTAGTGAGTAGTTGCTCACCATAAAAGATGGAATTGGCACCTGCCATGAAGCACATGGCCTGAACAGCCCTGCCTAACTCTTGGCGCCCTGCTGATAAACGGACGCGCGCCATAGGCATAGTGATGCGGGCAACTGCGATGGTTCTGACAAATTCAAGGGGGTCTAATGGCTTCTGATCAGCTAAGGGTGTACCTGCAACCGGCACTAGATGATTAATTGGTACAGACTCAGGATAGGGGTTCAAATTGGCCAAGCGGGCCAAGAAAGCAGCACGTTGTTCACGAGACTCACCCATTCCTACAATACCGCCACAGCAAACCGACATGCCGGCTGCGCGAACATTGGAGATCGTATCTAAGCGGTCTTGATAGCCCCGCGTAGAAATGATTGAGCGATAAAAATCTTCGCTGGTATCCAGGTTGTGATTATAAAAATCTAAGCCGGCCTCTTGAAGCGCTTGGGCTTGACCGGCCTCCAACATACCTAAAGTAGCGCAGGTCTCAAGGCCCAAGGCTTTGACACCCTTAATCATGGCAGCGACTTTTTCAATATCGCGATCTTTAGGCTCGCGCCAAGCGGCACCCATGCAGAAGCGGTTTGATCCTGCTGCTTTCGCAGCCTTAGCGGCTTCTAAAACCTCCTCCAAGCCCATTAACTTCTCAGCCTTTACATCAGTGTCATAGCGGGCAGCCTGTGGACAATAGCCACAATCTTCAGGGCACCCGCCCGTCTTGATGGACAGCAAAGTAGCCAACTCCACATCACCCTCAGGAAAATTGGCTTTATGAGTCTCTTGCGCTTTGAGCATTAATTGATCAAAAGGCAGGGCAAACAATGCCTCAATTTGGGCCACCGTCCATGTGCCGGAGGCATCTAGCTCTTTGCGTAAATTAGCCTTAGATTTAACTAAGGTAAGAGGTTTTTCAGCAGTTTGGGCGTCCAACATGGGCAAATTCCAGAAAATAGATCAATTCAAGGCATAAACATAACAGATACAAGCCGAGAATTGGAAAAACTAGTGTTCAAATATCAAACATGAAGGTTATTTCTGATTTAAATCAACCCACCCTCGTTGATCGCAGCCTAGCTGCCGTTTGGCATCCCTGCACTCAGATGAAACATCATGAGTCTTTTCCCCTGATTGCCATCACTAAAGGTAAGGGTCCATGGCTTTATGACGAGAAGGGGAATGCCCTGCTCGATTGCATCAGTTCTTGGTGGACTAATTTATTTGGTCACTCCAATCCACGAATTAATCAAGCAATTACCAATCAACTGGAAAAGATCGAGCATGTCATGCTGGCTGGATTTACTCATCAGCCAGTGGTTGAGCTTTCTGAAAAACTCTCCGCACTTACCAATGGCAATTTAGGTCACGTATTTTATGCATCCGATGGTGCATCTGCAGTTGAAATTGCTTTAAAGATGAGCCATCACTACTGGCAGCTGAATGGTAAAACTGAAAAGAAAAAATTTGTTTGTCTACAGAATGGCTATCACGGAGAAACACTGGGTGCATTAGCAGTAACTGATGTGGCCATTTTTCGAGAAGCATATGGATCACTCCTGCAAGAGGTGTATACCGTCGCATCCCCTGATGCGCGCAAAGCAAAATCTGGCGAGAGTGCAATAGATGTAGCAAAACATGCTGCAGCTGAACTAGAGCAGTTATTTAAAAAAGAACATCAACATATTGCCGCCATCATCATTGAGCCACTGGTGCAATGTGCAGGACAAATGGCCATGCATTCGCCAGAATATCTTCGTCTAGTAAAAGACTTGTGCAATCAATATGAAATACACCTCATAGCCGATGAGATTGCTGTTGGGTGTGGGCGCAGCGGTAAGTTTTTTGCTTGTGAGCATGCTGGCATTTGGCCGGACTTTCTAACCCTATCTAAAGGCATCAGCGGCGGCTACCTCCCCCTATCGCTTTGTATGACTACGAATGCAATTTATCGCGCTTTTTATAGCGATAAAACACAACACGGCTTCTTGCATTCCCACTCCTACACAGGAAACCCACTAGCATGTGCAGCAGCGCTTGCTTGCCTAGAAATTTTTGCATCTGACAAAATTTTAGAGAAAAATGTCATTGGCTCACAATTATTAGCCAATGCCTTTACATGGGCACAAACAGATTCTCGGATTGAGCACTGGCGTCAACAGGGAATGATTCTTGCTTTCGACCTTAAGAAGGAAAGTATTAAAAATATAAATAGCTTTCCTCGTGAAATGTTTGCCAAAGGTTTAGAAGAAGGGATGCTCATCAGACCAATCGGCAACACAGTGTATGTGATGCCTCCTTATATTTTGTCTACTGAAGAAACGAAGCAAATGGGAACATCTGTTCAACGGGCGCTTGAAAAGGTAATCGCATAACAATGTCCTTCCTCGCCTTACAACTAGCCAAAGAACAGCTTGAAGATTTAGATTCGCAACTTCTTAAACGCAAGCTAAGGGTTACAGAGTCCCCATGCGATATCCATACCATCGTTGGAGATAGGCAGCTCAAAGCTTTTTGTAGCAATGATTATTTAGGCCTTGCCAATCACCCAGGCCTGATCAAAGCTCTAGCGCAAGGCGGTGAAAAATACGGCATTGGTAGTGGCGCCTCTCATTTAATCAGCGGCCATAGCTCAGCACATGAATTGCTAGAGAAAAAATTGGCCTCTTTTCAGGAAAAATGCATACCTAATGCCCGTGCCCTATTTTTTAGTACTGGCTACCTCGCCAATTTGGCTGCCATTACTGCTCTGGCTAGACTTGCTCAGCGTGGTGATCTCAGTATTTACTCGGCCAAACTCAATCATGCCTCACTCATTGATGGAGTGAGATTGGCAGGGGCACAAATGAATGCCACAGTACATTTATTTGATCACACAAAACTAGCTTCATTAATTGACACTATCAAAAAGGATACAAAGTCTCTTAAGCTGATCGTGACTGATGCCGTCTTTAGTATGGATGGAGATTTAGTGCCCCTTAAGGAGCTTGTGCAAATTGCAGAACAATATGATGCCCTGCTGTTGATAGATGACGCCCATGGTTTTGGGGTACTAGGCAAGGAAGGCCATGGCATTTTAGAACAAGAAAACATCCACTCTGAACGCATAATTTATATCGGCACTTTAAGCAAGGCTGCTGGTGTAAGTGGTGCGTTTGTTTGCGCGCAAGATTCTTTTATTGAGTGGCTTATCCAAAAAGGTCGCCCCTATATTTACAGCACTGCCACGCCACCAGCTATTGCTCATACTTTACTTAAAAGTCTGGAGATCATCGAAAGCAATGAAGGCAAAAAACGTCGCACCCATCTATCTCATCTGATTAAGATTTGGCAAGATGAAATGACATTTGCAGTCTGGACAAAAGCTCCCTCTTGCACACCCATTCAGCCTGTTATTTTAGGCAGTAATGCGAGCGCACTCATGGCTGCAAAACTGCTAGATGATGCAGGTTATTGGATTCCAGCAATTCGTCCACCAACCGTTCCCGCGGGTAGTGCACGTTTACGCATCACTTTTTCAGCAAACCATAGCGTTGATGATGTACGTGAACTCATTCGCATCTTAAAAAATATTGAGCAAAAGACGCTTGAGAAAAAATCCATATGAGTAAGGCATCAGGCTTCTTCGTCACTGGTACCGATACAGAGGTTGGTAAAACCTTAGTGAGTGCTGCATTGATTCAGAAGCTTCGCAAACAAGGGCTTAATGCAATCGGATTTAAACCCGTAGTTGCTGGTACCTATCAAAATAGTAATGGCAGCACGCTCAATGAAGATATCGAAACTTTGCGCATTGCTTCTGGCCTAAAGCCTGGGCAAGTGAATTTATGTCCATATATCTTGGATACTCCTGCAGCCCCTCATTTAGTTGCAAGCAATCAAGGGATTCGCCTTGAGCTGGACATAATCTTGCGGGCCTTTCAACAGATTCAAAATCAAAGTGACTTGATGGTTGTAGAGGGTGCTGGAGGATTTTTGCTTCCCCTTAATGATCATGAAGATCTGGGTGATTTTGCACAGCAGATCGCTTTGCCCATTATCTTGGTAGTGGGTATGAAATTGGGCTGCATCAATCATGCTCTGCTCACTCAAGAAGCGATTAAAGCTCGTGGATTAAAAATAGCTGGGTGGGTAGCCAATTCCCTATCGATTGAAATGCCATTGCTGCAAGAAAATATTACTTCGCTTCAATCCAAAATCCATGCGCCTTTTTTAGGATTGATTCCTACGCTTCCAAAAGCACTTCAAAAAGCAGATAACGGCCCTTATTCAATTGAAGCACTTGATTTTGCTGCAGGGCACATTCAAATACCAACTAATGAATTACCTTCAGTTATCGCTTAAGGTGCAGCTGGTAAGACTTTCAGATAAGATAAAGGCATGCATTTACTTCCTGAAATCACCGATTCTGCAGAAGCTATACAAGAAATTCGGCGCAATATTCATGCTCATCCTGAATTGCGTTTCGAAGAAAACCGCACAGCCGACTTAGTTGCAGAAGCACTTTCCAGCTGGGGGATTACAGTTTATCGAGGCATGGGTAAAACTGGAGTTGTAGGTAGACTGGATGGAGATCTAGGGCTTGGCAAGATGATCGGATTACGTGCAGATATGGATGCGCTGCCACTCCAAGAACACAATAATTTTGCACATACCTCCCGCAATCCAGGCAAGATGCATGCTTGTGGCCATGATGGTCACACTGCAATGTTATTGGGTGCTGCACAATACCTTTCAAATCATCGTGACTTCAAAGGCACTGTGATATTCATTTTCCAGCCAGCCGAAGAAGGTGGTGCTGGTGCAAATGAAATGATCAAAGATGGTCTATTTAAAGAGTTTCCTTGCGATGCAGTATTTGGTTTACACAACTGGCCTGGATTAGCCGAAGGTCATTTCGGTGTCACATCAGGCCCGATGATGGCCTCAAGCAATTCATTTGAAATCACGATTACAGGCAAAGGTGGTCATGCTGCCTTACCGCACAACAGCGCAGATCCAGTATTGACTGGGGCTCAAGTTGTATTAGCCCTGCAAAGCATCATCACTCGTAATAAAAAACCGGTAGATGCTGCCGTTCTCTCAGTGACACAATTTCATGCGGGAGAAACGAGCAATGTCATTCCTGATAGCGCATTTATTGGCGGAACTATTCGTACCTTTACGCTCGAAGTACTCAATTTAATGGAGCAGCGTTTGCGAGAAATTTCTCATAGCGTTGCAACTGCCTTTGATTGTCAGGCAGAAATTTCTTTTAAGAGAAGCTATCCGCCATTGATTAATCATGATGCTGAAGTACAGTTTGCCAGCGAAGTCATGAGTGAAATAGTGGGTAAGCAAAACGTCAATACGAATATTGACCCAACAATGGGTGCAGAAGATTTTGCTTTTATGTTGCAAGAGAAACCTGGCTGCTACGTCTTTTTAGGCAATGGCGATGGCGATCATCGTTCAGTAGGCCACGGCATGGGACCATGCCATCTCCATAATCCTTCTTATGACTTTAACGATGCATTGATTCCGGTTGGCGTTAGCTACTGGGTAAAACTAGCTCAGCGCTACCTAGAGAAAACTTAAGAGTTTGTGAATTTAGCTGGACGCTTCTCTATGAATGCAGCCATACCCTCTTTTTGATCATTCGTTCCAAAGCAAGTATGGAATAAACGGCGCTCAAAATGGATTCCCTCTGAAAGAGTAGTTTCATACGCAGTGTTCACGGCTTCTTTCACCATCATTGCTGTCAGTAGCGGCATATCAGCAATCTCTTTCGCAATCGCTTTTACTTCTTTTAATAAATCTGCTTTTGGAAAGACTCGAGATACCAAACCAGAACGCTCAGCCTCGGCAGCATCCATCATTCTTCCAGTTAAAGCTAAATCCATTGCTTTAGCTTTAGAGACTGCGCGCGGCAAACGCTGAGTGCCGCCAGCTCCTGGGGTGATTCCTAATTTAATTTCAGGTTGCGCAAATTTTGCATTATCTGCAGCCATGATGGTGTCACACATCATTGCCAGCTCACAGCCACCGCCAAGCGCATAGCCAGATACTGCGGCAATCACAGGCTTACGAACTTTTTGCATATGCTCCCAATTACGAGAAATAAAATTATGGCGATATACCTCTTGCAAGTTACGCTTCGCCATTGCTGAGATATCCGCACCAGCAGCAAATGCCTTCTCGCTACCCGTCACAATGATGCAACCAATATTGTCATCTGCATCAAATGAAAGTAATGCCGCGCCTAGCTCATCCATTAATTGATCATTAAGTGCATTAAGAACTTCAGGTCGGTTTAAGGTAATGGTGGCAACCTTGCCATCAACCTCAGTCAGAATTGTTTTATAGCTCATCAATTTCTCTCTATGTAAATCCGTCAATTAACGCGGTAGCAACAACCACATCTTGCCATTTTGCTTCATGCGACCCGCCATTTCTCCAGCAGAATCGCCAGAACCCCAATAGTAATCAGCCCGAACGCCCCCCACTATCGCTTTGCCAGTATCTTGCGCCATGACCAGTTTTTGCAAGGGCTGGTTACTTAAAGGCTTGGTAGTGGCCAAGAACACAGGTGCACCCAATGGCATAGCCTGTAAATCAATCGCAATACTACGCTCGCCAGTCAAGGGAACACCAAGTGCGCCATTAGGACCTAGATCGGCATCGGCCGTGCTTGGTAACTCTTTAAAGAAAACAAAACGTGGGTTGGCATTAAGCATTTCATTCACGCGATCTGGATTACGCTTAGCCCATTGTGAAATTCCCTGCATACTTGCCTCACCACGTGTAATCTCCTTGCGATCTATTAACCATTGTGCAGTTGATTTAAAAGGCTGTTCATTAGTGCCCGCAAAACCCAAACGCAGTATGCGGCCATCCTGAAGGCGAATTTTTCCAGACCCCTGTATTTGCATGGAAGCAGCAGCAACTGGATCTTGTACCCAAGCGATTTCAGAACCCTGCAATATTCCTGAACTCATTAACTCAGCACGTGTTGGGCCAGGATTTGGTTTCGATTTTTTCCAAGCGTTTGGATAAGCATACAGCGGCACACTATAAGTGCTGGTGCGGGTTTGCGAGCCATTCATCACCGGCTCATAGTAGCCAGTGATTAAGCCTGTTTCGCTACCAGCGCTATTGCGAATTTCATAAGCCTGGAAGTTACTTTCAAAATATCGACGAATTGATTGTGTATCTCGAGCAGATACGCTCGCAGCTTGCGCACATACCTGGCGCCAATTTACTTCTCCATTGCGCTTACGTAATGCATCACAACTTTTTAGCCACGCAGGCCAAGCTTGCGATACATCATCGTCTTGCCATCCTGGTAAAGCTTGCCATGAGACTGCATTAAAACTAGCTATCGATGAACTATAAGAAGTAGGTGCTGCTCCAGAACCGCTAGATCGAGAGCCAGTACCTCGGGTAGGAGGTGTTGAACATCCCACAACTAGGCTCACCATTAGAATAGCGAATACACTTACTTGAAATAATTTAACTTTAGAAATCATGCTTGCTAATTTACTTGATGAATATCCAATGCTGCTCTTTGTGATGGAAGGCGCCATTGCTTTGGGGCTGCTGCTGTTTATTGTCCTATGGACCGGTAAAGGGAAAAAGTAATTTGCCAAACACTTCACGCTAGTGCAGGGTTCGTGGCATGACGAGGGCAAATTCAGGGATTTGAGCTTGAAAAAACTGAGCCTCTTCAGTTACACAAAAATACTCGCCACGCATGGTTCCGGCTGGCGTTGGCAAGGTAGCCCAGCTGGTGTACTCAAAATGCTCGCCAGAACGTAATAAAGGCTGCTGGCCAACTACCCCTAGTCCCCTTACTTCTTGGACATCATTATCTCCATCGGTAATGAACCAATGCCGGGCAATAAGCTGAATACTGGCCGTACCAGCATTACGAATGGTGACCGTATAGGCAAAGGCAAATTGACGATTATCGGGGTCCGATTGCTCAGGAAGGTACTGGGCTTTGACGGTAATGCTAATTTCGTGAGGATTCATGCTCGAATTCTGCTCCATCCTAAGGCCAACTGCAAGCTAGAATCTAGGGATGGAAAGCCAAAAATCATCCTCCCATCGTCAATTAGTGATCGCCCCATCCATCCTGTCGGCTGACTTTGCCTGCCTTGGCAAGGAAGTTCAGGATGTTCTGTCAGCAGGTGCTGACTGGATTCACTTCGACGTCATGGATAACCACTTTGTACCCAATCTCACAATTGGCCCGCTAGTTTGTGAGGCTATTCGTCCTCATGCCATGAAAAATGGCATGCCAGCTGTAATCGATGTTCATTTAATGATCGAACCTGTTGATCGCATTATTCCGGATTTTGCAAAAGCTGGCGCCAATCTAATTAGCTTTCACCCTGAGGCCAGTCCTCATGTCCATCGAACCTTGAACCTCATTCGTGAGCAAGGATGTCAAGCAGGCCTCGTTCTCAATCCTGCTACGCCAATTGATCATTTAGACGGCACCCTCGATTTGCTAGATCTAGTTTTGCTGATGTCTGTCAACCCTGGCTTTGGTGGTCAATCCTTTATTCCAAGTACCTTAAATAAGATTGAACAGGTACGGGCACTTTTAGATCGCTATCAAGCGAAGACAGGCCGTCACATTCGTCTTGAAGTAGACGGAGGAATTAAAGTGGACAACATTGCACAAGTTGCAAAAGCAGGGGCAGATACTTTTGTGGCAGGCTCGGCAATTTTTGGAAAAGAAAATTACCCACAAGTGATCGACGCAATGCGCGCTGAATTAGGAAAGTCAGGAAAAGCCTAATGCAGCTTGAAGAATTTCATGCCCTAGCCAAGCAGGGCTTCAATCGTATCCCACTTGTCAAAGAAGTACTTGCTGACTTGGAAACCCCTTTATCCCTCTACGTCAAGCTGAGCCAAGCCTTTGGTAAGAAAAATACCTATCTTTTAGAGTCTGTTTTAGGGGGCGAGCGCTTTGGTCGCTTCTCTTTTATTGGTCTGCCCGCTAAAACTATTATCAGAACAGTTGGCACGCCCTCTGCGCCTATGAATGAAGTTGTCACAGATGGAAAAGTAGTAGAAAGTAATACCGATAACCCATTGGATTTTGTAGACGCTTATTTCAAAAGATTTAAGGTTGCCCTTCAACCAGGCTTGCCACGTTTTTGTGGAGGTCTTGCTGGCTACTTTGGTTATGACGCCGTTCGTTACATCGAATCACGTTTAGCCAAACATCATTTGCCAGATGAACTTGGCGTTCCCGACATTCAATTAATGCTTACTGAAGAATTAGCTGTAATTGATAACGTCGCTGGAAAAATTTACTTCATCGTCTATGCTGATCCGAGCATTCCAAATGGTTTTGAACAAGCACAGGAACGACTTAAGGACTTACTCAGCTGTCTTGGCAAGCCTGCGAATATGCCTGCCTCATTACCGAGCACAAAGACTGAGCTCATTCGCCAATTTAAGGCTACAGATTTCGAAGCAGCGGTACGCAAAACCAAAGAATATATTTTGGCTGGTGACTGTATGCAGGTCGTAATTGGTCAACGGATCAGTAAACCCTTTACTGACTCCCCACTTGCCCTCTACAGAGCCCTACGCTCCTTAAATCCATCTCCCTATATGTATTTCTATGACTTTGGAGATATGCAGATCGTTGGCTCATCGCCTGAAATTCTGGTTCGCCAAGAGCAACGGGCAGCAGAAAAAATTGTGACGATTCGCCCTCTCGCTGGCACGCGACCTCGTGGTGCTAGCCCAGAAGAAGATGAGCGTTTAGCCAAAGAATTGCTTGCAGACCCCAAAGAAATCGCCGAGCACGTGATGTTGATCGACCTTGCTCGCAATGATGTTGGCAGAATCGCTAAAACAGGATCAGTAAAAGTGACCGACTCCATGTCGATTGAGAAGTATTCTCATGTACAGCACATCGTTAGCTCAGTGGAGGGTGATCTTTTAGATAACATGAGCAATATGGATGTCTTAAGAGCAACCTTCCCTGCAGGCACTCTCTCTGGCGCGCCAAAAATACGCGCTATGGAAATTATTGATGAGATGGAAATTGTAAAGCGCGGTGTTTATGGTGGTGCGGTAGGCTATCTTTCCTTCTCTGGTGATATGGATGTAGCTATTGCTATCCGCACAGGAGTCATTCGTGATGGCATGCTCCACTCGCAGGCCGGTGCAGGTGTTGTGGCCGATTCTGACCCTACTGCTGAATGGAAAGAAACGGAAGCTAAAGCGCGTGCTGTATTAACTGCTGCTGAATTAGTACAAGGAGGACTCGATGCTCCTCATGATTGATAACTATGATTCCTTTACCTATAACCTCGTGCAGTATTTTGCTGAACTGGGTGAAGAGGTAAAAGTATTTCGCAATGATGAAATTGCAGTAGAAGATATTGCAAAGCTCAATCCTGCGCGTATTTGTATTTCACCTGGACCATGTAGCCCAGCAGAGGCAGGCATCTCAGTAGAAACTATCAAACGCTATGCAGGACAAATTCCAATCCTGGGAGTCTGTCTTGGCCATCAAGCTATTGGCGAAGCATTTGGTGGCAAAGTCATTCGCGCTCAAAAGGTCATGCATGGCAAGACGGACGCCATTCATCACACAGGTGTGGGCGTCTTCAAAAACTTGCCAGACCCCTTTAAAGTGACTCGCTATCATTCTTTAGCGATCGAAAAAAGTTCATTACCTGCCATACTTGAGGTGACAGCAACCTCTTCTGATGGCGAGATCATGGGCGTACGCCATCGTGAACTCGCAGTGGAAGGAGTGCAATTCCATCCTGAATCCATTCTTTCTGAGCATGGTCATGCCCTACTTAAGAACTTTCTACAAAATAAGTAAGTAAAAAGCGCTATGTCAATTTCCCCACAAGAAGCCCTGCAACGTTGCATCGAACATCGCGAACTCCACCATGATGAGATGACCGCCATGATGCGACTGATCATGAGTGGAGAAATGTCACCCGAACTCGTTGCTGGCTTATTGGTGGCTTTACGTACTAAGAAAGAAACTGTTGGAGAAATTGCTGCTGCTGCACAAGTCATGCGTGAGTTCGCGACTACCGTTCATGTAGATGATCGTACTCACCTAGTGGATGTTGTTGGTACAGGAGGTGATGGCGCCCATACTTTCAATATCTCAACTGCAGCCATGTTCGTTGCTGCAGCTGCTGGAGCCAAAATTGCTAAGCACGGCAATCGTAGCGTGAGCAGTAAGTCTGGTAGCGCTGATGTACTCGAAGCCTTAGGCGTAAACCTAGGACTCTCCGCAGACCAAGTTGCTAAATGTATTTCTACAGTGGGTGCTGGCTTTATGTTTGCCCCAAACCATCACCCTGCCATGAAAAACGTTGTGCCCATTCGTAAGCAACTAGGGGTACGAACGATTTTTAATATTCTGGGCCCGCTCACTAACCCTGCTGATGCTAAACGCATTCTGATGGGCGTATTTCATCCAGATCTCGTTGGTATTCAGGCGCGTGTACTTCAAGCTTTAGGCATGGAGCACGCACTCGTTGTGTATGGGCGCGATGGTTTAGATGAGATTTCCTTAGAGGGTCCTACACTGGTCGGTGAACTCAAAGATGGTGTTGTGCATGAATATGAAATTCATCCAAAAGACTTTGGCTTAAATACCGCACTCACGAATAGCTTTAAGGTAGCCAATGCAGAAGAATCAAAAAAAATCATATTGGATGTAATCGATAACAAGCTAGGCGCAGCAAGTGATATTGTGTGCCTGAATGCTGGCGCAACTTTGTATGTAGCAGGTGTCGCCAAAGATATTGGCTCTGGTGTAGCAATGGCGAAAGCAGCAATTGTATCTGGGGCTGCACGTAAAAAATTAGATGCATTTGTTGCAGCAACTCAATCTCAATAATTCTCCATGAGCGATATCCTCGAAAAAATTGTTGCGACCAAGAAGATTGAGATTGCTAACAACTTAAAGCAAATCTCTCTTGGGAATCAGCGGGATATCGCTGAGGAAAACAATAGGGATGCCCTGCTTAAGCCGCGTGGCTTTATTCGTGCCATTGAAAACAAGATTTCTGCTGGTAAGGCTGGTGTCATTGCAGAAATTAAAAAGGCAAGTCCAAGTAAAGGCGTTCTTCGAGAAAATTTTAAGCCCGCAGATATCGCTCAGTCTTATGAAAAGTATGGCGCAGCCTGTTTATCAGTTCTCACTGATGTGGATTACTTTCAGGGATGCAATGCGTATCTTCAAGAAGCTAGAGTTGCATGCAGCATTCCCGTTCTACGCAAAGATTTCACAATAGATCCATATCAAATCTATGAAGCTCGCGCAATTGGTGCTGATGCAATTCTTTTAATTGTTGCCTGCCTAGAACTTAATCAAATGAAAGAGCTTGAAAACTGTGCCCATGAATTAGGCCTAGATGTTCTCGTCGAAGTTCACAATGCTCCGGAGCTAGAGAAGGCTTTAGAACTGAAGACATCTTTACTGGGGATCAATAATCGCAATCTCAAAACCTTTGAGGTAACGCTAGAAACGACACTTGCGCTTTTACCTATGGTTCCAAATAATAAAACTTTGGTAACTGAATCAGGAATATTGGGTCGCGCTGATATCCAGCTGATGCGTGAGCATCAAATTAATGCCTTCTTAGTTGGCGAAGCTTTTATGCGTTCTGCCGATCCAGGCCTTGCTCTTAGTGAGCTTTTTCCCTAACTTTTTTCAAAATATCTAGGCCGTACTTAATCACTGCTATGAGCAATATTGAACCTAGAATGTCTCCCACTAGCATTACTGCAAAATGACTAAAGGATCCCGCATCTTCTAGACCTTCAGCAGCAAACCAAAGCTGGTGCATGCCGGCACTCAATAATGCGTAAACCAGAATACAAATCATTAATTTTTGCAGACTGAGATTACTTAGGTCAGGTCTAAGTTGAATATTGCTCAGAATAAAAACACTCGCAATATAAGGGGCAAATCCGGAAACTAGGCCCACTCCAAGACAAAGGGTTAAATCATGTGGAAATTCACCTAAGTAACTAATCAAAAATGAGACTGCAGCAATACCAAGGGCGCCCGGAAGCCCAAAGATTAATGTCAAAAATAGACGTAGGCCTGCTGGCAAGTAAATCCAGTTGACCCCCAGACTAAACACCAGCTCGCCAGCCACCCAAGAATTAGCGTAAAAAAGGAAGGCATAGGCTAATGCACTCATTGCAAAACCAATAAAAGTCTCAGAAAGTCCTGATAAAATTTTATACATAGCATCGACTATAGATGTTTTTTATAATTACTTTCTATTGAAAATATCCAGCTAAGGGATTACACTAGTCCTAGCCTTTAAGCTAACAACCTTCACCTGGAATTTCACCACTAAATTATGTCAACAACAAAGTCTTCGCCTTATCTTCGTTTTTTGAACTTGATTGATGCTTTGGATCGAATGAATCCCGGCAAACAACTAGACTACATCGAAGAAAGCTTGCTGGATAAAATTGTCAATTGTGCACATGCAAAAGAGTCAGTATTGGTAGGTGATTTGATTTCAATTTCTGTTTTGGGCTCGCAAGCAACATTACATGGTCGCCTAAAGAATCTCAGTGCTTTGGGTTACATTAAGATGGCTTCAAATACAGATGGCCGCAAGAAAGAAGTTGTGCCAACTAAGTTGGCAATCAAGCGCTATGAAGAAATCTCTAAGTGTTTAGAGAAAGCAGTTAAATCGGCTTAATTCAATTTTCCTTCAATAAAAAAGCCCTTATTTGAGGGCTTTTTTATTGAGCAAAGAGTGAATGCTTACCTAGACGTTAAACAAGAAGTTCAATACGTCCCCATCCTTAACGACGTATTCCTTACCTTCGGCTCGCATCTTGCCAGCCTCTTTAGCGCCAGCCTCACCCTTAAACTGAATGAAGTCATCGTAAGCAATCGTTTGTGCACGAATGAAGCCACGCTCAAAATCAGTGTGAATAACGCCTGCTGCTTGCGGAGCAGTATCCCCTTGATGAATAGTCCAGGCCCGTACTTCTTTAATACCAGCAGTAAAGTAAGTTTGTAAACCAAGTAAGGAATATCCAGCGCGAATCACGCGATCTAAGCCAGGCTCTTCCATGCCTAGGTCAGCTAAGAATTCTGTTTTATCAGCATCATCCAAATCAGCAATCTCAGCTTCAATTGCTGCGCAAACAGCAACTACAGGAGCTTTTTCTTTTGCAGCATGCTGCCTTACTGCCTCAAGATGGGGATTATTAGTAAAGCCATCTTCTTTAACGTTGGCAACATACATTGCAGGTTTAGCAGTGATTAAACACAATGGCTGAATCAGAAGAAGTTCATCTTCACTCAAATTGAGGCTACGAACTGGCAATACAGAATCCAAATGGGCTTGCACTTTCGTGAGAACGGCAACTAAAGCTGCGGCTTCTTTATCGTTACCTGACTTTGCAGCCTTACTAGAGCGATTGAGCGTTTTTTCAACAGTAGCTAAATCAGACAAAGCCAATTCCGTATCAATTACACCAATATCAGCAATAGGGTCAATCTTGCCAGCAACGTGAATGACGTTTGGATCTTCAAAACAACGGACTACATGGGTAATCGCATCTGTTTCACGAATATTGGCCAAAAACTGGTTGCCAAGACCTTCGCCTTTAGAAGCGCCAGCGACCAAACCTGCAATATCGACAAACTCAACAGCCGCAGGCAGGATGCGCTCAGGCTTAACGATCTCAGCCAAAGCAGCTAGACGATGGTCGGGAACCTCAACCACGCCTACATTGGGCTCAATCGTGCAGAAAGGATAGTTTTCCGCTGCGATCCCAGCCTTGGTAAGCGCGTTAAAAAGGGTAGATTTGCCGACGTTAGGCAGGCCGACGATGCCACATTTCAAAGACATGACCTTATTGTAAAGGGGCGGGATTCGATATCATCAAGTTATGTCAGAAGTTCTTCAAAATCCGCTATCCAAAACC